>CEQS01074335.1_pt1 | contig 159076 bp, 129 predicted proteins | sample 530981 | NCBI WGS metagenome assembly CEQS01 (sample SAMEA2621176, study PRJEB7988) | marine metagenome | biome: marine biome (ENVO:00000447); feature: mesopelagic zone (ENVO:00000213); material: "saline water (ENVO:00002010), including plankton (ENVO:xxxxxxxx)" | depth 800 m
AATTCAGAACATATATGTTCTGTTATTGGTATTTTTACTATATTCCATGCCGAACTAAAATCTAAATTTATGAAACAGAAAAAAATGATAACGGCAGCAATGATACTGGGAGCTGCGATAATATTAACTGCTTGTGGTAGCGCTGACTGTAGCTGTGAAGAGGTAGTTTATAAGAAAAAGAAGTGGTATCAAACAGGCTTACACAAAGATGGTGATAGAGTTAAAGCAGGTGAGTTGTTCACCGGCACATGCGAAACGCTTAATCAAAATGATGAAGTCATTGAGCGTGGCGAGTTTGAGAATGGTTTCGCTATTACCAGACAGAAGTGGGCTGAAGTTGATGAAGAACTTGTCCAAACTTTAGATATGGAGTACAATAAGAATCGAAGTTACAACGGTTTCAGAATGAAAATCCAATCTAATAAAGGCTTCGTATATCCGATTGAATATTGGAGCTATAATAACGGACAAGATGCTGGTCATTATTCAATGGATAACGGTTATGGAAAAACAGTAGTTATGGGTGATTTAGGTGATGGAACGTTTGAGAGTGATTGCATGATGGAAGGCTATGATATCCACAAGTTTGAGCTGCTCAATTTCTTAAATTGTCTTAAGCAGGAAAACCTACCGAAGTTCTTTGTTATCGACAGAGAAAATGTGCAGGAAGAGTTTGATAAGTTTAATAAAGAACAAAAAGCTTCAGAACAGCAGAATAATACTTCAAAGCAGATTGAAGAGCACGAAGTTGAAGAAAATGAGACTGTTCAAGAAAAAGAAGAAGTCGAGGAAGAATATGTTGAATACTATACAGTAAAAGACCCAGATGGATACTCAAATTTACGCAAAACACCTGGAGGCGAAATACTGATGAGAGTTAACGAAGGAGAGCTATTTGAAGTGCTTGATGAAGAAGATAAACATAAAAAAGTCAAGCTATCTGATGGAACAGTTGGATATATACACGTTTCAAGAGTAGTGAAGAATTAATAATTGATAACTTTTCATCTAAAGTTTGGGGGTGTGGATTAATTTCCGCACCCTTTTTTTATGAGCAAAATATTCTTTTTATATGCACGCTATAGCCATAGCTTGATAGCAAAGTTTATCGAACTTCTTGGAAAAATATACAGTCTAGACGATGAAAGTATGAGTGACCGAGAGGCTCGAATTAGACTAAAAGCAATCCTAAAAAACTTTGAAAGAAAGTCTAGCAATTTACACGACGAGATGATAACATATCACTTCTTAGACTCGCAGCTTCATTTGAATAAAAATGAACAGGAATTTACTCATCTAAACATGAAATTTAAATATATAATTAACTAATGAGTGACTATAACGAGAGGCGTATATGGCTGGTTAAAATGCAAAGTAGATTAACTGCAACTAATGCGTTTATGATTGATAAATCCTTTATTCCAAAAGTCAAAGAACTAATTGCTGAGAGTGCTGGCTACATAGAGCGAAATGACATAGGTCGAAATAGATATTTACTGATTTTTTCAGATGCAAAAACGCTTGATTGTTGCTTAAATGTGTTGAAATTCGTATCGAAATACTACGATGTGACTGAGGATATAGTCGAAGGTGATTACAACAAAGTTGTTAAACGATTTGATGTAGAGAAATTCTATCGTATCTATGAAGTCAATTATTTGAACAAGCTCATTACTGATGCGATGCTGAGTCGTGGATTTATTCTCTATTCACCCGATTGTAAAAAACTAGACCTACATCTCTATTTTGAACCAAACCCTTTAAAACTAGAAGTTGAAAGAAATGGCTTAACGGCTATAAAAGTCAGAGTTAAGATGTACCATCGAAGCAAAGATGTTTTCATTCCTTACGGCTATAAAGCAGTACTTACACATGAAGGAGTAGTAGAGAGACACAGCTTTAGCTATGAATATACCTACATTTTAAAATTGATAAGAAAATTACTTCAAGAAAGTGGTGTAACAGACTATTTGAAAGAATCAAGATAGATTAAAAGTTTAAGGATCATGAACGCATGTGCGTTCATGATCCGCCCGTGTCCAAAAGTGAAACATAATTTGATGGCGCTTTGTCACTTTTTTAGTATAACGCAATCCCGAGCTTTTTATGAGGTTTTCTTTGCAAGAAATGAACTGGACTACTACTTTACTCAAATCCTCTTCTAAAATTAACCCCAGGCATCAACCTAGCGTTTTAAGTAAATAACTTCCCAAATCATTCGCCTCGATTCGAAAATCAGCCCACTTATCTTTATCCGAAAATGGATTAGCGCCAAATCGCAAGTGGTTCTGTCTACCTGATATTTGGCTTACTTTAATGTTTTTGAATAACTCGCAAGAAGGAACTATCCATGTACATTGAATATCTCTTGCTTTTTGATTATAAAGTAGAAATATATAGTAAAGCAGTGGATGATTCTTACAGGTATTAACGCCAATATTGTGTGCATACCTACCGTTCTTTTCAAGTCCTAATCTGGTCTTTACTTGAATGAAAAGTGGATTAACCTCACCTTTTCGATTAACAATTAAATCTAGTCCATCATCATCTGCATTTGGTGTATAGCATGTCAATGCTCCATTACTGCCGAACGTGATTAATTCGACTAAGAGGTTTTCAATGATTGTACCTTTTTGCTTATTGGTGATGAACATGAAGGTATTATACGGAATAAAAATTAATTCGCTATAATTGAGTCGTAATCTTTGAGTATAGCTCGGAAAAACAACGTCACTGTATTACCTTAATTTACAACAATTCAAGAATCAAGCGATGATAGAACCGGCTGATATATATCTTTCATCGGAAGCTGTGTTTTTTTTAATTCTAACTTTTGTTTATACGTTCTATCAATACCATTGAATTGGTATTTTGTAGTTACAACGAATTCAGTGTCTCTTGATTTAAATTCCCCTTCTTTAGTCTTTTTTATTTCATTCACGTAGTCAGAGAGGTTGATTTTCTCTAATTCTACTAAGGTGAATTGCATTCTAAATGTCTTACTTGAAGAAACATGAAAAACACTTAAATCTATATCCATCGGGTATTGAGGTAGCTCATTATAATAAAGAATCTGAGGTGGGGAGTTAAAGAAATCATTTGTTGAATCGTAGGAAACAGTTTTCATAAGTTGCACTGTAATTGCTGGTCGTATATCATCAATATCAATATACCAATCTGAATTTCTGTACGTTTTCACAAATAAGTCTATCGTTTCTGTTTTTACTCCTTCCTTAATTTTTTCAATGTTAAAATGTAAGTATGCCCCAAAGAACAGCTTTTCATCTAAAGACATATTATGCAAGACTGTTTTGTAATAAAACTCCTTATCTTCAAAATGTCTATGTATATATGATAAGATGTAGACAATACTTTCAAACAAAGATTTATATTCTATAAACTCTTTTAACTGAAATATTGGGTGGCTTCGTGGGGCGTGAGCATTGTGAAACTCTTTATCTTTTATATATCGTTTGTAAGCCTCAAAATTATAAGCCTTTCGCTTCCAAATTTCACCTAATGCTGCATAACCAAATAACCTTTCATTAGGAGTGCTCCTGCTGTGCTCTTTATTAAAACTAATACTGTTTACTAAATTACGGTGATTTTCTAATAAATTAAAAAAGGTGTTTTCTCTTTGTTGAGTTTTAAAATTATCTGATTGCTTTTGGAACACATCCCTTGTTTCTTTTAGTTCACGCCTTTGTAGTCTAAACTCCTTCCTTTGAAGGGTTAAAGCGGAGTAAAAAAGTATTACCCCTGCTAAGGCCCAAATCGAACCCACGACGCCACCAACAAAGTCACCGAATTGCCCGACTTTATCAGATTGTATTTCTTCGGATATTGATAAATGAGATTTCCAAATGAACAAGATAACACCTAGAATTATGAATAGAATACCAGAAAAGATAATAATAACACTGGTGTACTTTGAAAATAGTATTCTACGTAGATGAACTACAAGTCTTAGTAATCTTCGATGACGTTTGTTTAGTTGTGTCATATTAATCCTAAAGATAATAGTCTAAGACCGTTTTACTGAGAATAATTGAGTAATAATATGTTATAAATCGCATAGAGCAGAGTCAAACACAATTAATCCCCTCCATATTATAAACATGACAATTCCAGCTATAAATAACATTAAAGTAGCTTTTAGAGCCATTGAGCTATTATGAGCATCTTCTTCTATTTTTTTCCTTTTCTTGAGAATAAGAGACTTCCTCATACTTTCACTGATTTCACTTTTATTAAAGTGACCTTTTTTTAAGTCCATGACGTCCATATTTCTCTCCATTGTCCGAAATTGAATAATTATCCATCGAAAAGAAGTAATTGTTGAAACGAGCCATAGTAGCAATGCTAAACAAAGAAAAGCATCACATCCTAGACTTGGTTCAAAATCATAAGTTTTAGAAAGTGTGAAACCGATGGCTGCAACATTCAAGCCTGCTATATAGTAGATAAACTTATCTTGTCTACCTTTTAGCACCTTCATCATTTCAAAACGCATGTCTTTTTCCATCTTATTAATTATTATTCGACTTTTTAGCCTCAGCCTGTGCCTGAATAATCCTGTCCACCCGTTTATCTGCTTTGGCATTATTTAATGCTATCACCGCCCATATAGCTGCTGGAAGCCATCCTATCAGCGTAATCTGGAGTAGTATACATAATATGCCAGCAAGTATCTTCCCTCTTAACAAAAAGGACAACCAAGGTAGTAGTATAGAAACAAGTATCATTTTAGTGGTTTTAGTTTTTCATTAATCCATCCCTACCCCCTATGACATTCCGAAACACAATTCACACAATCATCAGCATTATAGCCTTTCGCTCTTGCAGATGTTACAGCTCCCGATAGCTATCGTGGAGCACAATTTGAAAATGCTCCCTGTCTGCCGACAGGCACGGCAAGCTCCTCAAAGTTTGTCAAAGAATGATCGTGCTGACAAGTGTCTTTATGCACTTCATTGTGACCATATGGGTTGGAGTAGGTGTTTTTTATTGATTCTCCTTTATTACTCGTTTGAGCATGTCATCATTTTTATATAGACTCATTAACCATAGACCAAAATTAACATCTGACTCACTGTCATCGTCATTCGGGAAATATATGTATGGTTTGTATTTAAATTTTGATTTATTGTTAATAATTAACTCCCAAATATTGTTTTCTTTTTCTTTCAAAGATAAATTTACGTGGTCTTTAATAAATGGATACTTTTCATCTTTAAAAATCAAATACGGTAATTCTTTAATAACAACAAATATTAATATCTCTCCATCAATACTTTTTGAATAAAAACCGCTTGTTTTGTATTCACTCCAATCAGAGGAATCAAAATAAATTTCTTTTTTGTTATTCTTTGATATATCAATAATAGCATCGCACTTCCTAAACTTAACAACAATCATAACCATAACACTTTAAGGCATCATATCATATTTTTTTAAAATCGGAGCAGCTTCATCACCAAGTGCCTCATATAACGCTTTACCTAATTCTTTTTGATTACCAAGTGGCTTTCCTGCAGACTGTATAATTTGCGAATCTGTTTTTCCTGATTTTTTAAGAGCATCATAGCTCTTAGTACCAAACTTGTTTAATCCTCTGCCTTCGTTAAATTTGAATATGAGCTGTCTTAGGTCCTCTGGTGTAGATTCTAAAAATTTAACTTTTAAAGCGTTTCGCCCCTTATTCGCATATTTAGCAGCTTGAGCCAAAGTTGCAGAACCACTTTTAACTAATCCTTCGGCTGTTTTTTGAATGGCTTTGGCTCCTTGCATATAAACTCCTCTAAGGTTGTTCAGAATTAATCGAGAATAAGCGCCAGTACCAATTAAAGTAAGTGCGTAGTCCTCGAGTGCTGAACCTTGTACATGGACAGAACCAGCAATCATTTCATAGTGAAACCTAATCACATCTTCCCCTAACATAAATGAAACTTCATATCCAATATTATAAGTATGGTCTGTTGTTCCATACTTAGTATTTAAATTAACAGTTTTAAAGTGCACATTTGTATTCTCATCTATTAAACCTGTGCTTATCAACCCTTGAACAACTGCCTTGAACTGTCCCGTTAAGTCCTCAAAGTCCACAACTTGAACTTTGGCTTCGAAACAGTTTCCATTGTCATCACAAATTGAATTATTGACTAGTGCTTTCTCTAAACCTTCTAATTCTACTGCATTAATTACAACATTCTCACTAAACGCATAAGGTGAATTATGTGGATATTTGGGAGCCAACGGGTCAACAGCAAAAAAGCGTCCTACCCTTGGGTCGTGCATTCGATATTTGTAATTAATACTATTTCCTTCCCCCTTCACCTCGTCATCCTTCTCTTGACCTTGGAAGCCGTAACGGTATTTGTCTGTACTTCCATGACGGTTTGTCATTTGCATTCCGTAAGGATAGTAATCAGAATAGCTTATAACATCAGCAACGTAATATTCGATTTCTATTTGAGACCCATCTGGTTCTGGAAGTTTTCTGTCCGTAATGACCTCTAACACATTGTTTAAATGATTGGAAAGTTCAAAATATTTTTCACCTCTTGAATCCGAGAATTCATCATTTGAAACAGGGCTTTCGTAAATCGTAGTTGCAGTAGAAGCAGGATCTTCATCAGTTATGTCTCCATAGTAACCAGCATAGACTCTTTCGGCAACTGATTCTCCGACATTTATCTGCCCAACTCGTGAGCTTCCATAAATGTTGAGTTCATTAATTGAGTACATTTCTGCAACGTCTGATCCACGGATATCAAAAATCATATCATAAGTGGCCAACACATTACCTTGTGCATCACGCATATAAATTGTTCTTTTCCACTGGTTAGGATATGCGTAACCTGATCCAGTTCTTGTTTTTTCTTCTTTCGCAACTCTGTTGCCCAATGGATCATAAGTGAAGTATAAATCTGAGGCACCAGAAGCACTTGTTCTTTCAATGGACTTCACTTTACCTGCTGTTGTCCAGCTAATAAGGTCTATTTCTTCACTGTTGTCTTGAGTTAATTGACCTATCGCATTATAAGCATAATTTCCGGTGGATTGACTTGCAAGATCTGCTCCTGAACTACCCGAACCATCTGCAACATATCCAAGCTTGTTATCATTTGAAGGATTAATATAATTGTATTGTAGATCATCTATCAAGCCACCGTTTGTATAACGTTGCAGTGTAGTTAGGTTACCATTGGCATCAAAATCATAGTTTGAACGCCATACACCGTTAAAGCTGGTATAGAAAGTGTAATTTGAACCAGTGTTACTTGCACTCACATAAGATTCCATTGATTTTATGCGCTGTAATTGATCGTAGGTATAATAATTTGCAATTAGTTCTAAATTATTTTCATTATCATCCATTAATGCCGTGGCCATTTGAGCAATGTTACCATTGTAAAGACCATTAGTTCCAACAGGTCTAGCGGTATTTAAATCCGCCATTGGATTAGGAGTCCATGTATTATTTTTTATTTGCTCATAATCCACCTCTGTTGAATTATCATTGTAATACGTAAGGGCAAAACCATAGGCATCTTTTCCGGTCATAGCGTTGTAGTTGTTTCCTCCAGGAGCGAGTGACTCAGAAGCTCCGTCTTTACCCATATCGAGTACTTCATCAAGTTTCGCGGCATTTACTACCTTCTGCCATCCTTGAATGGTATAGGCAAAATCTGTTCCTTGTACTTTTTCATTTGATAACTCCACTCTTGCAAGCGGTCCGTGATCGTAATAGATGTAATGAGCATCAGTGTTAAAATAGAATCCATCTTGTGAGGTTTCCACATCAACAATTCGGTTGTCCGCATCGTAGAAATAACGATGAATCATAAGATCTTTTTCTGAAGGTGTTTTGTACTCAACTTCAAGCACGTTCCCACTGATTAGATCATATTGATATTCTGTTGTAGCAGAAAGGCCACTTTCATCTATCTCTACATTCGTACGATAGTCCTGCTGCATCCAATTTACATTACCATGTACATCGTATTCATAGTGATAAGCACTTCGATAAATATTGTTGTCACTATCCAGCGTTTCTTGTTGAATCACTGTTCCTATGCGATTTCTAAAGACCAGTGGATTAGCAGCAGTTAGTTCAATATTCTCATCATAGATTGTTTTCGTTACTTCATAACGAGTAGATGACCAGTTATCAGGATAGTTATTTGCATCCACATCGACCTGCAGCTCACCATTACTTACATCAGATGAGCTACCTTCTAGTGCACCTACTTCTACAACTCTACCAAGCTCATCATGTTTGGTGTAGCTGAAGTCGTCATCGCCAGCTTGTTTAGCATTTTGAGAAGCGACTAATCTTCCTAATGCATCGTACCAAAAATAGCTTTCACCACCATCTGGTGTTTCTTGCCAGACGAGCTGATTCAGCGCATTGTAGGCATAAGTAGTTACGTGGGTATGTGATGGAACTACTGTTGAAGTATATCCTGTAGAAGGGTTATAATTATATCGTGCAGATTTTATGTTTACATGTGTAGTTGTCCAGTTTGAGGCACTTTGATCCATTCGATCAACTCCTTTTGGTGGAACCGTTCGTACTCTATTTCCTGCTTGATCATAGTAAAATAAAGTATACTGATATTCATTATCAGGTCGTTCCATAGTGAAATTCTCAATGGCATCACTTATAGCGCCATTTATATAATTAGCTATAAACGCGTCGTTAATGGAATCAATATATGCGACATACTCGCCTGCTGCATTTTCATATGCTACTGAAGTTAGGAAATCTTCACAGTCGTAAATCAAATCTGTATCTGTTTCAATTGTATTCGGGTTGCCATTCGTCACTCCGCTAGGGCATGTTTTTGGTTCACCACATATTTCCATCATAGATAGACGGTTAGATTGAGTGAGTGTACCCGAGTTTTGATCCAGGTATTCTTCGTAAAGATCCAAACAATAGTCACAATCACCTACAATTTTAAATTCACTATAGGGTACGGTTAATAAACTTTGAATATTTAGTAACGCTATATAATCATCATATGCATCTGTCATACTTAATTGCATCCATTCGTCTTGTTGACAATCGATATAGTCGTCAATAGAAACATAAGGCATGCCAGTGCTATAAACGTTGTCTAAACTCGCTAAATATGTTAAGTATTGTGGGAGCATGCTGCCATAATTGCCACTACAAAACTCTGAGTAAGAAAGCGCGAAATTGCTATATTCACCAGAATAAGTAGTCATCGCATTATCATATTGCTCATATTCCTCTTCACAGCTTGTTGGCTGTGGTGCTTCAGGAGTACATGGGCATGTTTCAACTTCAATACATGTAGTTACAGTTAATGTTATCCAATCACCATTTGAAGTTAATGCGTCGAATGTAAATGAATTCGGAACACCGGGCACAGGATTAACATCAGTTCCAAAAGTTGTGTAAGTCGTCGTTGAAAAGTCAATTGCAGGGGATGATGTGATTTCTACATTACATAGCACTCCTGCTGTTGCACTGATTATGTCATAAGTAAAAGAGCCTAATTCATATTCTAAGTTTGCAGTATCTAAATTTGAATCATTAAAATAATTTTCGATGTTCGTTGGAAAATATGGATACCCTTGAATCATTTCAATCACATGTGATCTTAAATTTTCTGTAAGAGAAACTCCATCAGTTGAGCAAGCGTCGCATGAACCGATCTCTACTAGGCTACCGCCTTGAACCGTTAAATCACCGCTAACCGTATAGCAATCATTTGGATCCCAAACCCCTACAGTTCCTTCGTTAATGTGCAAGCTAAAGGATTGATCATCATGAACTGTGATACCCTGAATTTCGGTAATTAACGAAGGGTCATTTAAGCCCCAATCAATATATAACTCTAGAACCGTTGAAGATCCAGTATTCTCTAATTCATATATAGAGCTCGTATAAGAATTAATTTCCCAATCTGATCCATATTGGCTGAGTAGCACATTATTTTCAAAATTATTTGTAGATAGATCAACGGGTAAAGAAACAGGATCTAGTCCATCTGGAGTTGTACCATGTATTTGAATGATTAAGTCTAATAGACCTTCACCATTTTCATTTAGTTCACATACTTCGAGAAGTTCTCCTGGTTCATCCTCAGCAGAGGGATTAGAGGCAACCTCACAATTACCAATCATTAAGCATGTTGAACCTTCAATAACAACTGATTCAAATGCATTTGTTGGATCACTTAGATCTCTGTCTACCCAAGCTTGAACTGTAAAGCTGTAAACACCGCTAGATTCTGAAGAGAATGTTAATAGCGCAAAGTTTTCTATTGACCATGTTGTCAAGTAATCATTCCAATCCAAATTGTTACTAGCAAATGAATAACTAGGAAGTACTAAATCTGTGACACAAGGTGATGTAGAATTTCCTAAATCTATTGAAAGAGTAGTAGATGAAGAAATGGTTGCATCATAATAAAATGTATTCGACGGAGTTGGAGGGTATGAACCGTCCAACATGCCAAGTGCGTCTTGAAGATTATAAGCAATGTAAGGTTTTGATGTAAGATCAATATTAGTCGAAGTTAATTTATTGTTCAATGATGCATCTGTTAAGATTGAATTCAAAAGACCTTGTAGGTCGAAAGCCAACGGACACTGCCCTGTTGCATCATAAACTTGATTGTAGGTGTTTTGATTAAGGTTTTCTAAATTTTCAGCGCTACCCCCTTGATTGGAAACCGCATTTGAACCTGCAAACCATCTAGGTGTCTTATCCGCATAGTATTCGTAATTGTCAAAGTCACAAGGTTGTGGATTCGGGTCAGAAGGAGTATCAACATCCAAAGGAAAGGCTACGTCCCAAAATCCACTTGCTATAGGTTCAAAAGTAACATCTTGCTGAGTATTCGTAGACCCAATACACCCATTATAACACCCTTGTTCCATAGCATAGTCGGTTGCTAAAGATTGACGGAGTTTTTGCTTTTCAGAAAGAATTAATGAACGGTACATTTGCCAGATTTGATCTTTCTGAGTTGTGGTTAAACCAGCATAGCTGAAATCATAAGTAGTAGATGAATTTGGTAAAGTACCCGAAATGAATCCTTCAGTTTTCATAAATACAGAGAACTCTAAAACATCTAAAATTAATCCACTTCCAAAGTCCTGAAAGTTTGTGAGTTTGTTGATTAATGTCGAGTTTCCGTTGAAGAATGGGTCAACGGATATAAGATCATTAAAATCTAATAAGTCTACTGTAGACCCTAAGTCATTTGATGAATTAGCATTGGAATATGTATCAATACTTAAAAGCACATTGTCAATATCCTCACTTGTGAAATCTTCAGAGTTTATAACGGTGGTTTGACCATATTCATCTGAGTTTGTACCTGTACACCAATTGTAATAACAGTATTCAGGGTGCGCAGCAACCAAGGATTCTGCCCATTGCTCTTCCCAAACTGCAAGGAAGTCACTAAGGTTTGCAAGGTTATCGGGAGAAGTAAAAAGTCCATTTGGTGTGTTCTCGATATCTTGAGGAATTGAAGTTGAAACAACTTCAGGAATATATTGACCTTGGTTATTTGGATCGGGCTCTATTAGTACAACAGCCGGATCACCATTTTCATCTAAGTAAGCTGTGGATGGATTTTGCCAATGTATACCACTTAACAAATTGTTGTTTGTATTGAATACAGAAAGAGACATATCCCCTGATGTTGCTCCATATTGTTGATCAGGACTAACATCGCTTTTCATCTGAAAATACATTGACTCACAAAGACTATAATTTGCTTCGCATATTCTATTACATAAGTCCTTTTCTGTTTGATACATATTTTCAAACTCTTCAATACGGTATTGATCACTTGCAGGAACATTATTATATCCACCGCTACCATCAGAAGTAACCCCAGTAATGTTCAACTGTGTAAACATTTCGATGACAAATTCAGACTCAGACCCTAAGTCATTTAAACAGTCCTCACATGATATATTACAACCATCTGTTTCCATTGAGGCTAACTCATCATTTTCAAAATCCTCGAGTGTTTTGATACACCCGTTTGCTTGCCCATCAATAATGTACTGTTCTGCAAAATGCTCAACAGCATCTGCATTTACCGTCAAGGTTTTGTCTATGGAGTATGTGCCGATATCAAGTGATATTGGAAAACTTGTAGTGGGCATGGAATGAGTTGAAGGAGCTGTTCCATAATTTCCGTTAGGAATGTTTGCATCTGAAGGTTGAACAACTTGTGTATGACTGAAGTCAGGTGTTTGATCGCAATCATTAGACACATCAATACTTAAATCATAGATATAAGGATAGTAAGTTTGATTCTGACCGTCATCAAGACAATCATCAGTGTATCCTGGAGATGTGATATCATATGTCAACTCATAACTAGATTGGTCTTGAACCACCGCCTCTTGAGTTGAGAAGACAAGCTGATCGTTTACAGGGAAGTTTCCAGATGTTTCTAAGTTGTTGTCATCCAATTCACTATCTGATTCATCCGTGACAACATCATCACCGTCCAAATCAACTTTCGACAATAAATCGACAGTCATGGTGCCACTTTGGTCTAAAGGGTTGCCATTTTCATCCTCTAAGGCCACCATATTATCTGGAGATTCACCTGCTAATGCCGTGGCAATAACTCGTCCTTGTGGATCTTTGTAGCTAACAGATACTTGTCCATTTGCATCAACTACCATGTTTTTTTGATAATGCTTTTTATATCCAACGTTAGCTCCGAACAAGCGATCAAGCTCTTCTTGATACGGTTGAGAATAAAAATACTTTGTTGAGTGTTCTCCTTCCACCATGAAGTCAGTACCAACCCCTGACTGCTCACGAACTCTTCCTGTATTGTCTGGGGTGTAACCGGTTTGAACAAATGGATATCCATTTGCTTTAGGAATATAGTTATGGGCGGTTGAGCGGCTATCAGCATTTGAAGAATAATATTTTTGAGCACCTGTAGTGTTTTTCATTGCGCCCACAGTTACGGAGACACATTGTCCAAGGTCTGTTTCGTCAACCATATCAAAATCGTTATACGAGTAGATTTCTCCATTGACATTCACATTGTAATTCTCGTAATACTTTATAACGTTTTCTCCTGAAGGTGTAGGTAAAATATCGATGGTTTTTCGACCTATACCATCATAAATTTGTTGACCAACTACTGCTTCATCTGTAGTGTTTAGAAGTGTAACCGTTTGCCTGTTTCGAAGACTACCGTCGTAATAGGATATAACTTCTTTTCTTTTCCCGTTTTCAGCAAATGTAGCCGTATACTGCCAGTTTAAAAGGGATTCATGAGCAATAGTTGAGGAGATTTGAACGACGTGGTCCGTATTAAAATCATTAAGCGTAGTACCAGCATTCGCAACATTTTCGGTACTCCATTTTCCTAGGTGCAAATACTCATAAGTGCCACCATTATATCCTACAGGTCTAACTCGATAAACCAAATAACCTTCTTCAAAAACTAAGGGCATTTTGTAATGTTGTTCGGAGGTTTGGATTCTTGTACTGTTCCAACGAAAATCATTTTTAACGAATTCGACATTGGCCTTGCCAAGTAGTCCACCTGATGAATTGAATGCTTCAACATAGGCCCACTCTAATTCATAATAAACGGCACCTTCGATGTAACCCCAGTAAAACTCAATATGATCATCTACTGATGAATTATCTTCATCAGTTAAACGATAATTTAATATGTGATTGGACGTACCAGGAACAGCGTTCACATCTAGATCATAATATCTCTCTTGATTTATCCCTAATTTAAGATAGGTGTTGTCAGGCATGTAATTATGGGTAGATGAGCCATCATCATAACGAATGTCTGTAACTTCAACTTTAATTTTAGGATAACCATTAAATGTTTTCGCGTCTCTCTTTATATCCTTATCGGTGGTTGTATTCAAATATTCAATTTGAAGCGTCTCTGAACCTATAAATGTAGAATTGTCATTTTCATCTATCCCTGTAATATCAATGTCCACCTCCAAATCATAATACCCGGTGAAAGCATTACTTATTCCATCGGCATAACCCAATTCAACATAATCTGTGGTGCTCTGTGTTGAAAACAATCCTTGACCAATTTGACTTATTTTATTATCCGTAAGGAAATATATTCCACCTTCGTATACGGCATCTTCCTCTAAAACATCAACATATTTTTCTTGTTGAGAGAAAGAAAACATTGAAGAGATCAACAGCAAAATTAAGGTCAGATTTTTCATGGTTTTTGTTGTTTTAGGTTATGCAATTCGTAATCAGAGTAGGTTGATTTTAACTTTATTTCTTTCTTGTCGTTTGTAGTGTAAAACCTTGATAAGGAATACATATACTCATCAACTTTTGAGGAGAAATTTTTATAATTAACTTCGATAATTGGACGTCCCCATTCCTCTTTTTCTGGATTATGGGAAAAGTTAATTTTATTTTTGTAGTAGAGCTTTATTTTTTGAGGTTGTTTGTGTTGTTTGTTATACGTTATTTCAACTTTGCTATAATCTATATATAAACTGTCGGGAAATGACATTAAATATGTAACTGTAATTGCGTTCTCATCTATTAATGATATTGAGTCTGTTATTTCTTCAAAAAAGGAATAATCAACTTGACTCGGTATGCTTTTCTTTTGTTCTGAACGTATAATTACAATATTAACGTCATGATTTATAACCAAGTTCTCATTGTTATTCCAAACATACTCTGTATTGGCAGCTTTAAAGTAAGAACCAGTTTCTCCTTGAGCATAATAGCCAGCTAGCCTCTCTTTAACTGTATTACTCCCTTGTTTATAAAGTTTATAATCTATATCACAACTAAAGACTTTTCCAACACCCGAACTTAACTCTTCAAAGTTTTCAAGAGTACTTTGCGCCGATAATTGGTTTACGACAAACAGAAAAAAGAGAATGATTCTTATTGAACTATGGCCTCTCATTGGTATTAATTTGTTATTTGAGTGTGGTTTCTTGTTTCCTGAATCGTCATTATTCCACGCTCTGTTTCCTTTTTAACCCTGATTAACTTTCCTTCTTGGTCATATTCGTAGAAAGTTGCGAAGTTATTATCATCGAGTTCAGCTGTCAACCTAAAGTTTATAGGATCATAAACATAAGTTTTCATACTTGAATTGTATGGTTGTATTCTAATATCATCGATGTATTTAATTTCCCCTGAAACATTTTTAAAAGCCACAGATATGGTTTTATCACCAACAGTTGTAGAGTAGCCCTGAATGTCGAAGGTGTACTCAATTTTCTGCCAACCATCGATGACATTTGATTTTCTCAGATTACTCAAAGAAACAACTGTTTGATCGACAGAAATAATTGGAGTTAATGAACTGAAATCTTGACTCATTGAAGAACCTTGATTTTCCTGTTTAACCCAATAACTGACAACATATTTATTTTGTTTTGGTTGAAGAACGGGAGTAGACCCTTCAAATACACTTTTTTCATGAGCTGCCCGATCATAGGTTTCTGGCCCAAATAGGTTATACATTTCACAAGCCGAAACTATATAACTATTTCCAAAATTAGGATAACCGTATCCATTATCATTACATGGAGCTGTTACCAGCTGTCGGGTCATACTTATTTCATCACCAACTACTAGCTTCACCGAATGTCTCCCAGAATGGGATTCGTTTTCAACGATTTTACTTCTGTGAGCATCAAAACTAAAGTGTCTCATTGCGCAACCATCATAAGAAGGGTAGAAATCATAATCTTCAAACCCATCAAATCCTATCTTCCCTTTGGACGCATTTTTAGCGATCGCAATAGGAAGTTTATCCTGATAACCAAAAATAGAGGAAGAGTAGCGATAAAGAGCATCTTTATTTTCTTGCTCCATTCCATTTTGATTATAACCCACATTAGCTGTGATAGTTGAATTCCATGTCCATTCGTTTTCTCCAACGCCATCGCTATTAGGTGTGGCAACCCAATCTTCACCATTTTCTGGATTCTGCCAGAAATAATCGAAGTCATTGAGATACCCATTTTCTCTTGTATTAATTGTTGTTGCGTCACTTCTGAGCTGTTCTCTATCACCGAGCTTTACAAATGACCTGTATGGTCGATAAGCCCCTCTAAGATTAGTGATAAACGGGTTTATATTATCACCTGCTCTTATTCCACAGATCAGTGGCTGTTCACATTCAACAAAACCACTGGTTTCTAAACACTCCGAGCTCCCAACAACTAAAGGAATAACTGTTCCGTCAGCCCATTTCGCTATAAGAGGTGTTTGATATTGCTGGTATATTGAATGATCAAAGAAAAAGGACTCGACATTCGTAAAGTTATAACTGCTATTCATAGAAAACTGTGAATGAGGCTGTATTCTGAAAGCATAATTATTATTATAGTCACAATTTCCCGTTGAACCCAGACAATCGAACCTGAATAAAACTCGATCATTATATTGACTTTCTCCGTTCTGAAGAGATAGATTGCTGCAATTAGCATATTCAATATTGCAATCATAACCTGAACAATTATTCATAAGGTCAAATAGCGCTGAAAAGTCATTGTAAGTTGAAACATTTACTGTACTGAAAACACTTCCATTTCCTAGCTCATTGTTCTCAATAAGCTCATTCATTAAAGACAATAATCCGTCACCTGAAGAGGTGAGTTGGTGAGCACACTCTCCAACAACACCCTTTTGAACAGACCAGTGATCAGAATACTCCATAGCGGATGCATTAATAATTCTATTCTCAGTACTTGATAGGTACTCATCTGTTATACGATCAACAATTGGATCAACTGGAGAAACCTTGGATGTTATTGATCCTACAGCCAAAGCTTGTTTGTTTTCTCTCCCAGATTCTATTACTTTGATTGCCGCTGAGGTAGGGCCGTCAAATAAATTACCATCTTTATCAATTAGTGTGACTTCTCCCGCTGTTTCGTCAATATCAAGCACCCATGCCTTGTAATTAAGGTCAGAATCAGACAAATCCGTTACTTTTACGATATCTCCAGAAACATAGTGTGAAACTGATGTTTGTGGCGTACCAACCCCTAGGTTTCCATTTTTATAAACTCCCTGTGAAACTTTGTCATAGCCCTTCATCGCTATATAAAGGTTACGATATGCTTGCCCCATTTCATCATAAGACCAATGCGCAGGAAAATTCATTTGATATAAATCATCATCAAACTCATTTTTAGTTTGAGTCAATAAAACCTCTCCTGTTTCTGAGTCCCATAATACGTTTTTAGTAGAAACGGATGCGCCATCTTTAAAGGCTATAACTTCTTCAAGAACACCAGTACGGTTAATTATTTTTGTAGTAACCGCACTTTTGAAAACCTTGTGTTCAAACGAACCCGAGGGATAGAACGTAGGAACTACATAAGGGATTGCGAATATCGGAGGAGGAGCAGGAAGAATGAAAACATTATTGTTAATTTGTATTCCACCTGATAGGTTAATAGTCCTATTTCTTCTAAAATCATTATTGACATCATAATCTAGTCCAATCATTGCCGTAGAAACATCACCAGATTTTTTTACAACTGAAACATTATTGTCAAGTTTACCTTTAGAATTTGTTTTATAAACGTATTCAACTCCGGATATTGGACTAGTTTTACCTTCTGCAAAAACTTTTCTTGATTTTAGAACACCATTCATATTGTTTTTCTCAATACTATAACCCTGACTTACAGTATGCTCCTCTATCACCACCAAGTTTAATAAATTGAGAAGGTTAATATTGTCTCCAATCAAGGGAACTGTCTTAATGTTGGTTTCTTTAACTATTGTAGGAAAGTCTTTTGATGTATAAAATGAAGAAACCACCCTTCCTGTTCTTCTTTCTGTTGGGGTTGTTTTATTAGGAGATTGAGAATTGTCTTCGGGATAAGTGTTTTGTACAACAACCCTAGAATAAGTAACTTGTGGAGCTGGGAAAAATGATGCGCCATAAGGAGCTTCTAGCATATATCGTTCATCTGGGAGCAATCCTTTCTCCATGTCAAAGTACTTTGGTTGAACAAAAGGATTTTCTTTACTTACTAATGGTTCAAAAGTTGCCACACCCGAAGATTTACCTTCTATTGTTGTATAGATATATTCCTGAGAATAAGTATTGGCAGATTCTGATTCGCTATTAACCATTGCTGCCCAGGAGTCATTTACAGTTATTTTAGATACTCTAGATCCACCACCAACTTTTTTACCATTCGGATTTTTAAGACGTATCCAACTTGAGGAGGCGTCAAAACTTGTTCCTAAGCCTTTAGATCGAACAGCTCCATTGGGTCCATTAAAAGCATCGATTAAATCAGTGATTATGCCTTGATTATCCGCAGTAATAAGTGCTTCAATTAAATCCGTTTCATCAACGCTTTCTCCATCTATAGTATTTCCAACCTGAAGTAGCTGAGGGACTTGAGAGCGAATAAATTGCCATGTAGCTTTGGCTATCGGGTGTGCATTTTCCGGACAGGTTGGACAGTCAGTATTTTCTTCTTGAACATTTTTTATTCGAACGTAGCCATACGTGTTACCATTATGAACATCTACCCCATACCAATTAGTGTTGCTTACTTGAGCATATCCCGAAACATAATCTTGAATCGTGTTTAGCGAGTTTAGATTCATTAAAAAAGTGAAATATATATTGCTCTCACCTGATAAACCTTTAAGATATTTTGATTTGAATTCATCACTTGTTATTCCATTAGTTTTGTCTTCAGGAAGTAATTCAATCCAAAGGAACTGATATGGATTCCCCGAGCCATCAAAGAGCTCAGTAATACTACTATTTGTGTTTTCACTATAATTATTATCACTAGTTAAATTTAGAACGTCAAACATTTGTTCAGCCTGTTTATTCTGAACAAATTGATAGTCGTCAGCTTCGTATGTTATTTCGATTTTTCCTCCAGAAGGTAATTCAATACTGCTTAATGACCAGCTAGTTGCATAAGAGTCCAATACAGACCTATCTTCATATTGATCTACATATGGAAAATAAGCATTTGACATTGCATTACCTTGATATGGTTTATATCGGCCCCACATATCGAAGGCTTTCATATCGTAATTAGGATTATTAGAGTCATAATTAAAGTTATATGAGCTCAATCTTCCTCTATGAGAATTTCCATATGTGAAGTATACCTTTTTTAGTGTTAATTTACCTGATGAAGCCCCGGAACCGTTAATATTATTTGGGAGCTCTTTACATAATTCATAAGTATACTCGAAATGCACTTTTTTTATTGGTGTTGCATTAGTACCATTCTCTTCAAAATCTGGACGAGCGTATAAAGAAATACTGTCAAGTTTTTGTAGAGGCCTACCATTTACTGCGTCTATACCACCATCTTCTCCTTTAACTTCATATGAATCTTCTCTATCAGAAAGGTGAAAAACTGCTATGTGCGTCTTGGTCTCAATTTTATTAACATACCAGACATCTTTAGTTCCATAAACATAAGAAGCAACGTTATCTCCATTTTTGGAAAGTAAACCTTCATTAAAATTAGCCTTGTTCTCTTGATAAGGCGCCCTCCATTTGTAGTCAGTAATTGCAGCCTGCTCCCCTGCCTGATTCTCATCACTATCATATGAGAACTTAACATACGTTCCCAAATCATTTATTGAAGGACCTCTAATATCATCAAAATCTTGATAATCACTACTCAAGACAGCAGTTAAAAGATGAGAATGTGAATACTCAGGCATCTCTGTAGATTGATAATAATGGTTTAATCCTTTATCATTATTTTCAGAATCATCCGTATTGTCATAGGTAACAAGACCGTCTCCACTATCACTTTTGTCACCGACATTAAATGTTTTGCTTAATTCAGAAGTATTGTATGCGGGTAATCCATAAACATACTTCGAACCATCATTTTTGGTTATTTTAAATTCTGCTATATGATCTTTTTTGGCATGTGGAGAAACATATTCGTTAAGACCAAAAAGAGAAATCTCTTCTTTTCTTAAATGGCTGATCAATTGGTTCCTTTTAGATCTTTCCATTCTTTTAAAATTATCATTGATAGATCCACCTCCGTAATAATCTGCAGCAGCTTTTGTAACTAATCCTTGCTTGAAAAGCTTAACTCGAATAGCATCTGTTCCTCCTAAATTAAGAAATCGTGAGATATCTTCATCTGCTGAAGGCTCACCAACATTTTTGAAATATGTAGGTTCAAAATCAGAGTTCAATTGAGGTCGAGCAAAACTTAATTGCTCTGAAGCGAGATTTGTGTTGTTTCGCCATTTACCTGATTTAGAGTTTGAATAGTTAACTGAAACGTCAAAGCCAGCTTTGATTAGGTTTCCAGCGCCAATTTCGCCTCCCCCTTGACCACCAAAACCATTTGATGTTACTTTTTGATCGAAAACATGCCCTACAGAAGATTGAAATGATCTGAATTGACCAGCTACACCTTGACCAGCTACACTAAACATATCATATGTTAAAGATGATAGAGGTAAGTTAGGGGACCCCTTTACAAATGCAGCATCCTTTTCCCTGTTGAAGTCAAGCATAGCTTCCTCATTGTTCTGACCATTCTTTAAATAATCATATCCGTATGCCTTTGTTGTTTTTTCCTTGTTCAGAATGTTTTGCATTGAAAAATATCCTGTAACTTTTGCTGCGGGATCAAGTCCGAAGTAGTCTGTACCAAACTTATTTGTAAATGAAAGTGAACTGTTCAACATAGAGTGGCTAACATGTGGAGTGTAAGTTGAAGATGCAAAACTCATAGCGCCTCCCACACTCGCGGACCACCCAGAAACCTTACTTAACCCCCCTCTTGAATCTTGTATTTTTGCAGCTTGTCGAATAGACTTACTAAGTCCAATCGTCATAGACTGAAGCCCTTGTCGACTATTCCACGACATACCAACATTGGAAGTAAAAGATCCAGACGAATTTATAGCTTTTCTATCGGTTTCATCAGCTCTATTTCTGTAGGATATAGATGGGGAAACGGTCAAACCATTTGCAGTTGACGATGAAAGCCCCAAACCCGTTGTGAATGAATTAGATTCACCAAAATTTAAGTTAAAGGCTACACTTCTTGTTATAAAATATCCATTATAATTATTCCAATTCAATCCTGCAGAAAGACCAATTGGAAAATTGTCCCAACCAAAGATCTCCACGTCCGTTCCAATTGAAGCTCCAGCAGTAATGTTTGGCCTAAGGTTTTTGGTCGTTTTGATCTCTTCACCATTAAAGTCGTCAGGTATACCACGCTTCCCTCTATTTATAGCACCTGGATTTATATTCCAACCTAGTCCAACCCAACTCGCTTCTTGATCCATAGTTGGTCCAGAGTTGTATGCTAGGTTTATAGGGTAACCACCCACATCTAAAAGTGGAATATTATAATTAAAATCACCAGAAGCTAAATTCACCATATCGGAAGAACCAATAGGAGTGAATGATTCTACTTCTGGTTGAGAAGGTCCACCAGTCAAGGCAAGGGATAATGAAGGCGCAAACATTTCGCCTAAAAAATTCAATAAGGCAAACATCAAAATGCCTTTAACAATGCGGCTTTCACGAATTTTTTGGATCATAGTTGGTTTTGATTAATTCTGGTAAACTTTCTAAATCGGATTTCTCGAACAAATGCTTAATGGGTCCATTCCCCCAAATGATATCATTAAATACAACCTTGAGATTTTTAAATGAATCTGGCTTTCTGAAAATCAGCATTATTTTAATATGCGAAGAAACATCATAGCCCATTTCAACTTGAGAGAAAAGTGTCTTAAACTCCTGCCCGCTCTCATCTTCAGCGTGAAATAATTCACTAGACCTTTGATTTATAAGCGCAAGTTTTTCATAGAATGAAACATCCTCACTTGATGATTTTTCTAAAGGGTTTGTACCATCATTATTGGTTATTGTATAAAGAATCCCGATTTCATCTTTTTTTATGTATTCATCAACCTCGTTTTCTTTTAGTATATACCAATCATTGGTTATAACTTGAGAATTAAAGCTTTTGTCTTTTATTGACACCTTTTTATTTAAACCATTTTCCATGTTGCTTAGGTAGGAAAGGTATTCCGGACCACTTAGCTCATTTTGACATGAAACAAAGAATAATATCGATATGTACAGGATGACACTAATGACCTTCATACTTATTGTTTGCATAGGTGATTAGTTCTTCTGTTATGTCACTTTCGGGATTTCCATAAAGTAAAGAACCCGAACCGTTGGCTCCCATAATAAAATCAATCTGCTTTTCTTCAGCAAATGATTTAATGTACCCATCTAGTCTTTTTGTTACTTGCGTCTGAACCTGACTCTCTAAACGAAACAAGTTGTCATCTATTTCCTGGATCTTTTGTGCAGAAACATTATATGCTGACTGAAGTCTTCTAGATTGTTCTTCCGAATCAATATTTTGATTCGATAAGTCCCGTGATAGCTTTTTAAGCTGTTCTTCGATGCTTTTTCTTTCTTTTATCAGAATTTCTTTTTCTTCTTCGAGCCCTCTCATTAAGTCTTTTGTCATTTGAAAATTATCAATGACTTTTTGATTATGAACGAAAACAACATTATTCCTTTCTTTTGCCTTACCACATGATAAAGCCAAGAAAAAAATGGACGAAATAAGTGCAGTATGAATGTAATTAGCAAAGCGCATTAACAACCAGTATTTTCATGGTAAAACCTAAGTACTCTTTTGTCTCCTTTTGGACCGTATACTTCAAGAGTATAATAACCTGTTGATAAACAATTTCCATTACCTGAGAAATCAAAAGACAGCACATTGACTTCTCTATTTAAACTAACGTTTTGAAGAGCAGTTCCATTGCTGACATCTAATCCTGATTGATTTAATATTTTATATTCAATGTCTGAAGGATCATTTATTTGATAAGGTTCATTATACTCTACAAATAGTTGTTGATTAACAGTTAGATAATAATTACCATCTAGTTTTCTAGAAAGTTTTACTACTGTGTTACATGGAGAGCCTACTTGAATTGTTAGTTTAGGTCGACTCGAAACAGTCGAATAGTTGGCATTATAAAACTGCATCTTTCTATTGGTGGTTGAAGAGGGATAATTTAAGACGATACTCTGCCCGTAGTTTGTTGAAGTACCATCCTGAAAGTCTTTGTATAGGTCTGTAAGATCGAGATTCACATCCTGACTTGAAAACGTTGTAGTCGGTATAGTCAATATATTATTAGAGTATGTTGGTCTAGTATTCCAAGTGGTAACTTCCTCTTGCCATTCTTCATCTATGTTTTTAATCAAACTTTCATTTCCATTATTATAAACATGGTAAATACCATCATAATATTGTGAAGCTGAGATAAGTTTAATATTGTTTGGAATTATTAATCTATTTCTAAAAAGACTTTCGAAGTAAAAATCATGAGTTGTGTTAAGACGTCTTTCTGATCTATAGACTATAGTTGTAGATAGGTTTCTATCATCATAAGGCATATTGTTCCCATCAGTACCGGTTCCTACTGTTGTTTGGTCTACAAACCTTCCGTCAGGTTGAAAATCTATTTGTACAACTCCACATATTGAACCTACGACAAAAGCCATATAGGAAACATTCCCTTCACCATCAGTCACCTCTATACCGTACCAGCCTGGCTCTAATCCAGAAATAGTAGCTGAAGTTTCACCTGGAATATCATTTCCGGTCGAACCTTCTATCCACTGATATGAATATGTTCCGTCTCCTTTGTCGACAGTCACAGTGATACTTCCGTTTGACGAAGTAGCGTCATCGGAATGAGTAATAGAAAGTAACTCTATTTCTATTGGTAAAACCCATTCAACTTCTAAAATGGGACGCCTAAATACTGTATTGTAAGTATTGCTGCCATAAGAGGTTCCTAATTCGTAGTAACACGTGTATGGATTTCTATATTTGTCATAGCAAGTATACGAACCTGGACTTTCACTGTTCGACTTTAAACGCCAACCAAAATTTAAATTTGGGTAATTCACATAATTTTGAACTTGATCTTTTATATCGAATACATGAAAACCACTGCTTAGACTCGGGCTCGAAACAACTGCATCACTTAAAGATACATTAGGTTGGTTAGACCAATTAACATCATTTGCTCCACTTTCTTCCCAGTCTTCAATCACTCTTGATACCTCAATCGTTGGATTGCTTAACCCAAGAGTCCTGTATAGCTTTAATTCAGCATTTACAATTATGGCGTTAGTAGGGATTGCACTCAAATTAAAGTCTATAAATGAACGGCGAATGTAGGTGCCTCTAGAATCTCGTCTAACTTGACAGGAAATTTCAGGACCGTTATTAGTATAGCTCGGACTTGTATTCATAATATAAGCATCCTTATTTGATGGTTGAATAGTTGTTTGGGTCACTTGCCCAAAGACAAGTGAAAAACGACAAAAGAATACGACGAGTAAAAGAGAGGTGGTTAATGCTGTTTTATTCATCATTTAAAATGGTTTCAAGCGTTTCAGTTTCTACCCCGCCAATATGTTTAACTTTGGCAAATATTTTATAATCACTCTTTGGAAGCATGGCAAGTTTGATTGTAACATTCTCCCCATTAATCTCAAACTGTGAATTAGGGTTATTCTTTATATATTGCTCTCTTACCATTAGCTGTCCAGAGTTAATCTCGAGTAATTCAACATGTATTTGATTCCAGTGTAAAGTATCGATGTTATGAAAAGTAACATCGATAGAATGATAAATCATAGATGAATCAACATCGTCGGGTTGTGATGCTCCATACTCTGCATCTATATACAACGTATCTTGAGAAAGCGCATTGAATGAAAGAAAAATAATTGAAATGAAAAATAGATGTTTAAGTCTCATGCGTTTAAGTGTTAAATACGGAGCAAAACTAATAACTATTTATATACGAACAAGCGTATAAACACGTAGTTTTTAAATACGTGTTTATACGTATAAAACACCTAAATCGCTTATGTGGCGGTCGGTTTATGAGGAAATCACCCCCCTAAAGAAATTCCAAATTGGAAATATTTAACCTGTTGATAATCATTTGTTAAAAAGAGAGGAGTGAAATTTACGCGACTGAACAAAAAGAAGTCTTTAAATCCAAGACGGATGAATGGACCATTTTGAACAGAAATAATTTTCGCAATGTCTGACTCTGTTTCTTGTTCATTTAAGGAGTACTTATTTTTCGCAGTAAACGGGATGAGAAGTTGATAACCCATGTAGATTTTCCAGTTTTGTTTAATTCGAAACCTCAACTCTATCGGAATACTAACAGCATGAGTGTTGGATCTAGAACTTGTGTTTTGATCGAATACAAACTGATTGTTTTCATCTTGTTCAAAAAAACCAGCAAAATGACTACGTTGAAAATCATAACCAGCCCCTAATGCCAAAGATACACTGCGGCTTCTCGAAAGATTGAACTCATATAAGTAATGAGCCCCAAAATTGAAAGAAAAGTAATTGAGGCCAATGTCGTTACTTTGAGGAGTCATTATAGCGTTTCCGAAGCGAAGATCCCAGATGTCAAAATGATCTGTCGTTGGATAAATGACCTTTAAACTAGGTTGTGGGTTTCTTGTATCGCTTTGCTCTTCTTGTGCGTAAGAGAAAAGAAATAAAAACGAGCTGGAGAATATGAGAAAATACTTCATTTTTGGAACACTCTTCTTTCACCATTCATTTCTAACAAAATTGAATCTCGATAAGCTCTTTTAACTTTCAGAACCGATTCATAACTATCTCCTTCATTGATTTGGACTAATCGATTATCTACTTTCAAAATCACCATAGAGGAAGAGTTTCCATGAACCTTTACAAATCCATGATAACTTATACTAGGCCATTCAAGGGTTGGCTGTTTTATTTGGCCGTTCGAAGGAACTCGGTTTGTCTCAGCTTGAGTAGATGAATTACGTTTAGGTTGAATGCTGTTATGAAAACTCACTTTACCTAAAAATGGATCTCGATAATTTAATTTTGGTTGAGGAATTGAATCATTTGAAATTATTTTAGATAGATCCAGGTTATTGTGAGCCTGATGTTGTTGGAATGGTTCTGACTCAATGTTTTCTCCAAAAAACGAAGAGATCACTTTGTACCAAACAAAAAGTACAACGATCCCTAGAATAACAGATAGCGCTTTTTTGTTCATTAGTTGATCGTAAATTCTCGTGTAGCTGAAAAATCTCCAACGTTTCCTGCTTCGTCAACATTATACAGGCTCCAGTAATACGTTCCGGGTTGATTGATTGTTAATTCTATAGAATTGGATTGAGTTGAATTTGATTGTACAATGTTGTTAAAGTTGACATCTGTTGCGATATCGATATAGGTAGTAACAGGAGACTGAATTGTTCCATTGTCCGCTCCATTTGTCCATGTAAATTCTACTGGTGAGGTAACAGTAGCAAAATCATTTGGTGTTTGAAGTGATGGAATAACGGGAGCTTCAGTATCAACTTTAAAGCTACTAATAAAGTTTTGTGTTGTTCCACCTTGTGTAAAGTTCGCTTTAACAGCCCACGTATAGTTTCCTTCAGTGAATGTAGCGCTACTTGCAGTATGAGTGGTTGTGGAAATATTGTTTTGGGTATAGACAATTGTTCCCGTTTCAAAGTCTGTGCCTTGTCTAATACTGATTTCGTAGGAGCTTACATTAGGCAGGCTAGACCAATTGAACAGTCCATTAAAATCACCGTTTTCAAAGCTGTTGTTTGCTGGAGAAATGAGATCAATCTGTGATTGACTTCCAGAAATGGAATCAACATATACCGTAATGATATCTGAAGTTTCAGAATCATAACCATTATTTTTTCCAGTAACCCTTAATTGATATTGGTTTGGTGATAGGGTTAGAAATATATCAGTTCCATTAACCAAAGTATCATAAGCAATAAAGTTGGGCGTTGTAAAGTTAGGTGAAACTACTTCCAAATGATATTTAGTTGCTCCTTCAATCTCGTCCCACACAAAACTAGAGAACTCAGCAATAGTGTCGTTGTTTTGAGGAATGACAAAGGATGTAGTTTCTCCTGAAATATCCTCCTCTATGAAATCTTGACAACTATTAAATGTAATTGAAATCAATAACAGCAGTGTGAAAACAGGAAGACTCAAATTAGCGTGGCGGAATCGATTCATATGAATTTGTTTACGTTCCAAAAGTATGAAAATTAGCAGCATTAGAAAAATTATTGAAAATACTTACATTTGAAGTTCAAATGAAACTAACACCAAATATGACCCGATTAATCATTTCTTCCCTTTTTATGTTTTCGCTATTAGTGATCTATGCCCAGGAAGAAGTTAATTATAGTAATCTTCGAAGCTTAAGGGATGGCGAATCCTTCATTCGGTTTCAAGTTATGGAGTTAGGTGATTCAAAAAAGGTGAACCTGAAAGAGGATGTTGTTTATTCGTGGTTCAAATCGCAAAGAGTTATGACTACTGAAGGAGGGGCAAGTGGTGTTTTATTGGATGGAATCTATGAGGAGTTTTATCCGAACTCCCAATTGAAGGTTAAAGGAGCTTATAAAAAAGGGGTTAAACATGGTCGATGGATGCACTGGAAAGAAGATGGGAAGCTCCTGAAAAAAGTACACTGGAGAAATGGAGATCAGATAAAAGATGCAATTACATATTCAGATGAAGGAAAGGTGCTAACTCAAGAAGACTTTTCAGCAAACAAAAAGACCTACTACTATGGGGACAAGATTATTCGTGCATGGAAAGATTCAACGGAAGTCGAAGTGATACATAAGTACGAAAACGGACAGACAAAACGCGTTGAGCGATTTGAGAACGACTCTTTAGACGGCAGTCAACTTAAATATAGCCCTAATGGTGAATTGATATATTTGAAAAGCTATAAAAATGGTCAACTTCACGGAAAGCAAATTGACAAAGAGGGGAACAAAACCTATTTCAAAAATGGAGAACCACACAAACCGCTATTGAGGAGAATCTTCAGTAAGAAAGATAAACCAGAAGAAGTAGAATCTGAAGAGAAGGAAAAAAAGAATAAGAAAAAAGAGAATCAGGATGAGTCTGAAAAAGACTAGGCTGAAGGCGGGTGCAATGTCTTACGCCATTATTCTTTCCATTGTTGTTGGAGCATTGTGTATGTCCCTAATTTGGATTACAACGTCTTACAGAAATACACGATTTTCCTTAAAAAACAAGGAAAAGCTGGTAGTTAATCTATTAACAGGAGTAAAAGCCACAAGGACTTTAAAGAGCTTCACGGAGGAAAAGCTTTTTCTGATAAATAACGACAGTGTTCACATCAGAAAAGAAAACTGGGGTCTATTTAATTATTTTGTTGTTAAAGCTCGAAAAAAAGGAAGAACCTTAAAACGCTCTTTTCTTTCTGGTCATGAAATTCGAAATGCAATGCCGGCTTTATACTTAAGCAATAATGATAAAGCGTTAAAGTTGACGGGCAGCACAAAGCTTACAGGGTCTGTTTTTGTGCCAAACGGCAGAGTAGAAAGAGGCTATATTCAAGGGAAAAACTATGAAAGGGAAAAACTCGTTTATGGAATTGTAAACGAAAGTGAAAAAAGTTTGCCTCCTGTAAGTGAAGACATAATTACTAAATCAATCGATCAGTTAGTTAGTTTTCAGAATGAAGTTTTCTTGGATCAATTGCCATTTGATTCCATTTTCGAATTTGATCAGCCAACAAATCGGTATACTCAAAATATACCTATCACGATCGATCATAGCTTAAATGGAAATTTAGTTGTCGAATCAAAAGACTCTATATTCGTCAGTCGAGAGGCAAAACTGGAGAACGTAATTTTAAAAGCACCCATAATTAGATTTGAGCAAGGTTTTAAAGGGAATGTCCAAGTATTTGCGGAACAAAAAATTATCCTCGAAAAGGACGTTCAGTTGGAATACCCAAGTTCAATCTGTCTAATAGATACGGATAAAAACTTTCATCGATCAGGAAAAGCAATTGTTGAAATGGAAGAAGGTTCATCAGTTCTGGGAGGGGTTTTAGTTTTATCTAAATCTCCGGATTTCAGAAATCTTGTGAAGTTAAAGATTGAAAATGAATCAACTGTGGTTGGGTTAGTTTATAATCAAGGAGAAACAATGTTGAAGGGCAAAGTGATAGGATCATTATTTACTAAAAACCTTTTTTTAAAGATGAAAAGCTCATCCTATGAAAACCACTTATTGGATGCTGAAATCGACGGAATAAGTCTACCTGATTACTTTCTTCTACCGAGTTGGATGGAAAATGATGAGTCAATTGAAAAACGAATAAAATGGCTCTAAACGCTAAACGATTAAAAGGCAGTTCCATAGTGGAGGTTGTAATGGCCATTGCTATAATAGGAGCTGTCATTGGCGTTGGGTCAATTGTATTTGTTAACATTAATCAATCTGCTAATACATTGCAGGACATAAATGAAGAAGGGCAAACACTTACCGGATTTATTAATCATCGTATTTTACTTGAGGATCAATCCTGGTATCCGAATGAAATCGTGCGAACCGACCTAATTGATCAGGAGTTTTCAATTGATGGAAATAGGTGGATTGAATCTCGTCTTATTGATGATAAAAAAAGAGTTTTATGGAAATTTGAAGTTCCACAGATTGAGCAACATGAGGATTAAAGCATTCACTATATTAGAGATTGTGGTTACAATTGCTATTACAGCGATTCTTGTAACGCTTGTGTATGGTGCGATTAATTTCCTTAATGCTCAGAATTATCGTGAGATGAGAACTAAGGATCGAGTAAATGAATGGATGATTTTGCGTAAACAAATGATAGAGGATGTTTACCTTTCTAACGCAGTTATCAGATTAGAAGATGGCATGGAGCTAATATCTGGAAGCGGTGAAAAAGTTGTATATCGGGTAAATAACGGCGTTCTACAAATAGAAGAAGATGACGTTTTAACAACAACAAGCTTCAAGGATGCTTCTTGTACTTGGGTCTTTGACAGCAATGATCAAGAGCTATGTGAATGGACATTCAATGTAATGGAAGAATCTATGGAGTTATCATTTTACGCATTTTCTACGAGAGCTGACCGAGTAAATGAGTGGTACGAAAAAGAGGTCGTTAAAAAATGAGCGAGATTGAGCAAATATCAATTTGGGATAGGCTGAACAAAGATGTTTCCTTTGGAAAAACATTGAATGATAAGGCTAAACAGCAGTTTTATGCTGAGTTTCATTCTTTGCTTGATGCGGGAATGGACATTCAACGCTCTATGGATATAATTATAGAGGAGCAAACGAAAAAGAAAAAAATTGAATTGTACTCAAAGATTCATAGCGATCTAGTAAGTGGTAATTCCCTTTCAGACGCATTGAGAAACAGTGATCAGTTCACTCCTTATGAATATCAAAGTATTCGAATAGGTGAAGAGTCAGGTCGATTGAAAACAGTGCTATTTCATTTACAAGAATATTACCACAACAAAGTAAAATTGAGAAAACACCTGACTTCAGTTTTTACTTATCCAGCATTCGTTTTTTTAATTACAATTGGAGTGTTGTATTTTATGTTAAATACTGTAGTTCCGATGTTTCAAGAGGTGTTCCAGCAGTTTGGACAGGACTTACCTTGGTTGACGCAACAAATTATTGGAATATCTGAGAACTTTTCTACTTACGTTATAGTTTTCTTACTCATTGTGGGTGGGATTGTTTTACTTCACTTTTCACAAAGAAACGAGGATTGGTATCGCAAATGGACTGGAAATCTTTTAATACGATTGCCGATTTTTGGAAAACTATTTAAAAAAATCTACCTCGCAAGACTCACTCAAAGTCTTGGGTTACTCATGGTTTCTAGAACCCCTCTTGTCAGATCTCTAGAGTTAGTCAAAGAAATGATTCGTTTTTATCCATTGGAAGAAGCGCTCGATAATGCGAAAGCTGAGATCTTGAAGGGAAACAGTCTGCATGAAGGATTACAAGGAAGTATAATGATTGATAAGCGTTTTATTTCACTCATTAAAATAGCTGAGGAAATAAATAAGTTAGATGAGACGTTTCAACGAATGACGGATCAATTGAATGAAGATATTGATCATCAAACAAAATTAATCGGAACGCTAATGGAGCCCTTTATAATCTTACTGATTGGAGCTGTAGTCGGAATAATTATGGTTGCGATGTATTTACCGATGTTTAACTTAAGTAATGTTATTCAGTAAACCTCTTCTTTAAGAGTTATTAATGCCATTTTTTCCCCATCTGGCTCATTACTGTAATAGCAAACACTTACACTGTAATAGTGAAAAATAGTTGAATTTTTATCTTCAGTTTTTATTATATAATATTCGCTTTTAAAGCCTTTCGCGATGAGTTCAACCAAGGGTATTATTGCCAACTCTGCACCACGCCCCCATGTGTTCAGCGCGTCCAACAATAATTCTTCATTACGATGAAAGATTTTGTCTTCTTCATAGTACTTTCTCTGTTTTTTATTTCTAACACGTTGTCCGTAGTGCTTGTCAGCATGACTTTTATTGAAGTATTGCTTGTCCGATCTGGTAGGTACAAACCACTGACCACACCCGCACTTACACTCTCTTTTATTCAAATTTGTAGACACCATTTTGTTTATTTTAATTAAACAGCTATATTTGTATATATACTAATAATAGCAAATATACTATTTATGGATGAATGGACAAAAAATGAGTGGGAGTATTTCAAAAATCAAAATATTGAAAGTGAATATCCGAATTTAGAAAGAACCCTCAGAGAGCCTAGATTTACTATTGCTGATCTAAATATCAATGCTTATGATGCAACCTACTGGGATAAGAAAGGAATTTTACCCGATATATCTAAAAAAGGGATAAGAAAGTATAATTTATCGCAGGCCATATGGATAAAATTCATTGAGCAAATGAGAGAAATGAATATTGGTTTGCAAACTATCAAGCCATTTAAAGACAAAATATTTACGCGGTCATTAAACGCTGAAGAGCTTCTAGAAAACCCTGAGACTAAAGAGGTCGTTATGGAATATCTAAAATCTACTTCTGGACTGAGTTTAGAGGAGTTTCTAGCGGATAAAGGTGCATTAGACTATATAAATGACAACATGTTTATTGCTTTTGAGATGGCGATTCTAACAACCATTGTTCTTAAACAACCAATTGTGTTTATAGTAAATTTTGAAGGTGATCATTTTGTGTATAACGTCCATAAACATAATTACATCCTTGAAAAGGTACCAGATATTGCAGATATATTATCAAGTCCACATTTCGTAGTATCAATTAGTGAAGCATATCAATCTTTAGTTTCTGATTGGTGCACAGAAGACTTTTTTTCAGAGCTATCATTGATTTCTTCTGGTGAACAAAGGGTTCTTGACGCTATACGTATGGAAAATATTGAGGCTGTAAACATCAAAAAAGAAAATGGTAATCTAACACTAATAGAAACAACTAAAAGCCTTGGAGATGTTCATAATAAAAAAGTGTCTGAACTTTTCGCATCAAATGCATTTGAAACAGTCACCTTAAAAACTCAAAATGGTCGTATAGTTGTATCTGAAAAATTGTCAAAAAAGAAAATATAGGTACCAAATAAGTTGGACCACTTGTTTTATTCTCCTTCAAAACCGAAACCCGGAAAAGTGGAGGAACGACAAAAACCGTGAATAAAGAAAAGTATGTAATTCAAATTAGAGAGAAATTAGGAAAAGAGATTGATCAAAGACAAGCTGAGAAGTTGGTTAGTGACATATATAATCTTTGCTGTTTAATTATCAAATCAAAAGAGAATGGACAATCGATTGAATAGATTTGCAAAAGGAATTAGCACTCAAAATAAGCTTAAAACTCAAGCGGTCATTTATACACGAGTTTCCACTAAGGAGCAAGCAGAGTCAAATGCAAGTTTGGAAACACAGTTAAAGTATTGTTTGAAATATGCTGAAGAGCATGGCCTAGAAGTAATAGATTGTTTTGGTGGAACCTATGAAAGTGCGAAGGATGACGAAAGGAAAGAGTTTCAGAAAATGCTTTCATTTGTTCGGAAAAATGATAAAATTGGTTTTGTCATTGTTTATTCTTTTGATCGTTTTAGTCGAAGTGGTCCCAGTGGAGCTTTTATCTCTTATGAATTAAAAAGAAAAGGAATTCAACTTGTTTCTGCTACTCAGAATATAGATCATTCAGATCCATCGGGTGATTTCATGGAAGGTATATATCATTTGTTTAGCCAGTTTGATAATCAACTTAGGCGTGACAAGTCAGTAACAGGAATGAAAGAGGCCTTAAAAAAAGGCTACTGGCCTTATGTCCCTCCAACGGGATACAAAAACTTGAATGAAGGTCAATCGGTTGATAAACACGAATTTGTAATAACGAAGAGAGGAAAACTTCTAAAAAAAGCTTTCGAGTGGAAGGCTAAACAGAATTTAACTTTAGTTGAAATAGCAAAAAGACTAAAATCAAGAGGGTGGGATATCCCACCTAAAAGACTTACACACTTTTTTCAAAATCCTTTCTATTGTGGAATGATTGCTTCAAAGCTTTTGCCAGGAGAACTTGTTGAAGGTAAGCATCCAGCCTTGATATCCAGAGCGACATTTCTACAAGTACATGAGAACCTATCGAAATATAATTCTGGATATATCATTCAACAAGAAAACGACCAATTGCCACTAAAGTCATTTTTGAAATGTGATGCTTGCGGAACTCCGTTTACGGGATATATGGTAAGAAAGAAAGGACTGTACTATTATAAATGCAATAAGAAAGGGTGTAAAAACAACAGAAGTCAAAAGTTTCTACATGAAAGGTTCAAGGCTTTATTAGATAAGTTCACTCTTGACGAAAGATTAATCCCCGTGTTTAAAGAGATGCTTACTGAATTAATAGATCAAACAAGAGCTAAAAAACCGAAGCAAACAAAATCTCTCAAACAAGAAATAAGTCAATTAGAAAAGAAGGTTGAAACTATTGAAGAGCGATTTGCTTTGGGGGAAATTGAAAAATCTATTTATTTAAAGTATAAGAATAATTATAAGTCGAAAATAAATGAATTAAGCCTTGAAATGGACCAAGTGAATAAATCATTATCGAACTCTCAAAAAGCAATGAAAAATGCTGTTAGTTTAGTTTCAAAGCTCAGTAAAATATGGGAAAACGGAGATTTTCAGACCAAAGTTCAGCTTCAAAGACTTCTATTTCCTGATGGAATTAGCTATGATCGAGAAAAAGATGATTATCGAACCACAAGAGTCAATTTGCTGTTTCGCTGTATCCCAATTATAATGCAGGATCGAGAAGGTCAAAAAAATGGGGAAGCCACAAAAAATCGTGACATCCCCACTTTGGTGGTCCCACCTGGGCTCGAACCAGGGACTTTCTGATTATGAGTCAGATACTCTAACCAACTGAGTTATAGGACCAAAAAGCTATTTGTGACGTTGACGAATAATGTCAGTTCAACAATAAGCGGGAGCAAATGTAACGTTAATCGATAAATATTGCAATGTCAGGCGTGAAATTATTCATAAAAAAACACCCACAAACCAAGAAGGCGTGGGTGTTTTCTATATTTTGTTAGCTTTCTTATCTGATACCGTAACTTCTCAATTTACGATTGTCAATAACATCCGCACCATTCAACAAAGCAGAACGATAACGCTGCTTAACTGTCGAAACGCGTTGTGACTTGATCTGTGTTTTCTCAGTAGAAAAATCTGTTGTTTCCTCTGCAGGCTGAGTGCTCTCAACGCGAAGAACAAACACACCACTATTTCCTTTAACTGGAACTGATTTTTGACCATCTATTAATCCAGAGAATGCTGTACCAATAATTTTTGGTTCTCTTCCTACTGCCACATTACTTGCTGAAAATGTAAGTCCTTCTGTTTCGAAACGAGCATTCATTTCTTTAGCAAGAGCCTCTAGGTCATCTCTTCCGACCATTTGATCTTTCAGATATTGAGCTTGTTTCTCTTTACGAACTTCAGATTTCATTCTTGCTTCTACAGCCTCAAAAGAAGGAACTCCCTCTTCAACAATGTTTGATAGCATTGCTACGATAATTCTATTGTCATCTCGAATTGGAGCTGAGCTAAGGTCACCTTCTTCGGCACCGTCTCTGTATGCAAGTCTCATTAGGTCACCTTCAGCTAATTCACCAAAACCGTTTGCTTGAGGATTTTCATCCTGGAAAGTTACAGTTCGAACAGTATACTGATTGTCAACGGCGAATGTATCAAAGATGGTTCTCTTTTCTTCAATAGAGCTATTTGTCATCTTATCATCTAATTGATAGATGTAATCAGATGCCTTAGATTTAACATCATCAACTGTTGTTTTTGAAGGCTCAACATTCTTCACAATGTTTGCAAGAATCGGTCTTTTCGCTTCTTTTCTATCTAATACTTCAATGATGTGAATACCAAAGCTTGTCTCTACTTTTCCAAGAGTACCAATTGGCTTTTCAAAAGAGAAGTCATTGAACGCAGGCACCATTTTACCTTCTGTAAAATCCTCGTACTTACCGCCGTTATTAACCGATCCAGGATCTTCACTGAATTCAGTTACCATCTCTTCAAAGTTATTTTTTGATTTGATTACACGAATGATGCTGTCAGCCTTGGTTTTAGCCTTTGCCATTTCATCATCACCTTTTGCTTTCAATAGGATGTGACGAACAGACGCTGTTTTTTCATTAGCAAAACGCAGGATCTTAGAAACTTTAATACCACTTCTAGAGATGTATGGGCCAACAACATCTCCAGGCTCAGCAGATTCGATCTCATCAGCTATCGATGCTGGATAAGTCGCTCCCTGCACCCCAGGGGCCGCTGGACGAGCCATTGCAGTAGAGTCACTGCTAAACTCTTTCACATCACTGTAACGAAGAACAAACATTGAGTCATTTTCTGTTGCTTTGAATTTAGGCTTTACACGTTGTAAAATATCCATTGCTTTCGCCGTATCAGCCTTAGCAGGGGCAACTGGAACTGAAAAATAAACCAGCTTTCTTGATGGACTTTGTTTATACTGTTCCTCTGTTTTGTGTTCTTCGTAATATGCTTTTACTTCCTCGTCAGTTATTTCACCAATAGCGTCCTGAGGCACCTTAGTAAAGTTTTGATATACATATGATACATTCTTTACCTCTTTCTTGGCTTCATACTCTTCTTTTGCCTCGAGCGTTGTTGCATGAACACCTGAAGTCAATAGGGCAGAGTACTTTTCAGAAATACGAAGTTCACGAACGTAGTCCATTATGCTCTTGTATCGCTCTTGCTGCTGAGGATCATTTGATTCTTGCAGCTGATTTAATGCCTGACGCAATTGATCTGGAGCAAATTCACCAGTAACAGAATCTGTAAACTGTGTTGAAAAAGTGGAAGGATCAAACCCATTTTGTCCATAAAGAACATTTTCAAGTTCGAATTCATCAACGATCAACCCTATTTCTTCCAACTCCTTGTCTACTAACTGACCAGCAACCGCAGCCTGCCAAGCTTGTCTACGAGCGTTTTTTTCATCTTGCTCTGTAAACTCAGCTCGTTGACCTGGATTTTGCTGTTGTTTTGATTGAAATATGTTTTGTCGTGCATTTTGGAGCATGTTCTGATACTCCTGCTCATTCACCTTCTCACCATCAACGGTACCTATACCGTAATTGTCTTCCTGAGCCCCTCCACCATTAAAAAAGTCGAAGTCTCCCATGATGAATGCAAGCATTGCGATCCCGATTACTGCAACCAATAACCAAGATTTCTCACGTATTTTTCCAATTAATGCCATTTTTCCAAATTAATTTAAGGTTGCGAATATAATATTATGTAACAAAAAAAGAAAGGATAACGCCTTATAAAAAAAGCGTTCAGACATTATCTATTGTCTTTAACACGAATTACTTCAATTCTTCGATCTGAAACCTCTTCAATTCGCATCGTATAGTCTTCGAGCTCCAGAATAGTGCCTTCTTCAGGTATGGATTCGAGATGATGTAATACAAGTCCTCCGAGGGTGTCGTATTCGGTTGATTCTTCTAATTCAAGATCATATTCTTCATTGAGGTAATCAATATCTTGTCTAGCTGAGAAAAGATAAGTTGTTCTGTCTATTTTTTGCTCAAGGAGTTCGTCACTATCGTGCTCGTCTTCAATCTCGCCAAATATCTCTTCAACAACATCTTCAATTGTTACCAAACCTGACGTTCCACCAAATTCATCCACAACAACAGCTATATTTCCGTGTTGTTTAGCGAATAATTCGAGTAGATCTTTCGCAGGAATTGCTTCAGGAACAAATGCTATTGGTATTAAAACCTCTTTTATTCGTTTCGGCTTTTTGAACAATTCAAAACTATGAACGTATCCGATGATATTGTCAATCGTATCCCTATAGATCAGGATCTTTGAAAGCCCCGTGGTAATAAATTTATCTTTAATATCCTCTACGGAAGTTTCTATATCGTAAGCAACAATGTCAGTTCTCGGAATCATACAGTCTCTAGCCTTGATGTTCGAAAAACCAAGAGCATTTTGGAGTATCTGCATTTCGTTATCTAATTCTCCTTCTTCCTCCATGCGTTCATTCAGGTCTCGAACATAGTCATCTAAATCTATTTTGGAGAAGGCTGTTTTGCTGTTATCAGTGTCCATTCTGAAAAGCTTCAAAACACCAGAGCTGATCAGCATCGTAAATAGCGTTAAAGGGAAAAGAATAACATAAATTATGACCAAAGGAATCGAAAGAAAATGTAGCACCCGGTTCGGGTTGATCTGAAAAGTAGCTTTCGGGAGGAACTCCGCAGTTACCAGTATCAAAAGAGTGGATAATATGGTTTGTAAAGTTAATATCAACGCTTCGTTTCCACCAACCATATTGCTTATCCATGGCTCCATGAGTTGTGCCATCCATATACCGTAAACAACAAGCGCAATGTTATTACCTAACAGCATTGTTGCAATAAAGCGGCTGTCGTTTTTAACGAAGTTGGAAAGAATTCGCCCGGAAATAGCACCTTTTTGATTATCAAGCTCGATCTTCAGTCGATTTGCTGTAACAAAAGCAATCTCCATCCCAGAAAAGAATGCAGATCCCGCTAATGCGACTAAAATAATGATCAGACTTGTTGGATCCATTTGTAAAACTAAAATAAGAAATCTGTTCGATTAGAGCAGGTCATGCCCAATATCTTTCCTGTAATATGCTCCTTCAAACTCGATCTTTTCTGCATTTTCGTAGCTTATTGCAAGTGCAGATGGAATGTCTTTCCCGAATGAAGTAACAGCTAAAACGCGACCACCAGCTGTAGTTACAGCTGGACCATCAGCCTTTGTTCCAGCATGGAAGACAACACTATCTGTAACTCCGTTCAATCCGTAGATCGGCTTCCCTTTTTCATAGGCTTCTGGATAGCCTCCAGACACCATCATTACAGTTGCTGCAGTTCGAGGATCAAATTCTATATCTCTTTCGGACAATGTTGAAGTTGCAACCCCCTCAAAAAGGTCAATTAGGTCAGACTTCAAACGAGGAAGGACTACTTCTGTTTCCGGATCCCCTAATCTACAATTATATTCAATAACGTACGGGTCCCCATTCACGCTGATCAACCCTAAAAATATAAACCCTTTGTACTCAATTTCATCGCGCTTCAACCCCTTGATCGTAGGGATAATAACCTGGTTATACACCTTGTCCGAAAATCCTCCTTCAGCAAAAGGCACGGGAGAAATTGCACCCATACCTCCAGTGTTTAAACCTGTGTCACCTTCGCCGATTCGTTTATAATCTTTTGCATCTGGAAAGACTTTAAAGCCATCACCATCTGTTAAGACGAATACAGACATTTCTATACCGTCAAGGAATTCTTCTATGACAACTTTACTACTTGCGTTTCCAAACTTATCATCGACAAGCATGTTGCTCAGTTCTTTCTTGGCCGTGGCAAGATCGTCAATGATTAGCACACCTTTTCCTGCAGCAAGCCCATCTGCTTTTAAAACGTATGGGGCCTTCATTCCTTCCAGAAACTCTAAACCTTCCTTTAGTGTGTCTTTCGTAAACGATTGATATTTAGCTGTAGGAATGTTATGTCTTTTCATGAACTCTTTGGCGAAGTCTTTACTCCCTTCTAACTGAGCTGCTGTTTTGTTTGGGCCGATGACAGAAACAGCCTTAAGTTCAGCATCATTCTCAAAATAATCAGCTATTCCATTGACTAAAGGAGCTTCAGGACCTACCACAACCATATTTATGTTATTATCGAGTACAGCCTCTTTCACCGCATCAAAGTCATTTGGATCTATGGGTAGGTTTTTACCTAAATTCTTCGTTCCCGCATTTCCAGGTGCAATAAACAAGGATTCCAATGAGCTGCTTCTTGATAATTTCCAAGCCAAAGCATGTTCTCTTCCTCCTGATCCTAACAATAAAATATTCATAGCTAATTAATTATTTCGCAAAGTTAATATTTAGAGAGAATTCAGTTCTAATTTCTTCAATGTTAATATGTACTCGAGCCTTTTTTATTAAAATATATCATAACAAGTGAAGTTCTTAGGATAGAATGATTATCGATTAACAATATTTTCGAGTGGCAGTTAACGTAACATACAATGATTCATTAACTTTGTTAATCTTGTTGCACTAAACCGAGAAAAATGGAAATTACTCCAGAAATTCAGGAAAAACTTGAAAAGATCAATGATAAGTATGCAGCCTTAGGTCAGGACATGGGATCATATCTTGACGGGCTTCTCTATGCTGACTCTGTAAAATATTGGGACTATATTTCAGTAGACACTTTGTTAAGTCTACAAAAGCCTAGAACGAGTTTCCCAGATGAAGTTATCTTCATTATTTATCACCAGATCACAGAGCTATATTTCAAATTAGCTTTGAGAGAGTTTGAACAGATCGCTGATAAAGAAGAGTTAACAGCAGAGTTCTTTGTAGATCGCACGACACGCATTAATCGATATTTTGAAGCATTGACAAAATCGTTTGAGATCATGGTTCAGGGTATGGAAAAAGAACAATTTCTAAAGTTCCGCATGTCATTATTGCCTGCTAGTGGATTTCAATCTGCTCAATACAGACTGATCGAGATGGCTTCAACAGACTTTATAAACCTAGTTCACAAAGATGTTCGAGACGACGTTGACCCAAAATCAGCGACCATTGAAGAGATGTACAAAAACATTTACTGGAAGGAAGGTGCTACCGAATTAGCTTCTGGAAAGAAAACCTTGACGCTAGAGCAGTTTGAAGAAAGATATAGCAAAGAGTTCATCTCTTTTGCAAAAGAACAAGAAACAAGAAACCTGTGGCAGTGCTACCAAAAGCTTTCAAAATCTGATCAGGAAAGAGAAGATGTCATTAAAGCTATGAAGCAAAATGATGTTAATGTAAATATCAATTGGCCACTTGTTCACTATAAGTCTGCGGTACGATATCTTCAAAAAGATCCAACAGATGTTGCTGCAACTGGTGGGACAAACTGGCAAAAATACTTACCACCACGTTTTCAGAAAAGAATATTTTATCCAGCTTTGTGGTCTGAAAAAGAAATTCAAGAATGGGGAAAATCGTGGGTAGAAGAGGTTTTAGCAAAATAAGGTTAATTGTCCAGGTTGTTTCTTTGTTGCTGATCATAACGAGCTGTGGAGAAACCAAGACTGTAGAGAAGCCAGAACTAAAACCAGACACTATAGCAGTTGTCGAAAATGAGCGTTTTGGATTCGATCTGGATGAATATGACGTTTACCTTGATACGGTAAGAAATGGCTGGACCTGGGGAAATATTCTTTTACCCTATAAAGTCGATCAGTATACAATAAACACTACTGCCCTTGCAGCAAAAGACAGCACGATCGGACTGAAGTATATTTTAGCGGGAAAACCATTCACAATTCTGACAAAAAAAGGAGATACTTCTCGAGCTGTACAGCACATGATATACGAACCAGATGTGTTTTCTTATATCACTTTTGATTTTACTCAGGATTCGGTTGAGATCGAAAAGAAAGAAAGACCAACTTCCATCGATCGAAAAATGGTTAGTGGTGTAATTCACCCAAACTCCAATTTAAGTGTAGAGCTAGGCAAGTCCTTTGACAGTTATATGATGTCTGCGGCAGTAGTAGACGCTATTGAAGGTGTATATGCATGGAGCGTAGACTTTTTCAAACTTCAGGCAGGTGACCGATTCGTCGTATATTACGATGAGAAATCCGTAGAAGGAAAACCTTACGCAGTAGAACAGATTAGTCACGCTTGGTTTGAGCATCGTGATGATGGGATGTTTGCCTTTCATTTTACAGATTCTGCAGGGGAGGTGAGCGGATTCTATGATCACAAAGGACGAGAGATGAAACGTCCGTTTTTAATGTCACCAGTGAAATTTGCTAGAATAAGCTCTTCGTTTAATATGAACCGTTTTCATCCCATCTATAAAACTAGAAAGCCTCACTTAGGAACGGATTATGCTGCTCCAACAGGGACACCAATCCTTGCTACAGCGGACGGTACGGTGTCTAGAGCTTCTAGGAGTAGAGGGAATGGAATCTATGTGAAGTTGAAACATAATAAGGTTTATGATACTCAGTATCTGCACATGAGTAAAATCGCAGATGGAATAAGACCTGGCGTTCGAGTGAAACAAGGTCAAGTTATAGGCTACGTTGGATCAACAGGAGCGGCAACTGGACCACATGTATGTTATCGATTCTGGAAAAACGGAAGGCAGATCAACCATAGGTCTGAAAAGTTCCCAAAATCAGAGCCAATGAAAGAAGAAGTGCTTCCCGAGTATATGAAATATATTGAGCCACTCAAGAAGCAACTCGACGATGAGATCAAAACCTTAAAGGACTACACTCCTGACGAAAATGAAAACTCATGATCTCATTCACTCCAACAAAGAAGAGATAATCAGTTCTATCTGTGCTGATAAGTTTGAACCGTATTTTTCATATGCCTGTTCTGATAAACCAGATGCGTGGAGAGCGGCTTGGTACATTAATAAAGCAAGTGAAACGTGTAAGTTGCCTTTGTCGAGAAAAGTTGAGATCATCGTTTCCTCAATCAGTGGTAAGCCATCCAATCATCAACGTGAGCTATTAAAGATGCTTGAGCAGACCGAACACTCAGAAGAGGTTGAGGGTTTAGTATTTGATTCGGCGGTTTCATGCTGGGAAGATCTAAAAGCACAAAGCTCTTGTCGTATGATCGCCTTTCGATTGATGATTCGCATAGGCAAGAATTACCCAGAATTAATTAACGAAATTGAATCCTTGTTGGATAATCGATTTTTGAAAGGGTTGTCACCAGGAATTAAAAAGTCCATAATAAAAAGATGGTCCCAAATATTGAACGATCAACAAGAATGATAAAATGACAGCGTATTATGCAGAATAAGGTATTAATTGTAGGTGGTGGTCTTTCTGGGATCTGTTTGGCTCATCAGTTTGAAGAGCGAAACGTTGATTTTAGAATAATCGATCAAGGGGTAAATGAAAGCTCTGCAATAGCTGCTGGAATGATCAACCCTATGGTCTTTCGCAAAATGGTGAAGACATGGCGAGGTGACGATCTAATTCCTTATTTGAAAAACTTTTATCCAAAACTCGAACAAAAGACAGGACAACGATTTTTCTTTTCTCGAAAGATCCGACGAGTGTTTTCTACTCAAGATGAACACGATTTTTGGGTCGATCGTCTCAAAGATCCAGCTTATGAAGAATACATTCATGAATTAGAAGATTCAGACCCAACTCCTGATTATGTATTAAAAAAGTACGGTGATGGATGGGTGAAATCTCCCGGTTATGTTGATGCTAAACTGTTTATAAAAGCGAACCACGATTACTTAATTACGAAGCGCAAACTGAATATTCAAAATTTTGATTTTCAGTCATTAGACCCAGAAAATGCGTCTTATAAATGCGAACAGTTCAGTCACATCATATTTGCAGAAGGATATAGAGGGAAATTCAACCCGTTTTTTAATTATTTGCCGTTGCAACAGACAAAAGGTGAGGTGTTAACGGTAAAATCTGATGCGTTTAGAAAGGATGAGATCCTAAATAGAAAATGCTTTGTGTTGCCACTTGAATATGGAGGTTTTAAACTGGGAGCGACTTTTAGCTGGGACACCACTGATACAAAACCAACAGAGCACGCCAGAACACAACTTTTGGATCAATACGATCAATTATCCAAAGCCAAAATAGAAATTGTTGATCAAGAGGGTGGAATTCGTCCAACAGTTACGGACAGAAGGCCGCTCATTGGAAAGCATCCAGAAAAGAATAACCTTTTTGTTTTTAACGGAATGGGAACCAAAGGTTATATGATCGCCCCATATTTTTCAGAACATTTTGTCAACTTCCTTTTGGACGGAGCAAAACTGGATGATGAAGTAGATATCCAGCGTTTTTACAAAAAGCATTACCATCGAGACACTGGGAAAAACAAATAGATTGATTCCCTTTTATGCACAATTTTAGTCAAGGCTTGTTACTTTTGTAATTAAGAATCATTAAAAATAATAGATATGTATCCTCCAGAATTAGTAGCACCAATGAAGGAAGACTTAACTGCAGTAGGTTTTGAGCAGTTAACGTCTCCAGAAGAGGTGGACAATACGATAAAGAACACAGACGGAAGTCTTTTGGTTGTAGTAAATAGCGTTTGCGGTTGTGCAGCAGGTAACATGCGACCAGGTGTTAAACTTTCACTAGAGTCTGATCAAAAGCCAGGTAAATTGACGACTGTATTTGCAGGTGTTGATGGTGCGGCAACAGAGCAAGCAAGAAAGTATTTCCTGCCTTATCCTCCATCTTCTCCATCTATAGCACTTTTCAAAGATGGGAAGCTCGTTCATTTTTTGGAGCGTCACCATATTGAAGGTGGTACTGCAGAAATGATCGCAGAAAACCTGAAAGAAGCATACAAACAATACTGTTAATTTAAACGCCGTGACAACGCTCAGTTGTCACGGCTTACAATTTGCCTAACGTATACTTTTGACCAGGGAGCATCATGATGATCCCTTTGATCTCAAGCCCAAGGAGTATACTGCTGATCATAGAAACAGGTTGTTTTAATCGCATGGCCATAACATCTAAAGAGATGTTTTCAAATTCTTTGATCACCTTAACAACCTTCTTCTCATCACCAGATAATCGTTCAAAGAGATTTCCTTGAATTGGTTTTGGCACCCCTTTTTTATCCCAACCAAGAAACTCAGTTAAGTCCTTACCACAGGTGATCAAGTGGGCTTTGTCTTGACGAATAAGAGTATTACATCCTTTTGAGAAATCTGCGTCTACTTTTCCAGGAAAGGCAAATACATCTCGATCATAATCGTTTGCTAAATGAGCAGTTATCAGTGATCCTCCTTTTTCACCACTTTCAACAACTATAGTTGCATCCGTCATCCCCGCCACGATCCGATTCCGTTGAGGAAAGTTTTCTCTATCAGGTAAGGTGTTTTCTGGAAATTCTGTTAGCAAACCAGACCCTTCTGCATTGATCATGTCTTGAGCTGTTTTTTTGTTTCTTGATGGATAGATTCGGTCAAGTCCATGACCCAATACTCCAATCGTTTTCATGTTTTTTGAGATACAAAGTCGATGGGCTTCATTATCTACGCCATAAGCTAAACCGGAAATCACTTGAACATCAAATCCGCTCAGATGATCAATGAGTTCAAGAATGATCTTTTTGCCATAAGAAGTCATGTTCCTTGTCCCTACAATTGCAACAGATCGGTCTGTGTTTAGAACTGGGTTTCCTCTAGAATAGAGGATTATGGGAGCATCAGGGCATTGCTTTAATCGATAAGGGTACTTTTCACTTGTGAAAAAATGAGTATCGATCTTGTGTTTTTCGACAAATTCTAGTGTTTTTTCTGCCTTGAGTAAAGCGTGAGTTCTATTCAAAGATCGAAATCGCTCTTTGGAAAAGCCTGGAACTTCGGTTCTTATGTTCGTACTTTCTTCAAAAACTGCACTTGGACTTCCTAAATAAGCCACAAGTAATCTTGCCATTTTTGGACCTACTCCTTGCAACATAGACAAGGCTATCTGGTGGTGGTGTTCGGTTGTTTTCAAAATAATTAGATTATATTTAGGTCATATTAAGTTAATACTTTTTATCCTACTTATGAAACATATTTGTGCTATTTTTTTCATCATTTCTTTTGGTGGTTTTGCCCAGGATCTCTCGGGTATTGTTTATGATGACACTGATCAGCCTTTGATCGGTGTGTTGGTTGAAACGAATACTGGACTAAAGACGAGGACTAACGTAAATGGAGTTTTTACACTTCCAATAAAAGAGTATCCCGCAACTCTTACCTTCAAGTTTTTTGACTTTAAAACAATGACAAAAACAGTTGTTGAACCTTTGAAAGATGGTCAATTAACCATTAAGATGAAACCGCTTACTCAAAACCTGGATGGTGTTGTGGTTTCTGCCTCGAGAAGAGAGCAGAGAATTGAGGATATTCCCGTTTCTCTGGAAATTATTAAACCAGAATTAATTGAGAACAAGGCGCTGAATAATGTAGAAGAGGCGGTCAATCAAGCTCCCGGGGCCTACGCTATGGATGGTCAGGTGTCGATCCGTGGAGGAAGTGGATTCTCATATGGTGCCGGAAGTAGAGTCCTGGTTGTATGGAATGATGTTCCACTTTTATCGGCAGATGCAGGAGATGCAAAATGGACTTCAATACCTATTGAGAATATTTCACAGATAGAGGTTTTGAAAGGAGCATCATCTGTTTTATACGGTAGTGGAGCGCTTAACGGTATAATTTCATTGAGAGACAAAGAACCGACTAAAGTTGGAGAAACAAAATTGAGCTATCAGACTGGAGTTTTTGATCAGCCCAGGAGAGAAGGCTTACAGTGGTCGGATAAATCACTTTTTTCAAGTCAGTTCAATGCTTATCACGGAAAAATGCTCGATAATTTTGGATACACAGTTTCTGTATACGATTATCGAACAGACGGTTACAGATCAGGAGAAGAGCAAAATAGCTTTAGGTTTAATGGTAGTTTTATTTTTAAGCCTAAAAAACTGAAAAGATTCAACGCGGGACTGAATTACTCTGCGAGTACAGAACGTAAAGGGCTGTTTATCATCTGGGAAAGTGACAGTTTAGCTTATCAACCAAGTGGAGGGACAGCGGATCCGTTTAGCGATACTTCTTCTCTTTCGGTTACAGAGAATATACGGTTGACTGTTGATCCCTATGTAAAGTGGTACGATAAGTATGATAACAAACACAGCATACAAAATCGCTGGTATTACACGGATAACAAATCATTAGATGGTCAAAGTGCAGCAGCTTCAATGTATTATACAGACTATAAGTTTGAGCGAAAATTTAAAAATGATTTTGTATTAACGACGGGATTAACTGGTATCTTCAATGTTGTGCGCTCAGAGTTGTATGGAGATCATGATTCGAGAAACTTTGCTATGTATGGTCAAGTTGAAAAATCGTTCGGTAAATTAGATCTGACAGGAGGAGTGAGAGGAGAGTATTTTCAACAAAATGAGTTAGACCCAGATTCAAGAGTATATTTTTCTGATGACTCAACATCAGCTGTTCCAATACGTCCAATTTTCAGGGTCGGAGCAAATTATGAATTGTATGAATACACGCACTTAAGGGCATCATTTGGTCAGGCTATTCGTTACCCATCAGTTGCCGAGCGATTTGCATCAACTTCGATCGGAGCGTTGAACATTTTTCCTAACCCAGCACTTCAACCTGAAAGAGGTTGGTCAGCTGAGCTAGGGTTCAAACAAGGGTTTAAGATCTCTAACTTCAAAGGTTTTGTTGACGTCGCTGGTTTCATAAACCAATACGAAAATATGATGGAATTTACTTTTGGATATTTCAAACCTGATTCAATTCCTGTAAGCTTTAATCCGGATGATCCCGGGTTTCCAGAAAAATGGTTTGGTTTTAGAGCTGAGAACGCCGAGAACGCCAGAATTACTGGGGTGGAACTGTCTGTTAATGGAACAGGGAACATCGGACCAGTTGAGGTTACAGCATTGATGGGATATACTTATATGAACCCAATTGTTCTAAATCCAGATTCTACTTATGTATATGGTGCAGATGGAAATGGAGGGCTATCTGACACTTCATCGAACATGTTAAAGTATAGGTTCCGCCACCTCGCCAAGGGAGACATCCAGTTCAAATACAAAAAAGTGATGTTAGGTTTCACAGGAAGATACAACAGTTTCATGGAAAATATTGATGCAAACTTCGAGACAGGAATTAATGTTCCGTTAGTAGGTAACACTCAGGTACTGCCAGGTTTAGAGGAGTATCGTGAGAGAAACAATGATGGAGATATCGTGTTCGACGCAAGAATTGGATACCAAATAAATGAAACTTTTTTACTCAATTTCGTAGTGAATAATGTGTTTAATGAAGAGTATATGACTCGTCCAGGAGATATTAGAGCTCCAAGACAGTTTTTAATACGCTTTCAGGCAAAGTTTTAGCATGAAAAAATTAGCAGTTATTCCAGCTCGTTACGAATCGAGTCGCTTTCCTGGAAAACCCTTGATCGACCTAATGGGCAAGTCGATGATACAGCACGTTTATGAGAGAGTAAATGATTCTGATCTTTTTGATACGGTCGTTGTTGCAACTGATGACGACAGAATAGCTGATCATGTTACAGGTTTTTCCGGCGAAGTCATGATGACGTCGAATCAACACAGAAGTGGGACAGAGCGGTGCGGAGAAGTAGTTGAGCGTTTTGATGACCATGATATAGTTGTGAACATTCAAGGTGATGAACCTTTGGTTGATCCAAAACAATTAAAGCAATTATTAGATGCTTTTGACTCTTCAGAAGTAGAGATTGCAACCTTAGCAACACCGAAAATCACACCTGATGAACTGAAAGACAGCAACAGAATTAAAGTTGTTGTTGATCACAAAAATGACGCATTATATTTTTCTAGAAGTCATATTCCATTTGAGAGGAATGAAAATGAATATCCTTATTTAAGACATATAGGGTTATATGGTTTTAAAGCTGATGTGCTGAAGAAAATGGTGTCAGCAAAGCCAACAAAATTAGAGGAGGTTGAAAGTTTGGAACAGTTGAGATGGATGTACTACGGTTATTCTATTCGAGTTGTTGAAACCTCGATCGAAACACCAAACATAGATGTTCCGGAAGACGTTGAACACGTGTTGCAAGTAATGAAGCAACAAGCGTAAATTAAAGTATTAAATGTAAATTTTGTATCTTTGTTAGGATGGTTGTATTTGATGAAATACTGAGTGATCTATTAATGCAGAATAACTGTGTCGTGATCCCTGCTTTGGGAGGGTTCGTTGCGAATACTGTTTCTGCAAAAGTTGATGTTGATAAAGGTATAATTACACCACCTAGTAAAGCGTTGAGTTTTAATCGCAGTCTAACAAACAATGATGGATTACTGGTGTCCGCTTTATCACAACAGCAAAGTATTTCATATGATGAAGCAAATGAAAAGATCTCAACAAATGTGTTGAAGATCAAAAGTCGATTGAATGAAGGTGAAAGAGTTCACTTTCAAAATGTTGGTTTTCTTTATTTGAATGATGCTGGTAAAATGGCATTTGAACAAGATCGCTTCTTTAATCTACTCCTCGCTTCTTACGGTATGGGCAATGTTCAGTTTGTTCCTGTTGAAGAAGAAAAAGAGACACCAGCAGTTCACGAAGAACTTGATAACAAAGAAGAACTAGAGCAAACTAAAGTTACTCCTGCAACTTCAGATAAGGAGAACGACACGAAGGTTATTGAATTGAAACCGTCAGCTAAAGATGAGCCTAAAAAGCCTGTTCAACCAATCAAGAAGACCTCTACACTTAAGAAGGTTGTCAAATATGCAGCAGCTGCAGCATTGATCCCTGTTGCTTTTTATAGCTTCTGGATACCTATGAAGACCGACGTTCTTCAATCGGGTATTGTGTATACTGAAGATTTCAATCCTTTTGCCGAGAAGTCAAAGGCAAAATATGTTGAAGGAATTTCAAAAGACCCGATTAAACCAGAAGAGGTTCGAATTGAAAATGAGCTTGATAAAATCACTTCTCATTTAGTGGCGAATAATGGAGATCTATTCTCTTACCCATTAACAGAAGACGATTACGTAACAGTTAGATTCAATAAACCGGTTGCGAACACGAATAAAGAGATAAACCAATCGAATACGAACGGATATCATTTGATCGTTGGATGTTTTCGCGAACATGAGAATGCGAAAAACATGATCCAACAGCTTAACTCAGCGGGTTGGCAAGGTGTTATTGTTGATAAGCATAAAGGGCTGCACAGAGTTTCGGCTGCAGTTAGTCAGAATAAGAGTGAAATCCTGAAGAAACGTTCACTTATTAAGAATGAAGGTTTTAATGCATGGGTTCTGCTAAAATAAATTCCAATTTAAATCTATGAAAAGAATATTTTTATCTGCTATCGCATTGTCGTTAGCACTGAGTGTTAATGCACAAAAGACAACGAACGCTGAAGGTTCTAACTACGAATTTTCAGAAATTGCCCGTCACGATGCAACGCCTGTATTGTCTCAGGGTTATACTGGAACATGCTGGAGTTTTTCGGCGCTATCTTTCTTTGAGTCTGAGATGATCAGAAAAGGAAATGAAAATCCGCCAGTACTATCTCAAATGTATGTTGTTCGTAAAGCCTACGAAGGAAAAGCAGAGAAGTATGTGAGAATGGATGGAAAGATCAACTTTGCACAAGGAGGAGCATTTCATGATATACCATGGGTGTTCAGAAATCATGGTATTGTTCCGCTTAAAGCATACAATGGATTGAATTACGGACTGGATAAGCACAATCACCAGGAGCTATATAAAGGACTCAACGGCTACATGTCCGGTATAATGAGTTATGTTGACAGTAAAGGAAATCGCCCTCTGTCTGCATCTTGGAAAGATGGTTTTTCTGGTATTTTGGACGCATACTTGGGTCCAGACCCAACTTCATTTACATTCAATGGAAAGAAATACACTCCTAAAAGTTTTGCTAAAGAAACAGAGCTTGATATGGATGATTACGTGTCGCTAACTTCTTTCTCACATTTTGATGATTACGAAGAGTGTATGCTCGCGATTCAAGATAATTGGGCTTGGGGTACGAGTTACAACGTGTCTCTTGAAGACTTGCAAAATGCCGCAGAACATGCCCTAAAAGAGGGTTACACTGTAGCATGGGGAGCTGATGTTTCTGAGAAAGGATTTAATTTTAGAAAAGGACTCGCAATTGTTCCTAAGGATGAAAGTACAATCGACGTGAAAGGAAAAGACAACAATAATTTTTCTGATGCAGGTGCAGATAAATCGTCTAATGCATTTTATACGCCAGTAGAGGAGCAAGAGATCACAGCTCAATTACGTCAGGAACAATATGATAATAAAACAACAACTGACGATCACGGAATGCACATCACCGGGTTATACAAAGAGAAGAATGGAACAAAGTACTTCCTTGTAAAAAACTCGTGGGGAACAGGTAATTACCCTGAAGGATATTTATATGTTTCTGAGAATTATTTCAAGCTAAAAACGATAAATATTTATCTACATAAAGATGCTATTCCAGCAGATTTGAAAAAGAAACTTGGGTTGTAAAATATGAGCAGTTCATTTAAACTAAAGAATTCTGCACCGTTGTTAGGGATCTTCCTGATGACGGTGTTTTTTTGGGGATGTTCTCCAAAGAACACGTCAAATTCTGGTCAGGCGAAATCAAAAGATCATGGTGAAAATGAGGTTAAATTTCCTCATGAGCTATTGGATTCAATAGACCAGGCAACGGTTATCTTTTATAATGTAGAGAATCTTTTTGATACAATAGATGACCCAGAAACGAAAGATGAAGATTTTTTACCATCAAGTAAGAAGAACTGGAATAGTAAACGATACGAGAATAAGCTTGAAAAACTTTCCGAAGTGGTCACCTCTGTGCATTCGAATAACCCTTTATTTATTGGTTTGGCTGAAGTTGAAAATCGATTTGTTGTGCATGACTTGCTAAAAAAAGGCAGGCTGAGGGAAACAAAGTACAGGGTGGCTCATTTTGACTCTCCTGATGCCAGAGGAATTGATGTAGCACTAGCTTTTGATCATGAGCGCTTTCACATGACACATAAGCAAGCAATTAAATTATCACTAGCCGATGATCCTGATTACAAAACAAGAGATATCCTCTACGTAAAAGGTGTGTTTTTCGACAGTTCAGAGGTTCACGTATTTGTAAATCACTGGTCTTCCCGAAGAGGCGGTCAAGATGCATCTGAGCACAAAAGAGTTAACGCTGCTGAGGTCTTAAGTGGTTTTGTAGATAGTATTAATCAAGTTGAGCAGGACGCCAATATATTAATCATGGGTGATTTTAATGATTACCCGAATAATCGATCTGTCGCTGAAGTATTAGATGCGGGAAAACCATCCTCTGACTCAAAACTTGTGAACCTGATGCTTCCATATTATGAGAAAGGAGAGGGCACCCATAATTATAAAGGAGAATGGGGCGCATTGGATCAGATCATCGTGTCAAGATCTCTATTGGATAATAATGGCTTGGATATCGTCAATAAAGAAGCTAAAATAGCTGATAACGAGGCGTTTCTTTATACCAAGAAGGACGGTTCTAAAACCCCCAATAGAACTTACGGTGGAAACAGTTATTTTGGAGGGTATTCTGATCATTTGGCGATTTTTGCTGCGCTAAAGATTAGTAAGTGATGGATATTATATCTGCATTCATCTCCTTTTTTAATGATCTACCAACTATCTCAAAGACATTGTTCATACTTTGTTTTTGTAGTCTACTAGTTATGCATTGGACTTATCTGCGATCTAAAAGGGCTTTTCTTCCGATTATGCTGGTAACCGCCCTATTAATGGCTTCTTCTTTTGCTACCATAGACCCTTTTTTCCATACATGGGATGAGAGTTTCCATGCCTTGGTCGCTAAGAATTTATCGGAGTCTTATCTTTCACCTCATTTGATCAACGAAAACCTTTTTGGCTCTGAACCAGAGGTTTGGATTGGTAAATATATTTGGCTGCATAAGCCACCTCTATCATTATGGCAAATGGCTGTTTCGATCGATCTTTTAGGGGAGACTGTCTTTGCTGTTCGACTTCCATCTATCCTTGCCTTCGGAGGGACATGCCTTTTTATTTATAAGATCGGAGAACGATTGTTCGATAAAAAAACAGCATACTATGGAGCCTTACTTTTTTTACTTTATCAATTCGGACTGGAACAGGTTGCAGGGATTCATACAGCAGATCATATTGATGTCGCCTTTACATTTTATGTAACAGCCTCATTTTGGGCCTGGATCACTTTTCGCCAAGAGCATAAAACAGTATTTCTTTTTCTGATAGGGTTCTTTGCTGGTTTAGCTGTTCTTACGAAGTGGTTGGCAGGACTTCTGGTTTTCGGAGTCTGGGGGATTCATTTAATTTCTTTAATTTTTGGACAGAGAGATCTTGTGTATAAAGAAACCTCCTTAATGCTAAGGTCTTTAGGTATTGCATTGATCGTATTTTTACCCTGGAATGTTTATGCGGCCCTTAAGTTTCCTGTAGAGTACTGGTATGAGTTTGATCACGCCAGACGTCATTTTTATGAGGTAATTGAGCTTCACGGAGGAGATTTCTGGTATTATTGGCACAACCTATCAACATTGTTTGGATCAGGAACGCTTATTCCTTTTGTTATTGTATTATCAACAGTTTGTGCTATCTCATTTATAAAAAACCCTAAAGACCAACTTGCAACAGCTTCCTTTATATTCATTCCTTATGCCTTTTTTACTCTGGCTAGCACCAAGATGGAAAACTTTGTGACAATTGTTAGCCCTATTATTTTACTTTGCGTTTCAGCTTTTTTTGTCAGGTTGAGTGTGTTTCTAAATGAACGAACTAAATTAAGCAGGCAATGGTCATTTGTTCTTCTTCCATTTTTTATCATCTTTTTCTTGAGGCCCAAAGAAAGCATGAAGAATCATCGCCTTAATGATGTTAAGGTTCGAGCCATAAATGAAAACAAACGAAAATGGATCAAAGGGCTAGAGGTACAGGAAAATGCTGTCTATTTTTACGACGGAGCGAGTGATTATGAGCAAATCACTCACATGTTCTACCATAATAACTTAGCGATATCAGGGCTGCCAAACAGTAAGCAAATTGATAAAATGAATGGAGCAATGAGAAACTGTGTCATCATTTACAAAGATGATCCCCCAGATAACTCAGAGTTTCCCAAGGAAACTCGTTTTATAAAAATGCCTGATAAGCAAACATTAGCCCTAAAAAGATAATCCATCCATCTATAAGTCCTGAGAAGTACATTTCTTTACGTTCTTTTTTTGTTAGTAGAATAAGCAACAGTAAGCCAATATAAGACAGGTATAAAAATGGGTTGAATAAAAAATTTGGGTCGATAAAAAATAGAAGTGTCACACTAACTATCAATAAGAACGAACCGATCAATTTACTCCCCATTACACCAACTTGCTGAGGAATAGTTTTCTTCTTTGCATCATCATAAATTAGATCGCGAATATCAAAAGGTATGGTCGCCGCGAGGATGTATAGAAAAACACTTAAAGCGATGAAAATTGAGGTGCTACTGTAAGTACCATCTCTAAAAACAGGCCACAAAACGCTTACCCCTGTCCAGACAAAAGCGATCAAATAAATCTTTAAAAACGGAAGATCCCGCAAAGCGTGTTTCGAAACTCCTTTATAAGCGTATAGGAATCCAATGAGCGTAAAGGAAATCACGATATATATGTCATTGGAAACACCGATCATGAGATACATCAACAGAGCACCTGCTCCCCCTATAAGTGAAAGAATGATCAGTAAAACTTTATGTTTAACAATCCATAAATGTCTAACCGAATATTCTTGTTTTACATCCTCGAAACGAAGAAGTCGCTGCAAATTATAGATCATGAGTGTTGCAAACGCCGTACACGTTGAGTAGCTGATCGCATCGGAAAACCCCAAAAAGTTGCTTATTCCAAACGTCAGGAAGCCTACTGCCAAGCTGACTAAAATATTACCGTATACGAGGAATCTCAAAAACGACATGCTCAATATTAGACAAAGAAAGAGAATATATTGTTGTGTTTGACAATTTTTCGTTTGGTCAGTAAGTGATTTAATATGGTTGTATGCAAGACAAATCAAGCATTTAGGAGTCAATTCAAACTCCAAAAATGAGTGACGTTTGTTCAGTAGCTAACAATCAAATAATACTGCGTTTATATTCTTGAAATAATTTTTGAAGCATAGGAGAAAGCGTATATTTGTAGTCTCAATTTAAAGCGATAGTGATGGGTGCATTTTCAAAGCGGCATATTGGTCCTTCAACGACTGAGAAAGAGGAAATGTTGAAGGCAATTGGAGTTGATTCTGTTAATGAACTAATGGATCTTACCGTTCCTGAAGGGATTCGACTTCAAAATGAATTGGATATAAGTACGGCTTTAACCGAGAAACAGTATTTGGACCATATTGGTGGCCTGGCTATCCAAAACAAAGTGTTCAAGTCCTATATTGGACTAGGTTATAGCGAAACCAACGTTCCTCCTGTGATCCAACGAAATGTATTGGAAAATCCAGGATGGTATACAGCTTATACACCTTATCAAGCGGAAATCGCTCAAGGTCGTCTTGAAGCTTTATTGAATTTCCAGACAATGATCATCGATCTTACTGGATTGGAAATAGCAAACGCATCTTTATTGGATGAGTCTACGGCAGCAGCTGAAGCAATGATCATGTTCTTCAATGCACGAAAGCGTGCAGATGTAAAAGCAGGAAAAAATAAGTTCTTTATTTCGGAATATTGTTACCCCCAGACGATTGATGTTATTAAGGGACGCGCGAATCACCTAGGAATAGAATTGATCTTTGGAGATCCTTCTGACTTTGATCTTAATGACGATAAGATCTTTGGTGCTTTAGTACAGTACCCGGACTCTCTAGGACGTGTTAAAGATTTGAGAGGATTCACCAAGAAACTGTCAGATAATGATGTTAAAGTTGCAGTTGCAGCAGATATCATGTCTTTAGTGTTACTTGAAGCACCTGGAAAAATGGGTGTTGATGTAGTTTGTGGTTCAACTCAACGATTCGGAGTTCCGATGGGATATGGTGGACCTCACGCAGCTTATTTTGCTACAAAGGAAGAATATAAAAGACACATACCGGGTAGAATTATCGGGGTTTCCAGAGATAAAGATGACAATGTTGCTTACCGAATGGCGCTTCAAACCAGAGAGCAGCACATTAAAAGAGATAAAGCGACTTCAAATATTTGTACAGCTCAGGCCCTTTTGGCTGTAATGGCTGGAATGTATGGTGTTTATCATGGTCCAGAAGGATTGCGAGAAATAGCTCAGAACATTCACAACCAAACTGCAACGATTCATAAGTCAATTGAGAAAGCAGGGTACAAGATCCTTCACAATGACTATTTTGACACGATCTATGTTCAAACTCCAGATAATATCAACTGTGAAGAGCTGAGAAAAGTATGTGAGGAACATCATATTAATTTGAGATATGTCGATGAAAACACATTCACGATCAGTGTTGGAGAGCGCACAAATAACGATGAGGTGAAAGGACTTGTTGGCGTTCTTGAATTGGCGGCTCACCAGAAGTCTAAGGAAGTAAAGTTTATTTCCTCTGAAGTAAATCAAGAATTAGCTAGAAAAACGGATATACTAACTCATGAGGTATTCAATAAGTATCATTCGGAGACGAAAATGATGCGTTATCTCAAAAAGTTAGAGAATAAAGACCTCTCACTTGTTCATTCCATGATTCCATTGGGCTCATGTACAATGAAGTTGAATGCTGCCGCTCAGTTAATGCCGATTACTTGGCCAGAGTTTGCTAATATTCACCCATTTGCGCCAGTTAGTCAGGCAAGAGGATATCACACGATGTTCAAGGAGCTTGAGAAAGATCTTTGTGAGATCACAGGATTCCATTCAGTATCGCTACAACCAAATTCAGGTGCACAGGGTGAATACGCGGGTCTTATGGTAATCAAAGCATACCACGAAGCTAATGGAAATCCAGAAAGAAATATTTGTATTATCCCATCTTCTGCACACGGTACTAACCCTGCATCAGCAGTTATGGCAGGATTTAAAGTGGTTGTAACGAAGTGTGATAATCACGGGAACATAGATATCGACGATCTTAAGGAGAAAGTTGAAAAACATAGGGAGAATCTTGGCGCTTTGATGGTAACATACCCTTCAACACATGGGGTTTATGAGCCAGGAATCAAAGAAGTAACAAAGATCGTTCACGACAACGGAGGTCAGGTTTATATGGATGGTGCTAACATGAATGCACAGGTTGGTTTAACCAATCCTGGAAATATTGGGGCTGATGTTTGTCACTTAAACCTTCACAAAACATTTGCTATTCCTCACGGTGGTGGCGGACCTGGAATGGGGCCGATCGGAGTTGCAGAGCATCTTTCACCTTTCTTACCAGGAAGTGTTGGAATTGAAGGAGTTGGAGGTAAAAATGCCATTCATGGGATCTCAGGAGCACCTTATGGTAGTGCATTGATCTTATTGATCTCTTATGCTTATATCAAAATGCTTGGTTCGAAAGGATTGAGAGAATCCACAGAGATGGCTATTGTTAATGCAAATTATATCAAAGCGCGATTGAAAGAGCATTATGGTATTTTGTATTCTGGAATCAATAATACTGTCGCTCACGAAATGATCCTGGATTGTCGTTCATTCAAGAAAACAGCGAATATTGAAGTTGCAGACATCGCAAAACGTTTGATCGATTATGGATTCCATTCTCCAACGGTTTCATTCCCGGTGGCTGGAACTTTGATGATCGAACCAACAGAGTCTGAAGACAAGGAAGAGTTGGATCGTTTCTGTGATGCTATGATCAGCATTAGAAATGAGATCAAAGAGATCGAAAATGGTTATGCAGATAAGGAGAATAATATTTTGAAGAATGCTCCGCATACTGCAGATTGTATCATCAACAAGAACTGGGAGTATGATTATTCCCCTCAGGAGGCCGCTTATCCACTGCCATATTTGGTAAGTAATAAGTTCTGGGTTTCTGTTCGTAGAGTTGATGACGCATTTGGAGATCGTAATCTAATGTGTTCTTGTCCAGCTGTATCTTCATACGAAGAGCAGGAAGGCGAGGGTGCTATAGCTTAGTATATACATTTAAATCGAAGGGCGTCAATAATGTTGGCGCCCTTTTTTTTGTGGTCTGAATGAAATAAGTATCTTAAAGGCATGGGTCAGAAGCAAGTAAACATCAATGCAGATCTTGGTGAAGGAGCAGGTCAAGATGACAAGTTAATGCCTTTACTTTCAAGTTGTAATATTGCTTGTGGGGGACACACCGGAGACGAGGATTCGATAGCAAAAACGATCGAATTAGCGAAAAGATATGATGTTAAGATCGGCGCACATCCATCCTACCCAGATAGAGATCACTTCGGTAGAAAGAGGCCGGAAATCGATGATGAAGCCCTGGAAGATAGTTTAACTCAACAACTGGAACGGTTTTATAGGATTGCCAAACAACTGGACGCAGAAGTACATCATGTAAAAGCTCACGGTGCACTCTATAACGATGCAGCAAAGGATAAAGCTGTCGCTCAGCTTTTTCTTAATGTGTTGAAAAGGTCTGGAATTAACAATACTATATATACACCCTTTGATTCTTGGTTGCATAAATTACTACCTGATAATCAGGTAATGTTTGAGGCATTTATAGACAGAGCATATAATGAAGATTTAACGCTCGTTAGTAGGGCTAGTGAAGGTGCTTTACATCAAACACCTGAGGAAGCATGGCAACAGTTGTACGAAATGTACTTTTTGGAAGAGATCACAACCATATCAGGTGTTAAGACAGCAATTAAGGCCGATACCTTTTGCATACATGGTGATCACCCTGAGGCAGTAAATATGTTGCGTTATATTCGAGAACAACTAGCAAAAACTAATCAGAGATGAGAGAGCAGCCTAGTTTTCACAAGTTTGGTGATGAAGCGGTCCGTTTCTGTTGGCCTGGTGAAATTAGTACAGACCTAAATCAACGGATTCTCTCTTTGGCTGATGAAATACAACGCCAATTTAAGCAACAGATTGAGGATGTAACAATTGGCTACAATGAGCTATGTGTTCATTTTCCTACGATTGAAAAAGCTCAAAAATTTGCAGCGGATTATCAGAGTGGTGAAATTACGCTTGATCCTAAAAATCAAGAGACAAGTGGAAGTCATTTGTATATTCCGGTTTGCTATGAAGATACTTTTTCACCAGATCTAAAAAGGATCTGTGAAAGTAAAGGTCTTAATGAAAAGCAACTGATCGATCTTCACACCGCACCTATATACCGTGTGTTTTTTATCGGATTTCTACCTGGTTTCCCTTATTTAGGAGGTATGCGCGAAGAAATATCAATGCCGCGTTTGGACAAACCTAGAAGACAGGTTCGGGCCGGTTCAGTTGGAATAGCAGGAAACCAAACAGGAATTTATCCAACATCGTCTCCTGGTGGATGGAATCTCATTGGTCAAACACCAATACGCTTATTTGATCCGAACGATTCACGCCCAACACTTTTTACATCAGGTGATCAAATCTCATTTTATCCAATTAAAAGTGGTGAGTTTGAATCATTGAAGAATGAGTTAACGCTTAAAAACACCGTTGAATTAAGGTCTTACTGTATAAACCATATGGGATCATGATCGAAATTAAAAAGGCAGGGCTACACACTTCGGTTCAGGATGAGGGAAGATATTTCTTTCGGTCCAGCGGCATTCCCGTTTCAGGGGCAATGGATCAGGAAGCTTTTCGATTTGCCAACTTTTTATTGGAGAATGAACTCAACACACCTGTTCTTGAATTTACTCAGATTGGACCAACGCTTTATTTTCATGCCCGGACATCAGCTGTTTTAACTGGTGCAAAATTTAATACAAAACTTAATGGTCGATCTATTAGGACGTCAACACCATTTGAAATTCCAGCCGATAGCATTCTGCAGATCGGAAACGCACAAAAAGGTAATTATGGCTACTTAAGTATTAAAGGAGGGTTTCATGCACATGATGTGCTAGGGAGTGCGAGTTACTGCCCGTCTATCAATGAAGCAGCCATGTGTAAAGAAGGGAATACATTCGTATATGTTAGATCTCGACAGGTACACGCAACAAAATTTGCCAATGTAAACACCTCTAAAATGATTAGTGATCAATCCATTTCTGTTGAACCAGGACCAGAATTTGACGTGCTAAGCCTTGAGCAAAAGAATCAATTAGCAGGAGAATTTACCATAAGTCGAAACAGCAGTAGAATGGCGATTCAGTTGGATCATGACTTCGACCTAAAAGCTGATGATATTCTTACTGCTCCTGTTCAGCCGGGAACCGTACAGCTCACACCAGGAGGGGATTTGATCGTTTTAATGAGGGATGCCCAAACCACTGGTGGGTATGCTCGAATATTACAACTTTCTCAACGATCTATCAATCGATTGGCTCAAGTCAGACCCGGATCATCAATTGAATTAGTTCTAAATAAGTAATCTGAATAACATTTATTTTTGAGAATATGTACGGTTTGTGTAATTTGCGTTAATTAATGAACACATGCTAATGACGTTCTCGAGACATACTATTTTCTTTTTTGTTACACTTGGATTGCTGATCTGTGGTTGTAAAGAAGAGGAAATTAAGCCGGTGGATGATCCAACAACATCTACTAATGGTGTAGTATTAAGTGAAAGTCATTTTCCTTTTCAGAAACTTTCCGATTATCAGTTTTTTACTGGTGTACTTTCAGAGCAGACGCCTAATGAAGGTGTTTATCCGTACAAAACAGCAAGTAAGTTATTTACAGATTATGCAAAAAAGAAGCGATTCGTCTATATTCCAGATGGTGAACAAATGAATTATGTTGCAGATGATGAATTGCTTGATATGCCCGTCGGAACTGCATTGATCAAGACTTTTTATTATGATCAGATGTTGCCCCAAAATGAGAGCAAGATCCTAGAAACAAGGGTGATGCTAAAAACACAATCTGGATGGGAATTCGCAGAATATGTATGGAACGAAGATCAGGATGAAGCTGTATTGGAAATGGATGGTATGGATATTCCAATATCATGGGATCAGGAAGGGACGAACATGAACACCGATTATCGCATTCCATCTGAAACGGAGTGTATGATCTGTCATAAATTTCAAGATGACCCTATTCCGATAGGTTTAAAACCTCAGAATATAGACCATGACCTTGATTTTGGAGGAGGTCCTGTTAATCAATTGCAACATTTCATAAGTGAAGGGATTCTTTCTGACAATGTTCCGGGAAATATCAATGCCGTGGTTGACTATTCGGATGTGAATCAGCCACTTGAAGAGCGCGTTAGGTCGTATTTGGATATAAATTGTGCACACTGTCACCGAGAAGGAAGTCATTGCTCATACCGACCATTAAGACTATCATACAGCGAGACTGATATTCCTTCTAACATGGGAGTCTGTGTCGAGCCAGATGAGTTTCTCAACTCAGCATTGACTTACATTATTACTCCGAGCAATACAGAAAGGTCTGTGATGCATTACCGTTTATCCTCCACGGATCAAAACGAAATGATGCCATTACTCGGAAGGTCGGTAGTTCATAATGAAGGATTACAATTAATAGAAGATTATATTAATTCGCTTACTGGAACCTGCGAATAAAAATTAAACACATGAAAAACACACTACTAACAATTGGAATAGGGTTTTTATTAATTGCCCAGACTTATGCTCAAACTACTTGTGCAACTGCTACGGCAATAACAGCTGGGCAGCATACAGAAGATACATTATTAGGGACGGATGTTCCAGCTCCTGTATGTGCTCAAAATGGAAGCGGGGCAGATAATGCTGAATGGTATTCTTACACTCCTACAAACGACTATACGATAAACTTGTCCACAGATCTTACTGTGAATAACGGACTGGACACTCGATTTCATGTATATACTGGAACTTGTGGTTCTTTGGTTTGTCATGCTGGAGATGATGATAGTGGTTCAGGGTTTTTGTCTTATGCTTCATTCACAGTTCTAGCAGGTAACACGTATTACATCGCTTTTGATGATCGTTGGTCAGCAAGGGGATTCGGCTTCATTTTGGAAGAGCATCCTTATGTTGAACCAACCACTCCACCGATAACATTTACTCCGGGGTCACTACCAACTACAACTTCTGGGGCACATTACGCAGTAGTTGATATGAATGGAGACTTTTTAGACGACGCTGTTACAGTTGATGAGGATAAGATCCAAATTAATTATCAAAATGCTGGCGGTGGTTTTTCCTATGCAGAAATTCAACACGATACAGTTGAGTTCATGGCAACATGGAGTCTTGCAGCAGGGGATTTTGATGGTAACGGATACAATGATCTGCTTTATGGAAATGGAGTGGGAGTTACATTTATGAGGGCGAATAGTACGGGAACTGATTATCAGGAAATATCAGGAAGTGAATATGTTTTTTCACAACGTAGTAATTTCATAGATCTGAATAATGATGGTCACCTTGACGCGTTCGTTTGTCATGATGTTGATCCAAATGTATATTACATCAATGATGGAAATGGGAACCTACAATATATTCAGGGGGGAATAGGTGATCATCCACAAGGAGGAAACTATGGATCGATCTGGACAGATTATGATAATGATGGTGACCAGGATCTATTTATTGCAAAGTGTCGCGGAGGGCAATCGACGGCCAAGATAAACGAACTTTTTAGAAATGATGGAGGAGGTGTCTTTACGGATGTTTCTGTTCAATCAAACATGAGAGACTCGGTTCAAACCTGGTCGAGTGCATGGAATGACTATGACAATGATGGGTTCATGGATGCACTTGTTGGAGCGAGCTCAACCACTGATGGCACACATAAATTCATGTACAACAATGGAGACGGGACATTCTCAGACATTACCGCTGGAAGCGGATGGGATGCTCATGGACAGTATAGCATCGAACATGTTTCTTATGATTTTGATAACGACGGATACACGGATGTGCTTGGCGGCGGTGGCGAGATCATGTTTAATAATGGCGATCTCACGTTTTCCCCTGTGGAGTACAACATTAGCAATGGACCAATTGGTGATCTAAATGATGATGGGTTCCTGGATGTTCGAATTGGAAATACGGTTTACTACAATGATGGAAATGATAATAACTGGTTAAAAGTCAATGTTCAGGGTACACAATCTAATTTAAATGGAATCGGAGCTCGCGTTGAGATCTATGGAGCATGGGGTAAACAAATTCGCGATGTTCGAAGTGGTGTTGGATTTAGATATATGAATTCTCTAAATGCACATTTCGGAATTGGCGAAGCTACGGTCATCGATTCGATCATGGTGAAATGGCCATCAGGGGTTGAAGATGTTATATACGAACCAGATACAAATACAACGGTGCTTGTTGTAGAGGGAGAGCATACTTTGAATATTGCCAATAATGACTTGAATGCATTGCGTATATTCCCTAATCCAGTGAAGGATGTACTAACTGTTGAAGGCTCACTATTGAAGCAAGCAAATTTACTTTACATCACTGACCTCCAGGGCAAGAAGGTTATGAATATTGCTAACGACGCTAACACCATTGATGTTTCTCAACTTCCTGCAGGTGCATATTTGTTTACGGTTAAAAATAGTGAAGGTAAGACCACGGATCGTAAGTTTATAAAGCAATAAGCTTTGTGAATTCCCCCGCACTCTCTGCTGGGTCTTCTGATCCAGTATTTACTTTAAGTATTTTCTTCCTCTCTGAAGGTTTTAATTAAACTTCCGCTCTCTATGAAGTAATTCATAAAGTCGAAAGTTAATATAGTACTTAGCTCTATGTACTTTATGCATCTGTAGTACCCCATCTTTTGCAAGCCTGTTTATATAGTTGGAAGCTGTAGGTCTTGATACCCCAAGTTCTTCCTCTAAAAATGAAATCTTTGTGTAAGGATGTTTGAATAAGTTATTGAGCAAATCCTGACTATAAAAAGAGTAGTTTTCTCTCAATTCAATCTTTATCTCTTGCATGAGCGTCTTCATTTCTTTGATCATATCAATGGTCTGCAAAGAAGTCTTCTCAACAGCATCCAATATGAATAGTATCCAAGGCTCCCATTCATTATTGTCTCGTACACCCTGAAGTAATTTATAATAATCACTCTTGTTTTGAATTACATATCTACTTAGGTATAGAATAGGTAGGTCCAAAAGATCATTTAGGACCAAATAAAGTATGTTTATTATACGTCCTGTTCTCCCATTACCATCATAAAATGGGTGAATGCTCTCAAACTGATGATGAATAATGGCCATTTTTATCAGTGGGTCTAGATCACTCAGTTCATAATCATTGATATAGGATTCTAGATTACTCATCAACTTTTTGATCTCCTCGGAATCCTGAGGAGGCGTGTAAATCACTTCCTTTGTTGACTCGTTTTTAAGATTAGTTCCTGGAACAGATCGAAAGCCTGCTTTATTCTTCTCCAGGGTTTGTTGTATAGCCACAATATCATTACTTGTGAGCATTTCTTTCTTCACTACTTTTTCAAAGCCCATCTTTAAAGCAGAAACGTAATTCTGGACCTCTTTAGCTGAAATGCTTTCAATATCTTTTAAGTCTAGTTGGGAGCGATACAATTCATCATGAGTGGTAATTATATTCTCAACCTCACTACTATCCTTTGCCTCTTGAAGTGATAACGTATTAATCAAAATCGCTTCATTAGGCATTGTAGGTGCAATCCCTTTGAGCTCAGCAAGGGCACTCCGAGCAGCAGCAACCTTGCGCAGAACAGCTTTGCTTTCTACATCATCTTTCAGTGGCAGGTTTTGAAGTTTCCAGCCCATTTCTCTTTCTCATGTTAAAATAGTTCACGTTTTTTACATAAACCCGTTCTCATGTAAAGATAATTGGATTTTTTTTACATGACGCCATTCTCATGTAAAATATTTAGCGATTTCTTCACATGAGAACTTCCTCACGTCAAATATTTAAAAGTTTCTTTACTTGAAAAACTAGTATATCAACTTGAAGATCGGGTTGCCTGACCCTGCTTCGCTGGATCTCCTGATCCTGCGTTTACAATATCATGAACTCCCCAAGCTGCCGCGAGATTGCATCTCGTGGACTTGGGTTTCAATAATTCAGGAATATCATAATTAAGTATCAAAAGAACCTGTCTACAATGAAAATTATAAACTATTTTTTTCTAACTTATTGAAACTAACCTCAAATCCAACCTAAATCAAATGAGTAGAAATTACAGGTTTCATAATCCTAATGCACCATATTTCGTAAGTTTTGCAGTCACAGAGTGGCTTGATGTCTTTACAAGAAATGAATATAAAGATATATTGATTGATAGTCTGTCATACTGCCAAAAAGAAAAAGGCATGGAGATTTATGCGTGGGTAATTATGACGAATCATTTGCATCTTGTTTTTAGAAGTGTAAAGGATATTCCTCCAGGACATTTGCTAGGTAGTTTCAAGAAGAACACAAGCAAAGCTGTAGTTAAAGCAATTGATCAAAACCAAAGAGAAAGTCGCAAGGAAATATTGTTGGAGGCATTCAAAAGAAATGGAGCTAAGAATTCGAATGTCAAACAAAATCAATTTTGGCAACAAAACAATAAGCCCATAGAACTCTGGAGCAGAAAGGTTATTTCTCAAAAGATTAAGTATATTCACAACAATCCAGTGGTGCATGGCTATGTATTTAGGCCTGAAGATTATCAATATAGCAGTGCAGTTGATTATAGCGGTCAGAGCGGTATATTGGATAATGTTGTAGTTGTTGGTTTGGATTAATTAATTTTAATGCGAAGTAAATTAGATGAATAAGACCCACGGCCACGAGATGCAATCTCGCGGCAGCGTGGGATAATGTATCTCGAGTCGTAACCCAAGAAAATTTTGTTCGAGTTTTAGAAAAAGCAGGTTTCCAAATAAACAAAGAAAGAACAGGGATTATAGTAGCCGATAAGGATATGAAAAAAGTTATGAAAACTTTAGTTGGAAACCCTAAATCAGAATATTATGATAAAAAAGGAAATCACGATGGTGGCTGGGAGTAAGAGAAGTATTTATTTTAGTTTAGTATTATTAATCCTTGTTTCTTGTAAGGATCTATACTATCCAGTAGATAAAAGATCATGGTGGGATGAAAGACGTGAGTTTATTGCAACCATATCTTCTGTAGCATATCAAGATAATAGAACCTATGTTCAGTATCTTATCGAATCTGATCGAGGGCTCTTAAAATCTAGTACGAACCTAAAAGGATACCTTAGAGTTGTGGAGGGCTCGAAGTATTTGTACTATTGTCCAAAAGGAGAAAGCAAAACTTTTGACGGAGTATTAATGTTGGAAAACCCACACTTTTCTCTGGAAGAGGAGTTTTTAAAAACTACTGGAGTTATTCAAAAAATAGAGTCCTACTTATTCAAGGACACACAGTTTTATAAAATCACTTACACTTATAAAATAGGCGAAATAAATTATCGATCTCACCAGCTTCTATCTATGGACGAAAATTTATCAAAAAAAGAGTTAGAAAACAAGCCTTTTTATGAAGTTTATTTTGACCCTCATAATAAGCTTAGAAGCAAAATTGTGTTTGACTAGTAAGTCAGTAAATAAATTAATTATTTTTTAATTACTGAACCATATAACCCGCGTCTGCACACTCCAAGCTATTCCGCAACAAAACTGTTCCAATATTGGTCAGATGTAAAAGAACGAGTTAATTTCAAGTTTTTTGAAGAAATATTTGCCTAACATTTCGAGATTTGAAAACTGATCAAAATTGGAATTGTTTAGAGGTTTTTTATTATGATAACCTCTGATTTCAAGTTCATTTTTTACAACTAGGCGCACGTTCCCTTTTAAACACAAACTAGGGGGCACTCATTGAACGCCCCCGCTCCGCTGGATCTCCTGATCCTGCGTTTATAACATCTTGAACTCCCCAAGCTGTCGCGAGATTTCCTGTCAGCAGGTAGGCGGGCAACTCATGGACTTGAGATTCATCCGGTAAAAATCTTTTTCGTACTTACATCTCATATAAACCTGGCATTTCCTCGTTTTCCTTCCGCCGCCTAAAATCCCTAATAATTTATTATCTTCGCGAGCAATAAAACAGCTGAAAAATCGAGCATTGCTCACAAAAACACACGTAAATGGCATCAAAATTTTCAAACATTATTTACACAAAAACAGACGAAGCCCCGATGCTGGCAACACACTCATTGCTGCCAATCATTCGAGCTTTTGGAAGTCAATGTGACATTGAAGTAGAAACACGTGATATATCACTAGCAGCACGTATTCTTGCTCAATTCCCGGAACTTCTATCAGAAGATCAACGCGTTTCAGACGATCTTGCTGAACTAGGAGAAATGGTTAAGAAACCAGAGGCAAATATTATTAAGCTTCCGAACATTTCTGCATCTGTTCCACAGATAAAAGGAGCGATCAAGGAATTACAATCACAAGGTTATCCATTACCTGATTATCCTGAGGAACCAGAGAATGCTGAAGAAAAGGCTATTAAAGCAAAATATGATGTGGCAAAAGGAAGTGCAGTAAACCCAGTGTTGAGAGAGGGTAACTCTGATCGTCGAGCTCCTCGAGCAGTAAAAGAGTTCGCAAAACAGAATCCGCATAGAATGGGAGCGTGGAGCTCTGATTCTAAATCACATGTGGCAACAATGGAAAGTGGTGATTTCTGCCATAATGAGAAATCTGTAACCATCCAGCAACCAACAACGGTTAAGATAGAACTTGAGAGCAACGGAGAAAAGAAAGTATTAAAAGATCAATTGGCCCTACTAGAAGGAGAAGTGATCGATGCTACGGTTATGAGCAAGAAAGCTCTTCTTAAGTTTCTCGAGGAACAAGTAAAAGACGCTAATGATAAAGGAATCTTGTTCTCATTACACATGAAAGCAACGATGATGAAGGTGTCTGACCCTATCATTTTTGGTCATGCCGTGAAAACATATTTCAAATCATTGTTTGACAAGTACGAATCGACATTCAATGAATTAGGTGTTGATGTAAGAAATGGTTTCGGCGATCTATTGAGTCGAATTGAGAGTCTTCCGGCAGATGAGAAAGCTGCAATTGAAAAAGATATCGACGCTGCGTTTGAACAAGGTCCGGATGTAGCCATGGTGAACTCTGATAAAGGAATTTCCAACCTCCATGTGCCAAGTGATGTGATCATCGACGCATCAATGCCAGCGATGATCAGAACTTCTGGTCAAATGTGGAATAAGGCTGGTGAACAGCAGGACGCAAAAGCAGTAATTCCTGACTCAAGTTATGCTGGAATCTATCAGGAAACAATAGAGTTTTGTAAGCAACATGGGGCTTTCGACCCTACAACAATGGGTTCTGTATCTAATGTTGGTTTGATGGCGAAGAAAGCGGAGGAATATGGTTCCCACGATAAAACGTTTGAGATCCCATCAAATGGAACAGTTCGTGTGATCGATAAAGATGGCAACTGTTTATTGGAACACTCGGTTGAAGAAGGAGATATTTGGAGAATGTGTCAGGCGAAAGATGCGCCGATCAAGGATTGGGTAAAGCTTGCAGTGAATCGTGCTAAAGCAAGTGGTCAGCCTGCAATTTTCTGGTTGGATAAAGACAGAGCACATGATGCTGAGTTGATCAAAAAAGTTGATCTGTATTTGAAAGATTTCGATACAACAGGGCTTGATATCCAGATCATGTCTCCGGTTGAAGCAACGAAGTATACATTGAAGAGAGTTAAGGAGGGGAAAGATACGATCTCCGTTACAGGAAATGTATTGCGTGATTACCTTACTGATCTGTTCCCGATACTTGAACTTGGAACAAGTGCTAAAATGTTATCGATCGTTCCATTGATGAATGGAGGAGGATTGTTTGAAACTGGAGCTGGTGGATCTGCACCAAAACATGTTCAACAGTTAGTTGAAGAAAATCATTTACGATGGGACTCATTGGGAGAGTTTCTCGCGCTTGCTGTTTCATTGGAACATCTTGCTGAGAAAGCTGACAAACCAAAAGCGAAGGTATTGTCTAACTGTTTGGATGAAGCAACAGTTCGTTTGTTGATGACAGGTAAGTCACCGTCGAGAAAAGTGGGAGAACTAGACAATAGAGGGAGTCACTTTTACCTGGCTCTATATTGGGCTGAGGAACTTTCGAATCAGGATGATGATCAAGAGTTGAAAGAGAAATTCACGCCGATAGCGGAAAACCTATTAACAAACAGAGATAAAATCGTCGAAGAGCTAAATGGTGTTCAAGGAAAACCAGTTGACCTTAAAGGTTATTTCAATGCACCTGAAGACATCGTTTATGATGTAATGCGTCCAAGTGAGACGTTGAACCACATCATGGGTGAATTGAGAAGTTAATTTGATATGAAATATAGTAAAAGCCCTTAACCTTTTGGTTGAGGGTTTTTCGTTTGGTCATTTTTTCGCAACTTAGTACGATAAATTTAAGATTGAAGATATGCGGTTTTTTAGTTTAGTTTTTGTTGTTTTTTTCTCAATTCACCTTAGTGCACAGGAGATACAAGCATATCAACTGTATACAAAATCGGGAAAGAAAACTTCATTTAAGAAACTGGTTAAGCATTCACAAGAACAAGATGTGGTGTTATTCGGAGAGTTACACAATAGCGCAATTGCTCACTGGATGCAGCTAGAGCTAGTAAAAGCCCTTCATAAAAAAGCTGAGATCGCTATTGGTGCAGAAATGTTTGAAGCGGATAATCAGGATGAGATCGATCAATATCTGAAGGACGCAATTGATGAAAAAGCATTTGATTCGCTAGCGCGTTTCTGGTCAAATTATAAAACGGATTATCGTCCGATAGTTGAGTATGCTAAGAAAAATGAATTGCCATTTATCGCGTCTAATATCCCAAGGAGATATGCCAGCCTAGTTTATAAAAAAGGGTTTGAGGCTTTAGATTCATTGTCTTCTGAAGAAAAGTCCTGGTTTGCTCCGATACCGATCGAATATGATCCTACACTTCCCGGTTATCAGGAAATGATGAAAATGATGCCGGGACATGCTAATGAAAACTTCCCTAAAGCTCAGGCGATCAAAGACGCAACGATGGCTTATTTTATGTTTCAGGAAATGAAGCGAACGGGAAATTTACTTGTACATTTAAACGGTGCTTTTCACAGTAATAACTTTGATGGAATTTATTGGTACTTGAAAAAATTGAATGAAGAGATGAAGATCGGAACGATCTCTACAGTGCTTCAAAAGGATGTTTCCAAACTGAATGATGAGAATAAAGGCTTAGCAGATTTCATCCTTGTTGTGGATGAAGACGTTACCTCAACTTACTAAACAATGGAATTACCACAGCTAAAAAAAGGAGATGTTGTCCGCATTGTTGCTCCGGCAAAGGCGATTGAGGAAACCTATGTTGAGAATGCCAAAAGAGTGTTGGAACATGAAGGTTTTCAGGTTCAGATTGGAAAACACTGTTTGGGTAGAGAAGGTTATTTTTCTGGAAGTATTGCGGAAAGGACGTCAGATCTTCAGGATGCCATTAACGATGATGAGGTAAAGGCGATCTTATGTGCAAGAGGAGGATACGGCTCCATTCAGATCGTTGACCGCATAAATTGGGCAGGTTTCATGGAGCGTCCCAAATGGTTGATCGGATTTAGTGACATCACAGTATTTCATCAGCATCTATCAAGGATGCAATGTCCTTCTTTACATGCAACGATGCCGTTGAATTTCAAAGAGAATTCTTCTCGATCCATCTCATCGATCTCAACTGCTTTGATGGGAGAAACATTATCTTATGAATGGAAGGAGAATGAGAGTAACAAAACAGGCGTCACTCATGGAGAGCTGATCGGAGGTAATCTTGCCGTATTATGTGGACTGATAGGTACGAATGAAATGCCGAGCTACCTGAATTCTATTTTATTTGTTGAAGATGTTGGTGAGCATCTTTATGCGATCGACCGTTATTTTTATCAATTATCGAAAGCGGGAGTTTTAGATCAAATAAGAGGTATAGTGTTAGGAGGATTTACAGGAACAAAAGACACAGATCCACCTTACGGAAAAACATTTGAAGAGATCATATTATCTCATTTTGAGTATCGATCAATTCCCGTTGCATTCGATTTTCCAGCGGGTCATCAAGATGATAACTGTGCACTGATCCTAGGAAGTAGAGCGATTTTATCTGTAGAGGAAGATGGTGTATCCTTAAAGATGTCCATTTAATAGATTGACCGTAGGAAATTTGTAAGCTCTTCAAACGAGGATTTCTCGAGGGTGTGGTCAACCTTGATCTGTTCTTTCTCCAGTGAAGCTTTCGTTGTGTTACCCCACGCTACTACTTTTTGATCAATGCTAATCTGATTTTTTCTTAAAAACGCTTCGACATTTGAAGGACTTGTAAAAACCAATGTTTGGCATTTTCCAGCTAATTTGATAGGCCTTAATAAGGTCGAATACACGATCAGGTCAATCACTTGATCTGAATCTAATTGTCGTTGCATAGAGCGTTGAGATCGATCAGATTGAGGAAACAACACTTTTTTATTTCCAATAAATGAAGCAAATTCAGAGGCTACTTTTTGAGGATCACCACTTTTTTCTCCTTCAAAATCAACGTTTATACCACGTTTCCTCAAAAAAGAAGAGGTTGTTGCTCCGATAGTTGCAATTTGAACAGAGGAAGGTATGGAACAATTTTCTAAATAGAAGGACGCAGCACGTTGACTAGAAAAAAAGATAATATCGTAAGACGATGGATCTGGACAATTGAAATCAACTGGTTCAAATTCGATCATTGATTGACCGTTGAGTACAATATTTTTTTCCCTCAGAAAGTCCAGTAAAGGAGCATACGTAACTTTCTTTGAGACAAATAACATGTTAAACGTTGTTTAAGTCCTCTACTATTGTCTGTGCAATGGAAAGGTCGTCTGTAGCCTCATATTTTGAGAACGAAGCACCTTCTTTCCAACTTTTGGCGAATGCTACATGAACCTCGTTTTCTTCAGTGCAATATACGCCTAAAGGCATTTGACATCCTCCGTTCAACAAACGTAAAACCTCTCTTTCAACTCCAATTTGATGTTGAACATCAGTATCATTGATCGCTGATAATATTTCTTCTAGTTCTTTATCTTCCTCTCGAATTTGAAGCCCTAAAACACCTTGTGAAGGAGCGGGAATAAAAACAGTAGGGTCAAGCGTTGTTGTGATAAGGTCTGAAAGATCTAATTCAAGTCGCTTCACACCAGCCAATGCCAGTACAATAGCGTCATAATGACCTTCTCTCAACTTATTAATTCTAGTAGGAACATTTCCTCTTAGGTCTTTTATGTTGAGATCTTCTCTGAAAGTAACCAGTTGAGATTTTCTTCGGGCCGAGGAGGTTCCAACCACCGGATTTTCTTTTAAACCTAAAGGACGATCCTGGTCGACGGCATCGGGATGGATCAACAAAAGTTCTGCTGGATTCTCTCTTTTCGAGACTGCAGCGATCTTTAACCCCTCAGGAGATGAGGTTTCAAGGTCTTTATGAGAATGAACAGCAAGGTCGATTGATTTGTCGATTAGAGCGGCCTCAATTTCTTTTGTAAAGAAGCCTTTTCCCTCCATTTTATCAAAACTCAAGTGTTGTATGCGATCACCTTGAGTAGAAATGATCTTAATTGTTGATTCGTGACCTGCTTTCGAAAGTTGATCTTTTACGTGATTTGCCTGCCATAGCGCCAGGTCACTTCCGCGAGATCCGATAATTATTTTTCTCATTTTTTCAGTAAAATTTCTTTAGCCATTTTCATAGGCATACTGATGTATTTCTTCTCCATGTAATCAATGATCTTTTGCATTGTTTCACGAGAGTCATCATCGAGCGCATCAAGTTCTTTAGCAAAAACCTGCTCCATAGCAGTGCTTTTGATCTCTTTTACTTTTTCAGGAACAACACGCATAGCAAGTTCAACCTGTCGCTCTTTAAAAATTCCTTTATATTCTTCAACAGCATCTTGAATGATTTCTTCTACATGAATGATCTCTCTAGCTCTTTTCTCGAGGTTTTTTGAAGAGATCTTCTGCAGATAATCAACAGATATGTAATCGATGACATGATGGTTAATCACCTTTTCATCCATATCATTAGGGATAGCAAGGTCGATAACAATTTTAGAACTTTGGTCACCCTGTATTAGCTGCGTGTAAACTTCTTCATCTATAATACTATGATCAGCTCCCGTACAAGTGATGAGCACATCAAATCCTTGATCATAATCTTTTAATGCATCAAGAGAATAAGCCTTACCATTCAACTGATCGGCAAGTTTTTCAGCTTTTTCGAATGTACGATTGAATACGGCAAAGTTTGTAAATCCATGTTTCTTAAGGAAGCGCGTCATGTTCACGTTGGTAACACCAGCCCCAACCACAACCACTCGAGCATCCAATGGCACATCTTTACCTTTTAAGGTGTGGTAGGCGAGTGATACCACAGAGACTGGTCGTTGTGCAATGTTGGTTTCCGTATAGACTTTTTTGGCTGTTTCGATCGTGTAGCGTATGAGCAAACGAATCCCATCACCAGTAATACCAAAACCTTTACAAGCTTGAAAAGCCTTTCTTACTTGAGTAATGATCTCCCGTTCACCGATGATCATTGAATCCACAGACGAAGTTACTTTAATGAGGTGCTCCACAGCTGATGCTCCTCGGTAGATTTCGGCGTTGTTTGCAAACAGCTTGATCTTTTCGTCATCGTAATCCGGAAATAGACTTGATATAATCGAACCAACCTTTTCTTTATTGATCGGCTCTGAAGTGCGTATGATAAACTCAACACGATTACAAGTGGAAATATACATTAATTCATCAAAACCGAAAGCTTCCTTCAACGCAATCAAACGATCTTTCTGATCATCTGGGGCGATGTGCAGCCATCCAATCTGATTCACCTCTAACTGTCGGTGAGTAAATGCTAATATGTGAAAATCCTCCACTTAAATCTCCTTTCCTACAACTACAAAATTCGTCAAAACCCGCATGTTTATTGTCATAATAATGTCAGGCCCGAATTATTTAGAATAATTATAAAAAACAGTAAAATATTGTTGCTGTTAGAACAATTGGGTAAAGCCATAAAAAAAGCCCACAAGCGTGGACTTTAATTGAACTTTATATGTTCTTAGTATAGCTCTTCTTTGAGAGCAGTTCTGTATTCTTTGATTTCCTCCCTGTTAATTCGATGATCCGATTTTAACATCAAGTTGAGTAAATAAAGTAAGTTGTCATTATCTTCGATCTCAACTGGAAACTCTCCTCCTTCTTCATCTTCTTCCCATTGAGCCTGAACATCGTATGCATCATTTTCAATTAGATATTCGTAAGAAAGACGTGTTACTTTAGCTAATAGCGGATCTTCCTCCTTAAGTGCGAATTCGCGAAGTTCTTTTAGCTCATCAACAAGTGACTTTGCTTTGATTCCTTCTTTCTCAACTAATTTGATGATCTTCTCGATCTTTTTATTGGCTGCACCAGTTTTCATTTAATATTGGTTTTGTTACTGACAAAAGTAATACCTTCATTTGATTTGAGGTATGATATTGTACAGAAATTGATCCATTTTTATTGTTGTTGTAAAATCGACATTTGTCGCTTTCTGTCTTTTAGGATCCTCAAGTAATCATTGGCTAACTTGTTTCCGCAAGCAAGAGCAGACTCTTTCGCGTATTTTATTGCTTCATCGAGTTCACCTTGTCCTTCATTTACCAATGCCAAATTGTAAAGCACTCTTCCTCTCACACGATCACTTCGCGCATTGAGTCCCATTTCTAATTGTTCCTCTGCGATATCCCAGTTTCCTTCTCTGATCATGGGTTTCGCACGTTTAAGTATCTTACTCCCTTTATTGTAGAATGTTCTAGATACCCATACCCAGTTTGGGTATAAAAGTGCTGCAGCTTTATAACCGAGTTGAAAACCGAGCGCCTTGAAATATTCTGTTTTGCGTTTCGAGTCGTTTAAAATACTTACGATCGAAGTAGAACCACTTGTTGGAATGTTATAACGATAAAAGACCTTGTATTGCTCTACAGACACACGTTCTTTATTGATGTATGCGTTAATATAAAGCGAACCGTCCAGTCTCATGCTGTTTTGTCCAGTTGCGTTCGCCAACACAGTTCCTCCAACAGGTGTTTGAGTTTCTAGTTTTGAAAGAGCAATGAATCCATCATACCCATCTTTTTCAGCAATTGAATCCAGAAGGTCCCAATTGACAGATCCGTCACCTTTGTAAATATTTTCGAGCTGAGGGACTTTTGTTCCTTGAAGGTTGTTGGAGCGATCCAAAGCCCTCAGCGCACCAGCTACTGCTCGTTCTGAGGCTTCTACGTTTCCATTGATCTGAGCATTTCCGAGTACTGCTCCAGCAATTTTCTGCTCAGGACTATTTTCTTCATCGATCATGTTCACAATACCAAAACTTCTGGCATCGTTTGGAAGATCAACTACTGCTGGCTCTTGAACTGAAATTCTAAATCTGGTTTTGCAACTAACTGTGAGTAAACCAATAAACGAGATAATGAGTAGTTTTTTCATAGCAGAGTTTGTATCAACGAATATACCATAATTTTAAATTATTGAAAACGATTAAAATTTGTAAGTTTGATTTCGATGAAGCTTCACATCATTTCTTTCGATGTTCCCTGGCCTGCCGATTATGGCGGTGTTATTGATGTCTACAATCGCTTGGAAGCATTAAAACAGGCTGGGGTTGACATTATCCTTCATACATTTGACTATGGACGTGGGCGAGCAGATCATTTAGAAGAAGTCTGCAATAAAGTATATTACTATAAGCGCAAAAACCGAATTGTAGGTATGCTCAGAAAAGAACCCATGATCGTAAATACGCGTTCTTCTGAAGAATTACTGGAAAGACTAAAACAAGATCGGCTACCCATTCTTTTAGAAGGTCAGCACACTACAGCGTTGCTGGATCATCCCGACCTCAGTAATCGGAAAAAGCTGGTACGTATTCACAATGTTGAGCACGAATATTACATGGGCTTAGCTAATAACTCTATTAAAGGCGCAAGATCTGCCTATTTTAAAAAGGAAGCTTCCAAGTTAAAAAGGCATGAATCCATTCTTCAACATGCTGATCAATTGATGTGCATAACAGAGAAGGACCAGGCTTATTACAATGACAAATTTGGGAATGCTACTTATTTACCCGTGGCCATATCCTGTTTGGATAGAAATGAGTATGAACAACAGGATTATATTCTCTATCACGGCAACTTGAGTGTACCAGAAAACAGCTCGGCTGTAAAATGGCTTTTAAAAAACGTATGTTCGGATGTTCAAGCTTCTTTTGTTTTTGCTGGGAAATCACCAAGTGATGAGCTTCGGGGACTGATCAGTGTACATTCAAACACTAAGCTCGTTGCAGACCCTTCTAATGAAGAAATGCAAGTCTTAATAAATTCTGCCAAAGCACATGTCTTTTATACGAGTCAGGCGACAGGAATAAAGATCAAATTACTAAGATCGCTTTGTACGAATGCGCCGATAATTTGTAACGGTAAAATGGTAGAAGGTACTGGTCTCGAAAAGGCTTGCCACGTTGTAGATGAACCAACTCAATATGTTAGCGCACTGAATAATGCGATGCTTTCGAAGGTGTTTAATGACGAAAAAGCTCGCAAAGAACTTTTGGCGACGTTCGACTATGGCTCTCATGCAGAAAAACTACTGTCGTTTTTGCAATAATTAGTATACCATCTACTGAAAACCATGATTTTTGGGACTTTTATTCCCATATTTGTACTCGCAATTTGAATCACTATGGATTTTTGGATTAAAGCAGCACAACTTGTACTCTCTTTAGCAATATTGATCACGCTTCACGAATTTGGTCATTACATTGCAGCAAGAGCATTTAAGATTCGAGTAGAAAAATTCTACCTCTTCTTCGATCCATGGTTTTCTTTATTAAAGAAGAAAATTGGTCAAACTGAATGGGGAATTGGATGGTTGCCATTAGGGGGTTATGTTAAGATCGCCGGGATGGTTGATGAGTCTATGGATAAAGAACAAATGGCTCAACCACCAAAACCAGACGAGTTCAGATCAAAACCAGCCTGGCAACGATTGATCGTTATGATCGCCGGTGTTACTGTTAATGTCATTGTTGGTTTAGCAATCTACATATTGGTTGTTGCTGCATGGGGAGATAATGTAATCGAAAATGATTCATTAAAGCACGGTTTAGCCGTAAATCCGAACTTCACCGAACTAGAAAGTGGTATCGAAGATGGTGATATTATAACAGCTGTTGATGGCGAACCTGTTGAAAATGTAAATTTGATCAACATTCAGATCTTTTTGCGTGGAGCGCGTTCATTAGAAGTTCAAAAACCAGATGGAACTACTGAAACAATTAAACTCGCAGAAAATATTGATGATAAAATGTGGGAAAATGGTGCTGTAATGGCATTTGCGCCCCGCACATATAATGTTGTCGATTCAGTTTTACCTGGAAGTCCCGCTGATCGTGCAGGACTGAAACAGGGCGATAGTATTACCGGAATTAACGGCGAGGCTACACCGTTTTTCAATGACTTCCAATCAGCATTGATAAATAAGACTAAAGATTCTGTCAAATACAGATTAGACCTATACCGTAATGGCGAAAAACAATCATTAGATGTTTATGGTAAGTGGAACGATGAAAGTGGACACTATACTTTCGGTTTCATTCGGTCGAATCCAGATTGGTTAAAACCAACACATCGAACTTTTACATTGGGAGAATCAATACAGCAAGGGTTTCACAAAGCGATCTGGACGATGCATGATTATTCTGCACAACTTCCTCTTATATTCACTTCAAGGGGAGCACAAAGTGTAGGGGGTTTTGGTGCAATTGGAGGACTATTTCCAGCGACATGGGATTGGCAAGTGTTCTGGGGAACAACGGCTTTCATTTCTTTGGTGCTTGCGATAATGAATATTTTACCAATTCCAGCGTTAGATGGAGGTCATATTGTTTTTCTATTATATGAAATGATCACGGGTAAAGAGGCTCCACAGAAAGTACTGGAATATGCTCAATTGGTCGGGTTCATCTTGTTAATCTCCATATTTATATACGCTAACGGTAACGATATTTATCGATATTTCTTTGATTAGTCTGGAACCATTCAACATGATTATATTCTGTTAAAAAGCCTATGTAGCCTGAAAAGAAAATTCAGGTGTGTCTTCGGCATCAAAATTGTATATTTGGAATGCAAATAAAAACGACTATGAAAATTTTATCACTAATTACAGTATTATTCTTAACAGTTGGGGTTTGGTCTCAAGAGGCTAAGATCAAATTTGAAATGAATTTCGAAACAGACGATCCTCAAATGGAGCAGCAAATGGCTATGATGGCCAACTCTTCAATGACCATGTACATGAAAGATCAAAAGTTTCGTCAAGAGACAAACATCGGTAACGGTTTAATGGTAACAACATCTATTGTAGATGGTGAGACAAAGAAAGGTGTTATCCTCATGAACGGAATGATGGGAAAAATTGCTTCGACTTTCGATGCGGATGAGGAAGATGAGGAAGCAGATGAGGAAGCAGATGTTGAGATTGAATTCACAGATGAGACAAAGGAAATCCTTGGGTTTGAATGTAAAAAAGCGATCTTGTATACAGAAGATGGTGCAGAAATGATCTACTGGTACACAGAAGAAATAAAAGCTCCGGAAAGAGAACAGCAATATGTTAACAGCCAAATCCCAGGAATGCCACTAGAGTTTTCTATAGAGCAACCACAAATGACAATGACGTTTAAGGCGGTTGAGTATGACGACAAAGTGAAAAAGGCAAAAGAGTTATTTGATACTTCGATTCCTGAAGGATACACTGAGAAATCTATGGAAGAGATCCAGCAAATGACTGGGCGCTAGAAAAATAAAAAACTATGAAAAAAATTATAATGACAACTGCAGTAGCTTTTACTGCAGTTTTTTCCGTTTTTGGACAGAAAACAAGTGGACAGGTTTCGTATGATGTTTTTGTATCCACAGATGACCCGCAAACAGAGAGCTATATTTCTAATATGGAAGGAAGCATGTTAGAGCTTTACTTTCACGATGGGAAGATCAAATCAGAGCTTTTCATGGGGGAGTTTATGACTACTTCAACGATAACTCACAAGGGAAAAGACACCGCCTTAGTTCTTCTTGATGGAATGATGGGTCAGATTGCTATGAAGACGACCGAAGATGATATGAGTGATGAGCAGAAGCTTGCTATGTCGAAAAGAGATGTGGAGCTTGTTGATGAAACAAAGGAGATCATCGGATATGAGTGCAAAAAAGCAATCGTTACCGGAGCAGACGACAAAGAATCTGTAGTGTGGTACACAACTGAAATTGTCCCTGAATATAGAGAGGGTCAGTACTTATATGAAGATATACCCGGTGTTCCGCTTGAGATCAATTCGAGCTGGGGTAAAATGGATCTTCAGATGGTCGCTTTTGACTATAAAAAGAAGATCAGAAAACCTGAGAAAGTATTCAGCATGGAAATTCCGAGTGGGTTTGTGTTAAGAACCGCTGAGGAAATGAAGCAGATGCGTCAAGGTCGATAGGATATCTTTAAAATTCAGAATTAGTTATGCGTTTATTAATTGTAGTGTCTCTGTTATTAACAGGTACGGTATTATCCCAACCTGCAAGAGGGATCCTTAAAGACACCACCATCCAGGGCCCCGTTCTACAAATTGATGAAGATCAGTATTATGGTAAGAACTTAGATTCTACGGCGTTCCGTTATATCTATAAATTTGATGGTCAGGGAAACATTCTTCAAGAATCGCAATTTGAAAAAGACGACTTCAAACTGAGATGGACACGAAAATATGATGACAACGGAAACCTTCTTGAACATATCAGAAACAATGATTTTCGAGAGGTCGACAAGGATTCTTTTGCATACGATGATCAAAACAACTTGATTTTCGAAGGAAAGAATATCGGAGCATCTTTTCCTAAGACATCGATTTACCGTTATGATGATGAGGGCAGAAAGATAAGAGAAGAAAAGTATGTTTCTGACAATCATAAAGGTACTTATTATTACAACTATGAAGGTGATAATATGACAATGGTTGAAATGTTGAAGGACGGCAATAAAAAGAGCATTGAATGGAATGTATATGATAGACTTGGTCGAATTAAAAAGTCTACAAAATTGATTGAAAAAAGAAATGGAAATCAAGATACATGTGTGATCAATTATTCTTATCAGCCTAATGGTAAAACCACTGAAGATGGGTGTAAGCCTGAAACGGAACGTCTTCTTTTTAATGACCGAGGACAGATCGTAAAAGAAGAAAGGACGAGGAAAACAAAAAGGGGAGTTACTAACTCAACTATTGAGCGTTCGTACAACGATCAAGGTCAAGTCATAGAACAAAGTTTTTCAAGTCAACCAGAAGATCCAGATAAAAGCTATAGTTCAGCAAAAAGTTTTGAGTATGTCTACGACAAATATGATAACTGGACAGAATTATTGTGGTATAAAATCGAAGACGGTGAAAAAGAGGTGTACATGAAATTCGTTCGAGATATCACATATAAAGAATGAAACGATTAATACTCTTTTCTTTTTTGATCATGACTCTTTTTAGTTGTAAAACACTCGTTCAGAAATTCGATGAGCGCCTCGAAAAGAAATACATTAAGAAGGGTTTTGTATCAAAAACCATTGAATCATTTGAAAGCAAAACTCATTTTTACGACAATCAACAAAACGATAAACCTGTGGTCATATTGGTTCACGGTTTTGGAGGAGACGGAAAGATCTCTTGGTGGCAGCAGGCAAAAGAGTTGAACGATGATTACCGTGTAATTGTTCCGGACATTCTATGGTTTGGTAAAAGTTATTCAGAAGGTGATCCTTCATTGATGGCACAGATCGAAATGATACGTACTATTATTACCAGCGAAGCTTTAAATGAAGTAAACCTTGTCGGAATTTCGTACGGTGGTTTTATCTCACTTGGTTATGCTAAAAAGTATGCACAGAGTCTCAAAACTCTAACGATCGTTGATTCTCCAGGAGCAGCTTTATCAACTGAAGAGATCAGCGAGTTTTGTAAAAGAGTTGGAGCCGAAAGTGTTGAGGACGCTTTTATTCCAGAAACGGCAGAAGAGGTAGATCGATTATTGCGCTTTTCTTTTCGAAAGCCTCCCATGCTAACGGACGGTATTAAAGAAGAAACGATCGGACTATATTTCAGTAAACATCCAGAAAAACAGGCTGAACTATTGCAAGAACTTCCGGAAAATAGAGATTGGATCTCTGGCAAAGTAGATGTTCCTACTTTGATCCTTTGGGGTGAAGATGATCAAGTTTTTCTTGTACGTGAGGCTAAACAGTTACAAAAAATGCTTGACGCGGAACTAAAAATAATTGAAAAGGCGGGTCATGCCTTACCCGAAGAACAACCAAAACAATTCAATCAATATTTGACTGATTTTATAAGTCAAGTAAGAGATTAGTGCTAAACTTCTTGCATTGTACTTAGCTTGAAGTAATGACCTTTAAGCGCGAAGAGCTCTTCATGTGTTCCTCTTTCAACGATCTCACCTTTACTTAAAACCAAGATCATATCTGCGTTTTTGATCGTGCTTAGGCGATGGGCTATAACGAGTGAAGTTCGATTTTCCATCAAGTGGTCCAGTGCTTCCTGAACGAGCTTTTCACTTTCTGTATCAAGGGCAGAAGTAGCTTCATCAAGGATCATGATCGGTGGGTTTTTTAAAACGGCCCGAGCTATACTTACGCGTTGCTTTTGACCTCCAGATAATTTGTTTCCGCGCTCACCAATATTAGTTTCATAACCATCTTCTAAAGAAACAATGAAGTCATGGGCGTTTGCCACTTTTGCAGCTTGAATCACATCTTCTTTCGAAACGTTTTCCATTCCAAAAGCTATGTTATTGAATACCGTATCATTAAATAGAATCGATTCCTGACTTACCATACCGATCTGAGAACGTAGGTCGTGTAAGTTGAACTCTTTTATATTCGTCCCATCATAACTGACTTCACCCTCTAGAACATCATAGAATCGAGGCAGTAGGTCTGCTATAGTAGACTTTCCACTACCTGACTCACCAACAAGAGCAATTGTTTTTCCTTTTGGAAGATCAAAGTTGATGTTTCTCAATACGGTCTCTTTTCGATATGCAAATGAAACATCCGTGAATGTAATCTTGTCTGCTAATGGTTTGATTGGTGCAGGATGCTCAGGGTCTAATATCTTTTCGTCCAAATCTAATATTTCTTCGATACGTTCTTGAGAGGCTTTTGCTTTACTTAAGTTAGCTGTATTTTTAGCTATATTCTGAACAGGCACGAGTAATTGCGAGAAAACAATAATGAAACCAATGAACTGCTTTCCGGTAAACCCATCTCCTGCTTCTCCGTCAAGGATCATTGATCCGCCGTACCAAACAATCAGGATCATAACTACTGCGCCAAGGAATTCATTCAAAGGAGAACTAAGATCTCTTTTGCGAAAGGCTCTGGTTAATAACCGTTGATGATGCAGGTTGATATCCTTAAATTTATTTACAGAAGCTTTCGTAGCATTGAATGCTTTAACAATTCGAATCCCCCCTAGATGTTCATCAAGGAATGAAAACAACACTCCAAGTTGTTTCTGTCCTTTCGTAGCTGTTCGTTTTAAGCTTTTTCCAATTTGAGTAATGATCAGTGCTGAGAGTGGGAGCAAAATGAATGAAAATAGCGTTAAGGCTGGACTCCAATAGATCAAAACAGAGACCGTAATAATTACCGATAAAGGGTCACGGAAGATCAGCTCTAATACTGCAACAACAGCTATTTCAATCTCATTGACATCGCCATTCATCCTTGACATTAAGTCCCCTTTCTTCTCCTCAGTAAAGAAGGAAACAGGCAAACGCATTGATTTTTCAAAAAGCTTGTTTCGATAATCCCTAACCACTGCCATTCTTAGCTGTGACTGATGATAAATAGCGAGGTATCTGAATAGACTTTTCAAAAAGAAAGCAATCACAACTGAGATGCAAACAAACATGAGCGCATACTTTGGGTCTTCCTGAGCCATTGTGCTCATAAAATAATCATAGTAGTCCTTTACATAATCTATGAATCCACCAATCCCCTCACCGGAGTATTGAGGCTCCGAAAGGACTAACTCAGTGTCTTCACTTGGGAAAATGACCTGTAGAAAAGGGACGAAAAGTACCAAAGAAACTAAGTTAAAAATGACGAAAAGCAAGTTGAAAAAAATCGTTGCTAAAGCACGACCTTTATACATAAAGGTCGCTTTGAATATGGTCATTAACTGTTTCATTCAGGGCAAATATAGCGGAATTTCACTTGCTATTACTGAAGTGAACGCAAAGAAAACCAGTTTATTTCCCTATGGTTTAGTGCCTATACATTACTTTTGTAGCATGAGTTCGATCAGACAAAATAGAATTGAAAACGTTATACAAGAAGAGGTTTCTAAAGTATTTCAACAAAACGCAAGAACACTTTGCTTAGGCGCTATGGTTACTGCAACGGTTGTGCGTGTCACACCCGACCTCGGAATGGCTCGGGTTTACCTCAGTATTTTTGCTGGACCACCTAAGGATGAGGTGCTTGAGAATATTCAGGCTAACAAGAGTAAGATCCGTGGTGATGTGGGAAGAAGGTTGAAAAACATGAAGCATATTCCTGACCTTGAATTCCGTATCGATGATTCATTGGATTATGCTGAAAAAATTGACGAACTGCTAAAAAAGTAGATGAATGTAGCTCGTTTCATAGCACGGAGATATTTCAAGGCGAAAAAGTCACGTAATGTGATTAACCTGATCACAAACATCAGTGTTGTTGGTATAACGATCTCTACAGCGGCACTCGTTATTTTATTGTCTGCCTTTAATGGAGTTGAAGACCTTGTTATAAAATTGTATAGTGATTTTGACCCCGACATCACCGTTCGTTCTTCTAAAGCCAAAACCTTCAATCGATCTTTTGTAGATCATGAAGAACTTGCTGAGGTTTCTGGTGTACAACATGTGATAAAGGCACTTGAGGAGGTTGTAATCTTAAAACATGAAAAGAAGTGGGTTCACGCCCAGATGATCGGTGTTGACCCGGAGTTTGTTCAGAGCTCAAAAATGAATCAGCACCTGGTTGATGGAGATCCTTATCTCTATGAAAACAACGAACCTCAGGCAATTTTTGGTGCTTTTTTATTGGATAAGCTCGATGCTTACATTCCAGCGTCAAAACTGAATAAAGAACAGGTCACTTTTAACGTTCCTTTGAGAGAGGGCAAGTTAAGACCAGGAAAAAGACCCTTAAACTCTAGAAAAGTCACTGTAGCCGCTCGCATGAATTATAATCGAGAGGTAAATAGTGAGCATGTGGTTATCCCTTATGAGCTAGCCCGGGAATTATTGGAATACGGAGAAGATATTTCCGCCTATTATGTGGATGCCTCAGAGGATGCCGATCTTGACGAAGTGAAAAATAAGATTCAATCGTTGGTTGGTGAGGATTTTACGGTTAAAACGAATTTTGAAAAAAACGAGTTGATCTTTAAGACGAGTCAGTCTGAACGATTAATTGTTTACTTGATCCTGGTATTCATTTTTATCCTGTCTTCTTTTAATTTAATTGCATCCATAGCTATGCTATTTGTGGAGAAGAAAGAAGATATTTCAACTCTCTTTAGCCTCGGAGCGGATAAGCATACGATCTTCAACATATTTTTCTACGAAGGATTAATGATCGTGGGAAGAGGTATTGTGATTGGATTGATCCTTGGTTATATTGTTTGCTTTGCTCAGATGTTTTTCGGTCTGTTACCAATGCCAAGTGCACCAGGAGAGTCGTTTCCAATTAAGACCACACTTTGGGATGCTATTTTCATTCTATTCTCAGTAGGTGTTTTGGGCTTTATCATCTCGTATTTGCCGACTAAAATTTTAGTGGCTCGTCACGGTCGATTAAAAAAGCAATAGGTTTCACTTTATTTAGTAGCTGGTTTGATCAAAATCAGGCAATAACTTTTAAATTTGCACGCACAATTGCAAGGATAAGTTATGTTAGAGATTACACGCATTCGAACAGCTAAGGATGAATTAGTTGAAGGTTTAAAGAAAAGAGGAGTCGATTATTCTGAAAAGTTGGATGAGGTTATTCAACTCGATGAAAAGTGGAGATCCAAAAAAGCTGAACGCGAATCTATTCAGTCGGAGAGTAATAAACTGTCAAAATCGATCGGACAGTTATTCAAAGAGGGGAAAGCTGAGGAAGCGAACGCCGCGAAAGAAAGATCTGCAGAGCTTAAAACGCAAGAGCATGCATTGAAAGAAGAAGTGAATGAGTTAGAAACTCAGATTCAACACTTGTTATATGAAATTCCGAATGTGCCTCAATCAATAGTTCCTGCGGGAGTCTCAGAGGATGATAACGAAGTAGTAGAGGAGCATGGATCAAAACCGACATTTTCTTTTGATCCCAAACCACACTGGGAACTAGCAAATGAATTAGAAACAATAGACTTTGAGCTTGGAGTAAAAGTTACGGGTGCTGGTTTTCCATTTTTCACGGGAAAAGGAGCGAAGCTACAGCGTGGACTTATTAACTTTTTCCTGGACGAAGCAGATAAAGCTGGATATACTGAATACATTCCACCGTTAGTTGTAAATGAGGCGAGTGGTATAGGAACTGGTCAGCTGCCAGACAAAGAAGGACAGATGTACCATGTAGTTGAAGATGATCTTTATTTGATCCCGACTTCGGAAGTTCCACTAACTAATATTTATCGTGATTCGATCATAAAGGATGAAGGGTTTTCGATCAAAATGACGGGCTACACACCCTGTTTTCGAAGAGAGGCCGGTTCCTATGGGAAGGATGTGCGTGGACTTAACCGTTTGCACCAGTTTGATAAAGTTGAGCTCGTAAGAGTTGAACATCCTGATCGTAGTGAAAAAGCCTTGGAAGAAATGGTTGATCATGTAAAAGTCCTTCTGGAGAAATTGGAACTACAATATCGCGTTTTGCGTTTGTGCGGGGGTGACCTTGGTTTCACATCGGCAATAACATATGATTTTGAAGTATACTCAGCTGCTCAGGAAAGATGGCTTGAAGTTAGCTCTGTTTCATTGTTCGAAACGTTCCAGGCAAATAGACTAAAACTGAGGTTTAAAGGAGAAGATAAGAAAACTCAATTGTGCCATACTTTGAATGGTAGTGCACTTGCGCTGCCGAGGATCGTTGCTGCGTTAATGGAGAATCATCAAAATGAAGATGGTTCCATTACTATACCAGAAGCATTGAGAGGTCATGTTGGGTTTGATAAAATTTGATATGTTACAAAAGTAACTGACGTACAGTATGTTCTGAAATATCTTTGTAGTGAATTAAAATTAAAACTATGAATGATCAAAGAACAATAATAGACGTGCGCTCACCGATGGAGTTCATGGGAGGTAATATTGCTGGAAGCATCAATATTCCACTTCAGGAAATACCTGCAAGAATGGAAGAGATCAAGCAAATGAACAACCCAATTCTGTGCTGTGCATCAGGTAACAGAAGTGGTCAAGCTGTAAATTTCTTATTAGCAAATGGAATCCAGTGCGAAAATGGTGGTGGCTGGATGGAATTGAACTATAAAATCCAACAAGCGAGTTAGTTGTGTAAAAAAGGTTGCCTGAGAATATAAAAAATGTAAATTTTTTTTAAAATCATTGGATTTCCACTGTTTTAAACAAACGCTATAAGCACAGATAATAAAAAGATGTCAAGGTTTTAATCTTGTTTTCCTAACTAAAAATTTGGTTTTGATTTTTTCAAACAAAACTTTTATTTGGGTTTGTTCTTTCATTATATTTGCATCTATAAATAGCGCAATAACGTTATCAATTTTTCTGAAATGTCCAAAGTTAGGAAACGTTGATAATGAGATTTAAGACTCGTGATTAACGGGTCTTTTTTCTTTTTCATCGATTCGAAATCCTAATTGTTTTGCCCCTAAACTGAATCCGTAAACAATTGTTATTTTTGTGTGTGGTTTTCCACGAAATGAAAGTTGTACAATTATGGATAAGAAGCGGAGTAAAGATACACTGAAAACGAGTCGGGAACCGATACGAGTGGGTATAACTACAGGTGACTTGAATGGAATAGGTCCAGAGGTCATCATCAAAGCACTGAATAATAAAGATATTCTGGCAGAATGCACACCTATTATATATGGTTCGACAAAGACAATGTCTTACCATAAAAAAGCAATAAATGATGAGCTTTTTAATTACCACCGTGTTCAGGATGCTTCAGAGTCAAGGAATCGAAAAGTCAATATAGTTGCTTGCTGGAAGGAAATCGTTGAGATGAACCTTGGAGAAGCAAGTGAAACAGGCGGGAAATACGCATTTTTATCGTTAGAAAAAGCTACTCAAGATCTGGCTGCTGGTAAAATCGATGTACTAGTTACTGCTCCAATTTCCAAGGAAACGATCCAAATGGCGGGATTCGAGTTTCCAGGCCATACTGAGTACCTTGCTGATCTTTCTGGCAAGAAGGAGGCATTAATGATGATGGTTTCAAACAACCTCCGTGTCGCGCTTGTAACTTCTCATATCAGTTTGAAGCAAGTGATCGAAGATGTAACTACCGAAAAAGTGGTAAATAAACTTAAGGAGTTAGAAGCAAGCCTTAAAAAGGACTTTGGAATAGTTCGACCAAGAATCGCTGTGCTCGGCTTAAATCCTCATGCAGGAGAAAAAGGCAAAATGGGAACCGAAGAATCAGATATTATTAACCCTGCTATCAATCAGGCGAAGGAATCAGGAATCTTAGCTTTTGGACCTTATCCTGCAGATGGGTTTTTCGGAAGCCGACAATATGCTCAATTCGATGGTGTGCTTTCAATGTATCACGACCAGGGACTAACAGGGTTCAAATCGATCGCTTTTGATGATGGTGTTAACTTCACTGCAGGATTACCTATAGTAAGAACATCACCTGACCATGGTACGGCATTCGATATTGCTGGTAAAGGAGTAGCTCATGAGCAATCAATGAGAAGTGCTATCTATTTAGCAATGGATATCTACAGGATACGCGAGCGCATCAAAGAAATGAATGAAAACCCACTTCCAGTAAGTGAGAAGAAAGATAAAAGACAACCCAAAAAGAAATAATAATGGCTATAGATTTAAAATTACTGGAAGAAGTTTGTCAAACTCCGGGAGCTCCGGGTTATGAGCAAAAGATCAGAGCACTTATCATTGACAAGGTTACTCCATTTGTTGATTCCGTAGAAACGGATAACATGGGTAACATCTATGCCATTAAAAAAGGGAAAGCTGATAAAAAAGTAATGATCGGTGCACATATGGATGAGATCGGTTTTATCGTTACTCATATCGACGATAATGGCTTTATTCGTTTTCATACACTTGGAGGATTTGACCCTAAAACACTTACAGCACAGCGCGTTCTAATTCATGGTAAGGAAGATGTCATAGGAGTTATGGCTGCAAAACCTATCCATGTAATGTCACCTGAAGAAAGAAATAAAAATCCGAAGACAACAGATTTCTTTATTGATACTGGATTACCAAAAGAAGAGGTGGAGAAATTGATCAAGATCGGTGACCCGATAACAAGGGAACGTTCTTTCATCACGATGGGCGAATGTGTCAATAGTAAATCCTTAGATAACCGCCTGGCTGTCTTTATCCTTTTGGAAACGATGAGGTCTCTTCAAAATGAAGAAGTCCCATATGACATTTATGGTGTCTTCACTGTTCAGGAAGAAGTTGGTATTCGAGGAGCAAATGTTTCAGCGATGCGAGTAAATCCAGATTTTGGATTTGGATTGGATACAACGATCGCTTATGATTTGCCGGGAGCAGCTGCTCACGAAAAAGTTACGAGTCTCGGAGAAGGTACGGCAATAAAGATCATGGATGCCTCAACGATTTGTGATTATCGTATGGTCGAATACATGAAACAAACAGCAGACAAAAATAAGATCAAATGGCAACCTGAGATTCTAACTGCTGGAGGCACGGATACTGCAGGAATTCAACGTATGACAGAAGGGGGCTCAATTGCTGGTGCGGTTTCGATTCCAACCAGACATTTACACCAGGTTATTGAGATGGCACATCAAAAGGATATTGAAGCAAGTATTGATCTGCTCAAAGCATGTGTTCGATCGATCGATTCTTTCGACTGGAGTTTTAAGTAAGTGCTTATTTACTTAGTATTCGTTGATAAATAGAAAGATAGTTTTTTGCGCCTTTTTCAAGGCTAAACCATTCTTCAGCTCCTTTTCTAGAATTCGAAGGGTCAAACGTCATGTCTTTTCGTTCCCATTTGCTGAATGCATTTTTGTTTAATTCTGATAACGAACTACCTGCTTGATATTTATCAAGGATCAGATCAGTATCTCCAACACCTGAGTTACAAACAATAGGAATTTTCATCGCCATTAATTCACCCTGTTTCGTCGGGGAAGAAGCGCTTTTAGAGAATGTTGGTCGAATAAAGAAAATGGAATAATCAAAAAGAGAAATGTAAAGCGGAACTTCATTGTGTAAACAAGACTTAACAATGACCTCGTTTAACGGGACACCATATTTCTTTGCCTTTTCCTGAATGTTTTGCTCTTTCTCCCCTGAAATAAATAAGAATACTGAGGACTGCTCTTTTGATCGTTGAACAGCATAAAACTGCAACATCTCATCTAGCATATACCAGGTACCAATAGAACCCAAATATCCTAATACCGTGGTTTCATTTGAAATTCCAAGAGAATTGCGAAGTTCAGATTGCTGTTCTGAAATGATCGCTTCTGAACTGAAAGCATAGAGGTCAACGCAACACGGAATGACAGAGATGTCCAGTTTTTCATTTTTGAAATCGGGCATATTTGAGATCACTTCTTTCCCCTTTTCGGTGAGTGAAACAATAGCATCAGCCTCGCGAAAAAGGACCGTTTCCTTCTTCTTGAAGTAGGAATATAAAAACTTAAATACGGGATTTGATTTGTTCCAAATACCACCTTCAACACGTTCGTCTGCCCAGAACCCCCTCATATCAAATAAAAACTTCACGTCAAAATTACGTTGTAAATAATGACCGATTAATCCAGGGATGTCGCTGCGGCAGTGGGCTATATCGAAAGAATTATAGCGTTGTAATTCAAGCGTCTTTTTTTTCAGTGACTTGAAATTGGAAAAAGCTGAAAAAACAGGAATTTTATCCTGATATGGAAGAGGATGCCAATTGATCCCAGCCGCATCGCAGATGTCTTGTATATGAGAACGAAGTTTTTTGAACTTTTCTTCCTTCTCCAAACTTACAATGTGGAAACTACAACCTTCTTTAGAGAGTTCGGTTAGATAGGGAAGTACTTGAGATTGCCCCAAACTATCCGTCATTCCATCGTATGAAATATAAATGATCTTCAACTCACTTAATCTGTTGATGTGCATCGAAAGATACAATATTACCATTACCCTATTGGGTGGAATTCGTATAAATTTCAATTAGAGGACTAAAAATTCCGTCCTTTTTTGTATTTATTTCTTAATATTGGTATCCCCAAAATTGTGTTATGAGAAATGAGTTATTAGCCATTCGTAAACTTTTGTTGATCATCATCGTTCCGTTCATTCTTTATTTGTTGAACGTTTTGTCGATGATCTTCATTCCATTTGTGTTTGCGTTATTTGCATCACTGGTTTTTATGCCAATGATGAGGTGGCTAATGAAGAAAGGGGTTCCTAATTTTGTGGGAATTATTCTGGTCGTCATCATTATTTCAGGTGGGCTGAAAGGGGCGTATGAGGTTGTGCAGCTTTCGGGTCAGGAGATATCGAATGCGAACGAAGATTTCTATGATAAATTCGATAGTCGACTAAATGATGTTGTTTCACCAATCGTTGACCTAATGGGGATAGAACCTGCTGAAGGAGAAACAGATCTCCACGCTTTTCTTAATAATGAAAAAGTGAGCGAAAACTTGTTTGGTAATGTAGGTTCAGGATTGAACTTTGCCAGGAAGTTCGTCAGTATGCTTCTGATGACAATTTTCTTTACGATCCTTCTATTAGCGGGGTCCATGAATATTCAGAAAGTCATGGAGCTTTTGATCTTCAAGCAGCGATTTGCATCGGTAAAGACCTTCAGACAGATCGAGAAAGATATCTTTAAATTCATCGTTGTAAAATTCCTGTTGAGTTTATTTACAGGTGTAGGATTTAGCCTTGCATGTTATGCTTTTGATGTAAGTTTCCCAATATTCTGGGGTTTATTTGCCTTCCTGATCAATTTTGTTCAAATGATAGGTTCAGTGATCTCAGTGGTAGTATTAACTGCTTTTGCTTTAGTGGAGTTAAACCTAACTGGAACGCTGGCATTCTTTATTTTGGTGATCACTGGAGTACAGGTTTTATTTGGAGGAATCTTAGAACCGATATTAATGGGTAAATCATTCTCAATAAATACCGTAACAGTATTATTCATGTTGGCATTATGGGGATTCATTTGGGGTATCCCCGGATTGATCTTGTCAATACCGATCACTGCACTGGTAAAAAAGATCATGGAGCAGTTCCCGGGTAGTGCGGTCTACGCAAAGATCATGTCATAGTTGTCCAATATTGAAACTAAAGACTAATGCATAAAAAAGGCTGCCCGTGAGGGCAGCCTTTTATTATTTTATAAGATAACTAAACTACTTGTCTGTATCTCTTACGAGCTGAACAAATCCATGTTCTTCCGCCTCTTGTTCACCTTCTCCTTTGATGTTCAACTTGTAGAAGTAAGTACCGTCAACACACTCAGCTCCATCATTCTGAACCTTTCCGTTCCATTCGAAATTCACATCTGTGCTTTCGAAAACTACATTACCCCATCTGTTAAGAATAACTACCTCTAGTGATTCAACATTTTGAGCATTGATCGTAAAGAGGTCGTTCGTATTATCACCATTTGGTGTAAACACGTTAGGTATATCGTATGTAAGTGGTAAGATTAACTCCACATTGATCACCTGAGAAGCCTGATCAGTACAGTTTCCGTCAGTAATTGTCAATGTAACAGTATATGTACCTTCATCAGTATAGGTCATAAACTGGTCATCTTGATTGTTCACAGAGTTGGTTTGTCCATTTCCGAAATCCCAATCGTAAGTTACCGCTGGATCAGATGTATTTGTAAATGTTACATCAAGTGGTGCATTTCCAGACTGTGGGTTTGCATCAAATGATGCCGTTGGAGGAGGATCTTGCTCAAGGAAGATGCTATCCTCTACAGCACAAACATCGTCTTCGATAGTAAAGTAATACCATCCTGAAGAGAGGTCTTGCCATACACTGGCATTAATGGAATCAGGAGCCGGTTGTCCAGGACCGGACCACTGAAAGTCAGGTGTTCCAGTGTATCCATCACCATAACCCGCTACAGCACCATTAGGAATTCCACAATCAGCAGGGAATTGATTCAATGAATCGATAGTTAAGGTTTGATCCATAGTAATGGTTGCGGTATCAATCGTTTCAACACCACAATCATCAGTAATAGTTACATAATATTCATATGTTCCATTTGAAGAAACACTGTGGTAAGAAGTATCACCTACCTGTCCATCATCCCAAGTATAAGTAAATGGTTCTAATCCAGTTGCATTTGTCCATAATGGAATGCTATCAGTGGCACAGAATACCGTTGTATCCAATGAATTTACAATAGCGATAGTATCTAACACGTGAATCGTAACCGTCGTATCATATAAACATCCGAAATCATCTTCCACGTTGAAAGTAAATTCATGGTCACCAGGTGTAGCTGGATTTACAGTGATTGAAGTGTCTCCGTTTAATCCCGACGTAATGTCTGGATCTGGAGACCAGTAAGAATCAACGATCGTATTCTCATAAGATTCGTTGTTCGGGAATAGTTCCGCATCGAAGTAAAGCCCCCATTCGAAGATAAACCCATCATCGATTCCAATGTTATCTCTAATGTTCAATGTCCACGTACCATTCAATGGACATCCAACAAGGTCATTGAAGTTATCTTCTGGTAGGTAAACCCCATTAGGATTCATCGTATTACCAGCTGATGGAGCAGGTGGACTTGTTAAAGTGATCGTATTGTTGTTTCCAAATTCCGTTGGGAAATCACCCCACGTAGCATTTACGGAAGAAAAGCAATATTCATAGCCGTTTCCTGGATTACCTGTGTTTGCATCAATAGGTTCTCCTAAGAAAGTATTTCCTCCACCAAAACCACCAGGGATTTGACCCGGAGAGTATGAATTGATCAAAGTTACAGTCGTTCCATCAGGACATTCAAGCCACATTTCGAGGTCTCCTAAGTAACTGTGCTCCATTGTAACACAGATCTCCTGTAAGTCTGAAGCATCAGCAAAAGTGGCGCCTGGAGGGAATCCACCCATGCTAATATCAGTTGAATAGTTAACTCCCGAACCATCAGGAAGAGGAAGCAAACCTGCAAAAGATCCACCAACTTCAAAACTACCAGGGGGAAAGTCTACTCCGACTGTATCAGTAGATGAAACACCACCTAAAACAGGTGTTTCTTGATCAAAACAAACAGTATCTTCGATTGGACCTGTTCCTGCAAATATTGGTGTCTGACTAACTCTAATCTTACAGAAAGTCGCTACCGTTTGCGGGAAGTCATCCGTAATTAACAAATTAACAAAGTATCCATTTTGAGCTGGAGGAACAAACCAAATACTATCATTATTTGGCCCTATTGTCCCATCGCTGAATTCCCACTCGTAAGTAAGATCATCCACATTTTGCGAGTAACCGAATCCGTTGTTTTCAAATGAATAAAGTAGATCAGGCTTTGCAACTAATAACACTGAGTCACCAGGACAAATATCAACATACCCTGTATCTGCTGGATCAAGAGCATCTCCACCAACTCCATTGATAAAAGCTTCGATATGCGGACCAATTGGTTGAGGCGGGTTTGAACAAGTAATGTTTGCACCCCATCCAGTACCTTCTGTTGCACCATCAGAGATAAAAACAAAAGTCAAACATCCCGAAGGATTATTCTCAAATGTTGAGGTATGGTTGAAGCCATTGGGATCTGTAACTGAGTTATGTACCCCTAATAAAGGAGAGTTCGTATTAGGTCCGTCATATACATATAGTGTGTCTGAACCGTCAACGTCCCATGTAAATCCTGCGTTGATACCAAAGGCTGCAGTTACTTTAGGTCCGTTTGGCAAATCAGGACAAATTGTGATCGTATCGTTAAAGCTTCCTGAATAGTTTGCTCCAGACCCACCATCATCGAAAAAATTGATCGTAGCGCCGTCTGTGTAGTTCGCGCAGACAATGGGGTTGTTTTGATCAAAATCAGGGTCAGTGATATTGATCTGAGCTATACTAGCAGAGCCTAATAAAATTGTAAATATTGTTAGTATCTTCTTCATCATCTCTAATTATTTTTTGATCAAACTCTTTGGCAATACCCCAACCATTTGATCTGTACCAGTAACTTTAAAGTATTGGTAAGTATTCTCTTTTAATTCAATTCCAAGCGACAAAAACGTATGATCCTCAGAAGGATCTATATCTAGTTCACCATCAAACTTTACATCCTTTCCTTTTTGTGTAGGGATAGGACCAATAAAAATTGCTTTATCCAGCGCAGCAAGCAAGAAACTATACTGTTCTGGTTGATCAGCTTTCATTTTATCGAGCTCAGTTTGTGTGTAACCCTCTAATAATCTTGGGTCATGATCTTGGGCATAAGTCGCTGATATAAAAAATGTTAGTACTAATAGATACAATAGTTTTTTCATAATCGTGTAATTTCGCTATTAAAAAGACGAATGATTTGTCTTCTTCGTTGCATCAAATTTAACAAAAATGTGCGAGGCTGTAAAAAATAAAAAAGGGAGGCAAGTGCCTCCCTTTCGTTTTATCTTCCTCCTCCTCGTGTTCGGGTAGGAGCTTCTCGTGTGGGTTTCTCTTGTGGAGACCCAATGGTTCTGGTATTCGTTGGTTTGATCGACCTTGAAGGTTTTTCAGGCGTTGGCTTCTCTCTTGTTGGAGCTTCACGTGTAGGTTTTTCTTCAGGTTTATCATCATTATTTTCCAATCGATTGTTGATCGTTCCATTTATGCGTGGACTAGACCCATTATTCGTATTGATCTTTTGTGGCTCACAAGGACTTGGTGGTCGATTTCCACCATTTCCAGATTGTGGCGCAGCATCAGCTTCAATACATACCTGCCAGTGACCCATTGAACCAGGGTGAGATGTACTAACAGATACGTTCAAATTACCTTCGAACAAGTAATATTGACCTGACTGAATCGGATAGTTATTACCGTTAACGATCGCATCACCTCCTCCAGCTATTGGCTTAATGTATAAGCTTGAAGCGGACCCTGTATAATTGAAATTAGGATTGTTGGCAAGATCATCTCTTGTATAAGTACCAGATGGAGTGATCAAGCAGAACTGCCAAGTTGCATTTCCAGGATTGAATCGAGGCCCACAGCTTTGTGGAGCATCATATGTGATTGTATAAGTTACAGACTCCTGAGAACAGTCATTTGTCAAGTTAACCTGAACACTATTACTTCCTTCATTCAATGGAACATTATTCAAGCTGATCTGATTTCCAGATACGCTAAAGTTCGAGAAGTTTGCTCCGTTTACGATCACTTGAGTAGACGTTTCATTGTTCGCAGTTAAGGTGATCGTGATGTTATCAGATGTTACAGTTTCAGTAACAGAGGCAGGATACGTTCTGTTGAAAGTAATTGGGTCACAAGGAACCTCATAGTCAACAGTGTAGGTTTCCTCTACCGTTTCACATGCATTGGCAGTCACAACAAACGTGTTCGCACCTTCAACTAAAGTAACATTACAACCAAATATCTGATTTGTAGTTGTATAGTTGCAATTAACAGGCTGCCCATTGTGTGTTATGTTTACCTCATTTGCAGTAACGTGATCAACAAACACCTTGAATTCATAACTTTCAGAGGTTGCGGTTGTGCTGCTCACCAAGTTCATGACAGGTGTATCACAAGGTTGTACTTCACATGATCCATCATAAGCAGTATTTGGCATCCACTCTCCGTAACCTGGTCCATCTCCAGATTGGTTACATCCAGATTTTATCCAAACACCGATAATACATTTTCCAGCATTTGCTCCAGTACCGCTAAATGTTCCTTCAGTACCAGAAAGACCTTCAAACTTTTGAGTTGTTTGGTCAGAGAATTTTAAAACAACATTGGAAAGATCCATCGTACTGCTAACATCTGTGCTTTTGTGATCACTGCTGAACGAAGCGCCAACTCTAGGTCTACAGTTCGTTTCAGGCTCTTCCATTTGAACTACAACAGACTCTTGATCTGATCCAGCACTGTTTGTACCTATGGCAGAAATATTGAAGTTCATGTTATTCGCATCCAACATGATATTAAAGTTGAAAGCAACACCGTTGTTTTGAACTGTAGCCGTATGTCCTGTAAACGGTTGCTGGTTAACGATCAACTGAAGTTGATTTGGAGAATCGATGTTCTCAACAAAACCAGTAACAGTGAAAGAACCAGACTGAACTTCTTTAGGAGATACATCAGGCGAACTGAATGATACCTGTGGCGGTTTAATAACAACAGGCTTATCGTAAATGATCTGCGCATCATCACTAGCTGTACCATCATCATTCACTACAGTGATAGAAACGTCATTCGTTCCTTCCTGAAGTCCGGCGTTAAATGATATTGTATTTGTCGCCGCGTCGAAATTAAAATTCGTACTTACTCCGTTTACGGTAACATTGATCTGATTACTCGAACCAATATTTGTTGTAGTCGCAGTGATGTTTTGATTTGCATTTGCAGTTGTATGAGGGTTACCTGAAGGACTTGTGATCGTTACTGTCGGTGGTTCAGGAATTTCGACAGGCTTAAACGTAACAGTATATCCATCCTTAGCTACTCCACAATCATTTTGTGCAACAAGCTTGATCTGATTTGCTCCTTCACTCAATTGAAGACTCATTGAGAAGTTCTTCGTGATCGCATTATAAACGAAGTTAACAGGACTACCATTATGAGTAACTTGAATTCCAGAACTCACTACGTGTTCTATCGTACCTGACACCTGGAAATCATCATTCGGAACAGTTCCGCTCAATGATGAAGGAACAGTTGATAAATTCATAACTGGCTCTTCACAAACCTCACGCTTGATATTCCAAATACCTTTAGCAACGTCACAATCGTTCTCAGCTATCACAACGATTGTATTATTACCTTCATTTAATGAAATGGTGCTTGATATTTCGTGAGTACCCTGATCGAAATCAAAGTTTGATTGAACACCATTGATCATCAACTTCACTTCTTGTGCATTCTGAACATTCGTCACTGCCGCTTTGAATGCAATGGAAGCATCTTCTGTCTCCAAGCTGAAACCCGCAGGGTTAATTGGACTAACTTCCGGTGGGAAACATGGTGCTTCAGGAATAATGTAATTGATCAAGATCGTTTCATCAACTTCACCACAATCATTTGTAGCAATGATCTCTACTACGTTACTTCCTTCCATAAGATCAACCTTTCTTACAAGTTGATTCGAAGCAGGGTTGAACATAAAACTATTTACTTGAACTCCATTAACGAGTAAGCTAATGTCACTCTGGCTAGATACATTGCTAACAATAGCATTGATCGTGAAGAAGTCTTCATTAACTTCAACACCTGAATTCGCAGGAGCCGTGTAGTTTATTGCAGGCTCATCACAATCAGGTTCTGGCTCATTGTATATAACATTGGTTGCCGCCTGGTGAGATCCTGATGCATTTGTACCCTTAACCTGGAACAGGTTGTTACCTCCTGTTAAACTCACAGAATAAGTAACCTCTTTAGTCTGTGGATTATATGAGAACAATGCATTGTTGATCAGGTTACCGTTGAACCTTACATCGATATCGTTTTTACTTGATACATTTTGAACCTCAGCTACCATTTGGAATCCTGGATTTGTAACCACATAACCAGAACTTGGTGGGTTAGTGAATGTAACAAATGGAGGATCTAATTCTTCTTCTTTATCATAAACGATAACAGTATTATCACTATCAGAACCTTGATTAGTAGATGCACTAACCTCAACAGTATTGTTACCTTCTACTAAGTTTGCCGTAAATGATACTTGCTTTGTGACACCGTTGTATGAGAATCCTGAGAGACTATTTCCATTAACGCTCACAGATATATCCTGAGCACCACCAACGTTCAATACTACAGCTTGAACTTGCTGTGAAGCTTGTTGAGTTGTGTGTGGGTCCATAGCAGGATTTATAATGTTAACCTGTGGAGGATTGATCACAGATGTTCTCTTGTAAATGATCGCTGTTGTAGCAACATCTTGACCGTATTGATTAGTTCCTGTGATTTGAATTGTATTAGCGCCTGGAACAAGACTAGCGTTGAACGTCATTTGTTCCGACGTATTGGAATAATTGAAACTATTACTAGAGTTTCCATTGATCTTTAACTGGATATTATTAGGTCCATCAACGTGCTCAACCTTAGCCGTTACATTGTAAACCGGAGAATAAACAGTTTTTGGATTTACGATAGGGTCGATGAAAGACACGATCGGAGGAGTCGGTTTCTCTCTCTTTTTATAAATGATCGTCATCGTTTCACTATCAACACCATCGTTATTCGTGCCTGTAATGTTTACTGAGTTAACACCTTCTACAAGACTTGCAGTGAAAGAAACCAGTTTTGTTGTAGTATTGAATGTAAAGTTCGTGATCGTACTTCCATTCAAGTTCACATTGACTTGATTCTTATTATTTACGTTAAGTACTGTTGCATTTACGAGCTGCGTGTCATCAAAAGTTGTGTATGGATTATTCGAAGGAATAACATACTCCACGATTGGTGGTTTTGGCTGCTCTGGCTTACGATATATGATCGTTGTTTGCTCAGTATCAGTTCCGTCATCGTTTGTTCCTGTAACAACCACAACGTTACTTCCGAGCTGCAATGGAATAACACTCGTTAGTATACCATTTACTCCATTGAACGTAAAGTTGTTGAATGTTCCACCGTTGACTTTAACAGTTACTTGGCTTTTGCTTGTTACATTTAATACGCTTGCCTTAAATGCCTGAACTGCATCATACGTTACGTGTGGATTTGCAGAAGGGTTCAAGATCGAAACAATTGGCGGCTTTGGCTGCTCAACTTCATAGTTGATGATCACCGTTTCCTGATCTGTTCCGGCATCATTGGTTCCTATTAATTGGAAAATGTTCTGACCCGGACTCAAGATCACACTCGAAGCAAACTGAGTTGAATTTGCATTAAAGCTAAAGTTCGAGTTTTCATTACCATTTTGAATGAAGGTAACAAAGTTACGTCCCTCAACTCTTGCCACATTTCCTGTAATGTTGAACGTATTCGTATTTACAGTTACTGGTGAGCTTGAAGGGTTAGAAAAGTTAACGATCGGAGGATCAATTTTTGGCTCTCTCTTATAAATGATCGTTGTTTCATCGCTATCCGAACCATCATCATTTGTTCCTGTGATCTTGATCGTATTAACCCCAGGGTTCAATGTCAAGTTTGTTGAGAAGTTATTCGTACCTACAGCTGTGAAACTGAAACTTGTCAGTGGCTGACCATTATATATCACGCTCACATTTTGACTCGAAGTTACATTTTCGATCGTAGCTTTTACATTATAAGTGTTATTTCCAGTCGTATGAGGATTGCTTGTTGGATCAGTAATATTTACAATCGGAGGAGTTGGTGTTGTAATATCCTCTCTTTTGTAAATAATGATCATCGTCGCTTCATCACTACCAAAGTTGTTTACCCCTTTAACTTTGAAAATATTCTGACCAGGGTGCAGATCAACTGAACTCTGGAACTGATTAGTCATTGGGTTAAATGTGAATGAGTGGTTTACTATACCGTCTTGACGGAAAGACACGTCGTTTGAGCTACTTACGTTCAGCACATCTGCACGCAACGTGAATGTTTCCGCAGTTGTAGTATGCGGACTTTCAGATGGGTTTGTAAATGTTACTACAGGTGGATCATTTCTGTCCGCATTATCTGTGTAATTATTGATGTTTGTATTCGTTTCAGGTTCAATTACCTGTGTGTTTACATCATTTCTACCCGCTCGTAAATACCATCTAAAGTATACACTCGTATAATGATAAATATCATTGGTGAAATCACTAGGTTGACCATTTAAATTAGTCGTCGTTCCGTCAAAATAGTCATCCATGAAGAATGTTGATTTGTGTTCAAATCCAACTGAAAAACGATTTGTGAAATAATATCCAAGTCCAAATCCTAAGCTCGGAACGAAATTCGTTTCATATTCTGTATCATCATAAGGATCACCTGCCTCATTCTTATCAAGAGGGGTGTCATATTCTTGAGCGATCTGTCCTCCAGAAGGATCCATATCATAATTATAGATCGACCCATTGTTTAAAAGATCACCAGATGTTCGCGTTGCAGTTAAACCGATACCACCAAAAATATATGGATCAAGTCCAGTTCTTTCTCTTAAGCTATTAGCATGTATTGCTAACTCAAGTCCAAGATGATGTTGACCTGATCTGAAGTTTTGTGTAGCATAACCTAGAGTATCATAAAGGTTATTAACCGCAGTGTTTTGATCAATGGCGCCTGTTGTATCACTGTCCTGTCCATACCATGCACCACCCAGGTAACGAAGTCTCAGGTCGAATGATAAAGCTCGACCATAATCCTGATTCAGGGATCCACCAAAAATGAATCCTGCTCCTAGCGGAAAACGATCCTGTACATTTTCAACATCTGACGTATGCCACGTCCTACCAAGGTTGAATCCGAAATAGATATTCGAATTGTTATCATAATCAAATTTCTGGGCATTACTGGTGAATAATGTACCTAGAAAAAGAACAATAAATAATAGACTTTTTTTCATAGTATCAGTTTTTATCACTCTTGACAATGCAGTTATTATGCCAAAAGATAATCCCGGCTAATTTAATAGCATATTTGTTCAATCGCAACAATTCTATTGATACTTAATCATTAAGCATCAAAAAAGTAGCGGTGAATTAAACGTTTGTAGGTTTCTGGCCGTTAAATAAATTGTATCTTCGTGATAATAATGAAGTTTAGTTTTTCGACATATCTTTTCATCGCTTTAATAGTGATACTGATGAGTAGTATTACTCAAGCTCAGGAAACGTATGATAATTGTAATGATGCATTTCAGCTTTGCCCTTCCGTTCCGCAAACATTAAACAACATAGACGCAACAAGTACGGTTTGTCCGAATTGTGAGGACGATTTTAATTTTTGCTTTACTGGCGAGAACACTATTTGGATGACATTCACGACTAATGACGTCGGTGGAGATGTTGATGTTGATTTTTCCAACCTTCAATTTCAGAATCAAGCTGGACAAGGAACAAATCTTCAGGCTGCTATCATTGAAGCAACAGTTCCATGCGTATCTTCTTCATATACGTTGATCTCGAATTGTGAAAATGCGGTTAATTCGCCATTTACACTCAGCGCAACAGGTCTTCCGGCGAATACAGTTTATTATGTTATTGTTAATGGCGAACTGGGGGCTTCCACAAATGCAGAGGCAGAATTCGATGTTTTACTTTCAGGAGATGGAGTAGAACAGAACCCGGCATTTTCTATCGGTACTGGTTCAACAACGATCTGTACAGGTAATTTGGCCGTGATAAATGCTTATACCACTGCATGTAATGATTCCTCAACGTTCACATGGTTTGTAAATGGCAATGAAGTTGCTGAAACGGCTGATCCACAGTATGTAACTACCGATCTTGAAAATGGAGATCAGGTGACTGCTCAAGTGACTTGCTTTGAAAGTGCAGCTTGCCCACAGGTTTTAACAAGTAATATTTTACCGTATACCTTAATTGACTTTCAATTAGATGCAGGACCAGACCAAACGATCGATCAAGGTGAATCTGTAATTTTGCAGGGAAGTAGTGATGTTCCTGATATAACTTGGACTCCTTCGCTTAATATGAGTGACCCAAATGATATTACGCCTGTTGTCAATCCTTCTCAGACAACAACTTACTTTTTAACAGGAGACAATGGAACCTGTACGATTACAGATGAGGTAACAGTTGTTGTAAAGAACGCATTAGAGATTCCAAACACCTTCTCACCAAATGCAGATGGAACGAATGACACCTGGGAAATTTTGGGTATAGAAAAGTATCCAAACTGCAATGTTCAGGTCTATACGCGTTGGGGACAACTCGTTTTTCAGAGCACTGGATATTCTTTAAGCAAAAGGTGGGATGGAACTTCGAAAAATGGAAAAAAGCTCGCACCATCAGCGTATTATTATGTGATCGATCTTCGTAGTGATGATTTCCCCGATCCATTAAAAGGAACAGTTTCGATCGTTAGATGAGAAAGGTACTTTTCATACTATTCATTTTGGCTGCCCCTATGACTTTTGGTCAGCAGATCGCTCAATATTCACAGTGGAGCTTCAATCAATTTGCCATTAATCCTGCACTTGCGGGAGTGAAAAGATGTTTGGATGTCAGAACAGCTTATCGCGCTCAATGGCTAGGTTTTGAGGGAGCACCGCAAAGTGGATTATTCACGATAAACGCTCCTTTGTCTAAGAAACGTAAAAGACTGAATAGTCCATTCCATGGGATTGGAGGAAAGATCGAGCGAGATCAGTTCGGGAACTTTAATAATTTCTCGATTTCAGTTGCTTACGCGCTTCATTTTCCTATCGATCGAGATAAAAGGTTAAGCTTTGGGCTTTCTGGAGGTGTTCAACAATTTGGTTTTGATCAAACTCAAGTTACAACCATAGATCCAGATCAAGCTGTGGCTCAATCTGGGAATAACTTTTTATTCCCTCTAATTGGATTTGGAGGATGGTTCAATACCGATCAGTATTATGTTGGTGCTGCCGTAGATCAAATCGCCATGAACGATTGGGGTGATGACATAGGTTTTGCTTCGCGCTTTAGGTTACACACAAAGATTCAAGCTGGAACGAAATTTACTTTTGACAACGATAACACGTTGCTTCCAGGGATATTATTTAGAATTCCACCTGCTGGACCTGCTAGTGTAGATCTGAATGTGATGATGGACTTTAAGAATACGTTCATGGTTGGTGTCGGATACAGAAATGTAGACGCCTTCATCGGATTTTTCAGAGTAAATATTCAGCAGTTCTCGGTTGGCTATAGCTTTGATTTTATTACATCTGACATTCGCGGAGGTAATTTTCATACTCACGAATTGTCTTTGCATTATACGGGATGCAGGAGAGGCCCACGTTCTAAAAGTGCTTGTCCACTTTTTGAATAATCATATCAATCCTTTCGATTTAAGCTCCAGATATTTGTTCAATGTGTTAACGGATAGTTGATCTGGCTTGGTAAGAACGGTTTGGATTCCATGTCTGTTTAATTCCCTTGCTATTCGTTTTTTAATATTGATCACGTCTTCAGCAAGACTTGAAACATAAATGTCTCGTACTGTTTCCGGCTGTTTTGTCACAGTATCCTGAAGTGTGGTGTTCTCAAAGAATACTACTACCAATAGATGCTTTTTATTGATCCTTTTGAGCAGTGGAAGTGCTCTTCTCATAGCTAATTCCGTTTCGAAATTGGTATAAAGCATGAGTAAAGATCGTGAAGGAATACTTCGTTGAACGGTCTGATAAAGCAGCGGATAGTTTGCTTCCAGGAAATTTGTTTTTTGAGCATATAGACTGTCGAGTATACGCTGGAGATGTCTGCCTCCACTATGTGCGGCAAGGCGAGTTCCCATTTTATCAGCGAATGTAAATAGTCCTACTTTATCACCTTTTCGTAAAGCAATGTTTGAAAAGACAAGAGAGCTATTCACGGCGTGATCCAGAAGCGTTAACCCCTCAAACTCGTGTTCCATTGCTCTTGACTTATCAACTACAGAGTAGACGGACTGGGAACGTTGAGCTTGATATTGATTAACCATTAGTTCAGATTTACGGGATGTTGCTTTCCAGTTAATCGTTCGAATATCATCACCTTGAACGTAATTTTTGATCTGTTCAAACTCATTGTTATGACCAATTCTTCTGATCTTTTTTATCCCTCTATCCTGACTTTGTTGATTAAACATGAGGAATTCATACTTCTTCATTTGTTGTACAGAAGGATAAACGTCTGCCGTTTGAGAGGTGTCTAGAATTACTCTTCGTTTTACAAGACCTAAGAAACTGCGAATAAAAATATGCGTTTTTCCCCACTCAAAGACTCCTCTTTTAGTTGGTCTGAAAGTATAGGAAAAAGTGGTTTTCTTTTTAGGTAATAAGAAACCACTGAATGAAAGGTCACGCGCTTGCATTTCAACAGGAGGTTCGTCGTAAACGGTCATCCAGAAAGGCTGGTTCGCTTTGCTCTTTATTCTAAGCTTTACCTCTATAGGATCTCCCAAATTCAACCGTTCTGGAAGCAAACGAGCAATCAGAATGGGCTCCTTATTTCCAAATAGTATCAACCCATCCAGCACAGTTAAAGTGAGTAAAACGATGATGGCAAACTGGCCAATATATAGAAGCCAGTTAACATAATACCCCATTAAGACGAGTATAGCACAGATTGCTATTCCCACAAAAAAGAGACGCGATATGTAGATTGATCTGAACATTTACTTATCTCGGAACTTCAATTTCTTGTAGGATCTGTTCAATGATCTCCGTAGTAGTTGTTCCTTCCATTTCTGCATCAGGCGTTAATATTAAACGATGATTGAGCACATGAGAAGAAACAAACTGAATATCATCTGGTGTGACAAATCCACGTCCTCGGATCGCTGCAATTGCTTTCGCACTTTTCAAGATCGCCAGGGATGCTCGAGGCGATGCTCCTAAGTAGATCTTTCCGTGATTTCTAGTTTTATCAACTAATTGAGCAACATAGTTTACCAAGGCATCTTCGATCACAATATCTTTTACAAGCTGTTGCACTTTTTGGATGTCAGAACTTGTTAAAACTGGTTTGATCTCGTCAAGAGAAGGTGTTTTGATATTATTCTTGTAGCGATGAAGGATCTTAACTTCATTGTCAAAAGAAGGGTAATGTAAATTGATCTTGAACAAGAAACGATCTAATTGTGCCTCAGGCAAACTATACGTTCCTTCCTGCTCGATCGGGTTTTGGGTTGCGATCACTAAAAAAGGAAAGGCCATTTGATAATTTTCTCCGTCGTAAGTGATCTGTCTTTCCTCCATTACCTCAAACAATGCAGCCTGTGTTTTTGCAGGTGCACGGTTGATCTCATCGATCAAAACAATATTCGAGAAAATAGGACCTTTCTTAAACGAGAACGTTGATTCTTTCATATTGAAAACCGAGGTTCCAATAACATCAGAAGGCATAAGGTCAGGAGTGAATTGAATTCTCGAGAAGTCAACATCAAGTGCTTTAGAAAGCACTTTTGCAGAAAGTGTTTTTGCTACTCCTGGAACACCTTCTAAAAGAACATGACCAGCTGAGAATATACCTGTCATGAGGAGTTCCACCATTTCTTCCTGACCAACAATGTAGTTGCTCAGTTTATGGCGAATATCATTTACCTTTTGTGCTAACCAGATCAATTCTTGATTAGACTCCTCATAAGGCAGCTTCTCTGATCCTGCAGCCGGACTAGGAGCACTAGCCGTTTCTGGAGAGCTCTGAGGTTGAGCAGGTGTATCCTCTGAAGAAGTTTCTTGACCTTCTGGTTTCGACTTGTTTTCTGTGCCTTCCTGTTCTTGCTTTTCAGGTTTATCGCTTGGCTTGTATTTATCGTGTTCTTCCATAACTCTAGCTATTCGTTTTGTTTTTTAGTGCTTTAATAGATTCTCTATATTCTGGACTTACCAGATTCAAGTTGATCACTATGGTTGCTTTTTCATAGAGATGTACTTTGATCAGGTCTCCATCTTGAGTGATGTGATTTATTTCGTTGAATTTAATTCTATTTGCTCGATTGAATAAAGGTAAATAAGTTATTCCATCATTGTGGATCTTCACGATCGGAAGACTAAACATTCGAGCACCAATTGCAAGTGTAATGATTCCAACTGGCCATAGCAGAATTCCCATTCCGACACTAGAAGAAAGGAGAATAAAACCAAATATGATCAGTAAGATACCAGCTGAAATAATACCCGCGGATTGTGTTTTTGAGCGATAAACCGTAATGTCCTGATTCTTAACTTTCGCCTTGACCTGATCATCCCAAATACCAGATTGGAAGTAGAATTCGCGCTGTAGCTTATTTACTTTTGATAAATAGTTGTTGCTGATATCCACTTTGGTTTCAAGTAATTTGATCAATTCCTCAATTTGTTCCTCAGCTACGCCTGATTTTTTCGAGAGTGATTCGATCGGCTTCTGATTCTTGCGATGTGATAGATCAATATAGAAGTGCCTGTAAACTGCACTGTAAAAGTTCTTACGCATCACTTTTAACATCTTAGGAGCTTTATTTCCTTCGAAATATATTCCCGCGAGTGTATCAACAAATGAAAAACCAGTATTCTTTGCCTTGCTTAGTGCAGGAATGATCGGTCGTTCTCTTTTACTTCTAAAGAGGAAATATAGAAGCACTCCAAAAACTGCTATTATGAATGCCCAACGGAATGACTGAAATTTGAACAACTCTGCTAAAAGACCGTTGTCTCCTTCGCTCTCACCAGTGTCTATATCATATTCAACCGGCTCATACTTGGCAAATGTCAACCATTGAATTTTTGGTTGATCAAAAGTTGTCATGACTTCTTTTAAATAGTCTTTTCCTTGATCTCTGAGCAGTTGAAAGTTTGTGAATGTCACGGGGTTTAAGTGTAACAACACTTCTCCATCTCCATATTTCACCTTCACGTAAATTGGGGACTCAAATGCCGTTGAAAGAACTTCATCTTGTGTCGTTATTTTTGATGTTGAGAACAAGTCCCAAACCTCTGCCAGCGAATCGTTTTCGTAGATATAATACATATCATACGTTTTTTTATTCATGCTGATCGGCGCAACTTTTTGTGTGTGGAAGGTCAGAGGATACTCATTAAAAAGCTTGGAGTACAAATAGCGGGGAATATTTTCTGTACATAAGAATAAGTCATTTCCTTTTGAAACCCCCTCTAGCAATCGGTCAACTTCATAGTTGGTCAGCGTGAAGTCCATTCCAATATACATGTATAGTGAGGAATCGAGGTCAGCAATGGAATCGAGTAAAGCATAATCCGTATACTCATTGAACTGATCGAACTTACCGCTTGATGTCATTAGTTCTTCAAACACATATAGTCCATAAGGGTCTCTGCTGTTTAAAGAAAGTTTGGGCTCCCAACGATTCGATTGGTAAGCCGGTTCTGGATTACTACCATCTTTGGGTTGATCATTGCCACCTGACATGTTCAGTATGTAAACGAGAAGTGCTCCGACCACCACGATCGTAATTACAAGATATGTCAGGTTCTTCCTATTCACCTTGTAACTGCTTTAAGAACTTTTTGTAAAAAGAATCTACCGTTTTAAACTCGGAGGACGAAGGAATATTCTTTCCATACCATACCCATTCAAAAATGCGGATGCTTTTGTCGAAATCCGATCGTTCATTACGTTTATTCATTTCAAGCAGGTAGTGATAATTGGTCTTTTTCTTTTCCCAAATGATCCATCGTTTTTCTACCAATGCTTTTAAGATCATGGTATACATGATCCGAACTGCCAGTCGATAATCCTCATTAGCGATCGCTTCATCCAGGTCGATCTCAAGTTGTGATCGTTGAATTGTGCTTGGGTCTAACTCTTCATCATCGTAATTTGCCGGAGCAACACCTTCATCTTTTTTCTTGCTTCCACCTTTAAAGAATAACTGGTAGATAATAAAGGCAAGCAATATCACTCCGATGATGATAAATAAGACCTTCCAAAACGTTCCATCTCCTCTTTCAATATTGGGTCCATCCCAGTCCGGAGCATCAATATCAGGCGCATCAGTGTCTGGTTTGGAGAGATCATCAAGATCGTCTTCATCACCCTCTTTGATTCTTTTTTTCACTCCACTTCCACTTCCTCCGCTGTATCGTTTTTCTCGTGAATACACGATATCATCATCTGACGGTTTGCCTGGAGAAAAATTTCCCGATGGTGCAGGTTGACCACCTTCCCTCATATTAGGGGGATAATTGTATCTGTTTTCAGGACCTTCAGGACTGTTTGAAGGGAAGTATTCAATGCGATCATGCATTTGTTTCCATCGCTGATCAACGGGGTCTTTTTCCTGCGAAAACACCGAGCTGCTGACGATCAGGACCGTCCAAATTACGATATGAGCTTTTAGTGCGCTACTCATCGAAATCCGCTTTAGTTTCCTGAGTTTTACTGCGTTTTCCGAACTTCTCGAAAGCTTTGTACAAACCAGTTGCATTCACTTCTTCCCTGGCCGTATAGAAAATGAATCCTGAAACGATAAAGAAGAGTGGGATGATCAACAGGAAGAATAATAAGTAGATCAATTGACGGAAAAGGTTTACGATCTCTGTATGATAAGAGGTGTATTCCAATAAAATCGGTTGCAGGAAGTTACAGAACCAGTCCAACAGATCGTTCATCGGTGGTTCTCCAGAGCCCTCCTGAATGGATAATACAAATGCGAAAGGCTGAGATAAGAAAAAGACACTTAAACAAAGTACCAATAAAGTAACGAATCCCTTTGTCCAATGCTTTGAAGCAAAATCAAATCCTTCGCTTACTGCTTTTTTAGTATTATTCAGTCCCAGACTAGCTGGCAGGATGAAAAAGAAAGGAGCAATAAAGATTAGTGGCAGTTGAATATAGAATGGCACAAACATCATGATCAGGTAAAACGGAATAGCTCCCAGAACTACTTTCCATAATCGGTTTTTCAAAAATCCGATGAAATCGCGATCCAGATGTTCTTTTGGTTCTTTATTAAAGCTGTAAAATATGATACATGCGTATACCGATAAGGGAATGATCCACGCAAATGAAATGATCAGATCAGAGGTTCCATTATATGTACCAGAGTAAATGTTTCCAAAGAGAATAGACATTTGCGAAGCCCAATCAAAATAGTAGAATGTATTCAGATCATCCCAGTGAGTATAATTTTGATAGATCGCGATCAACAAAATTAATGGAACAACGAACTTCAAATTCAATTTCCAAAATAGTGGAAACTTAATGCGGTAGAATTGAAAAGAATCTCTTAATGTATCAGCATTTTTCCGAATGAGATGAAGGTCGAATTTTTTATTCTTCAACGGTGAAACCTCTGGATTTTCATTGACCTTGTGAGGATACTTTCTTGCAACGAGAATAGGATAAACCAGGTAGTAAAACAAGATCAAAGAGAAAGAAAACAAAACGATCAGCCACTTTGACCAATCAGGTAGTGTTTGATAATGCCTGGTAACGTAACTTTCCAGAAATCCAGCAATGATAAAAATTGGGACTAAAGAAAGCATGATCCGAATTCCACGCATTCCACTCATTTGCAAAGCCTGCAGGCGAGTATAGCTACCAGGAAACAACAATCCATGACCTAGTGTAAATCCAGCACCAGAGGCAATGACTATAGCTGAGATCTCAAAAGCACCATGGATCCAGATCGTTAAAAAAGAGGTGAGGAGCAGTCCTTTCATCTTAAAGAAATACTGAAAAACACCCACCATGATGGCGTTATTGAATAGAATCACATGAGTACCAAGAGAAAACAAAATTCCTCCGAAGAAGGCCATTAATGCTACTTGAATGTTGTTGATTGTAATATCTATAAACATTGAGCCCTGGGAGCCAGAACCGTATATTCCCAGAGGGTCTCCATTCGCAATGTTTTCTTCTGTGATCTGTATGTATCGACCTCCCAAAATGCTTTTCGCAAAATCGATATCCTGGTATGTAGAGAAAGCACCGATCGTCGCATAAATCAAAAACAGGATCAATGCAAAAAGAATATTTTTTCGAGCTCGGTAGATCTCCAGAGGAATATCAACTGTCCATGCTTTCCAAACGGTTCCAAATGGCTCTTTCTTTTGCTTGTAAAGTCTTCTGTGGGCATCCTGAGCAAGATGATTCAAATAAGCACGAACAGTTCTTTTCTTGTAAAATGTTTGTGCGTAACTGAGGTCATTATTTATTTCTGAGTAGAGTTCACCAAGCTTTTCGGGATCAGATGAAGCGTTATTCTTATTGCGTTCAAACTGTGCCCATTTTTTTTGGTTCTGCTTTATGAATGTGGTCTCTTTCATATTTTAGGATTCCTAAAATTAAACTTTTTCACGAGAAAAAAGGGTAGAACATGTTCTGACATTTAATTCTCGCATCAGTTTACAAAAGAGGCTTTCGAATATTTCCTTAAATTAGCGTTCAGAGTCATGAGAACACTTCAGTTAACAACAGATCATAACGTTCCGATAGATGTTGAATTAGCATCTGTAGGCCAACGTGTTGTTGCTGTGCTGCTGGATGTGATCATCATGGTCGCATATTTTCTGATCATGTCTATGATTATGAGTGCGATATTTATTTCTTCCTTCAATTTTAATAATTACGAAGACTTTAGCATTTGGAAGATCATGTTTATGATCATTGTTTATCTTCCATTTGCATTGTACACGCCACTTTTAGAATACCTCACTAAAGGGCAGACAGTGGGTAAAATGGCGATGGGGATTCGAGTAACGAAAAAGAATGGGGAGAACGCCAAGTTTAAAGGATACTTCACACGCTGGTTGTTTCGCCCGATCGAGTTCTACATAATTCTTTTTGCACAAGGAGGAATTCTTTTGTTATTGGCTTCAGCCTTTTTTGATATTCTCATTGCTTCTGTTTCAGGTTCAAATCAACGGATTGGTGACTTTATGGCAAATACGGTTGTTGTTCGTAAAAACCCAAACAGATCTTTTTCGATCAGAGATGTGCTGGCGATCAAAAGTAATGAGAACTATGATCCAACGTATCGAAACGTAACGATGTATACGGATGAAGACATGATGCTGGTTAAAAACATTATCACTCGTGTCGAGAAATATAGAAATGAGAACACGAAAAAACTGGCGATCGCTCTAGCCGAGAAGATAGCGAAAGATCTGCAATTACCTGAAGTTCCTCAAAAGCGATTGAAGTTTTTAAAAACAGTACTCAATGATTATGTTGTACTGACCAGATAAAGAATTCTATGAGTAAATTATACGTTGTTCCAACACCGATCGGGAACCTTGAAGACATTACCATTCGGGCACTTAATGTGTTAAAAGAAGTTGATTTTATTTTAGCTGAGGACACACGTACAACCAAGAAATTATTGCAGAAGTACGATATCGAGAACAACTTGCAATCTCATCATATTCATAATGAACACAAGACATTAGAATCAGTCGTTGGAAAGATCAAATTAGGACAGTCGGCTGCGGTAGTTTCAGATGCGGGAACTCCAGCAGTATCAGATCCTGGCTTTTTGTTGGTGCGTGAATGTATTGCCAATGATATTCCAGTGATTTGTTTGCCTGGACCATCGGCCGTGTTACCGGCAATCGTAGGAAGTGGATTTCCGTGTGACCGATTCATTTTTGAAGGCTTTTTGCCGCATAAAAAAGGGCGTCAGACAAGATGGAAAAAAATCGCAGAAGAGGAAAGAGCAGTCGTTCTTTATGAATCACCTCACCGATTAGTTAAGGCGCTAAAAGAAATTGTTGAGTATATCGGTCCAGACCAACAGGTTTGTGTAGCAAGAGAAATATCAAAGCTTCATGAGGAATTCAAACGTGGAACGGCAGAGGATGTGCTGAAATATTACGAAGAGAAAAAGCCAAAAGGAGAGATCGTTATTGTGATCGATGCAAAGAAGTAGATATGAAAACACTTGCAATACACTTAGTCAGAAACGGAGCGGCAGATCAAGCTTTTGAGGAGAGAGAACTAGAGTTGGCATCCCTAGAATCGGATGAGGTTCAGATCGAAGTTGAATCTTTTGGATTGAATTACGCGGATGTGATGGCAAGAAATGGGTTGTATCGAGAAGCTCCACCTATGCCTTGTGTGATCGGTTATGAAGTGGTGGGTAAGATTGTGGATCTTGGATCCGAGGCACCGAAGGAATTGAAAGGAAAACGAGTAGTGGCTTTTACGCGATTTGGTGGATATGCCAGGCACGTAAATACAAAACATATTGCTGTGGCAGAAATTGGCGATTACGACGCTGGAAAAGCACTTTGTTTGGCTACACAATATGTCACTGCATTTTATATGTCTCATGTTGCAACCACAGTTCAAAAAGGAGATCGTGTGTTAATCCACGCAGCTGCAGGTGGTGTGGGTACAGCTTTGATCCAATTGCTCAAAGGAAAGGGAGTAACGATCTTTGCCAAAACAGGTAGTGATAAAAAGAAACCTTATTTGGAAGAATTGGGCGTAGATCATATCATCAATTACAACAAAAAGGATTACGGTGATCAAATCCAGCAGATCCTCAAAAAAGAGCGCTTGGACATTTCGTTTAATCCAGTTGCAGGATCAACGTTTAAAAAAGACTGGAGACTGTTGGGGAATGGTGGAAAACTGGTGCTTTTTGGAGGAAGTGAACGTTCCGGTAAAAAATGGGGAATCCTTTCAACGTTGAACTTCGTACGCAAAATGGGAATTGTAATACCGATCACCTTGATGATGCGCTCTAAGAGCATTGTAGGGATCAATATGCTAAAAATCGGAGACTACAAACCCTATACAATGGAGTTTTGCCTGAAATCTGTTGCCGAATTGGCATTACAAGGTAAGCTCGACCCAAAAGTGGGAGCTTCATATTCTGCAGACAAGATCGCTGATGCACATGCATTTCTGGAATCAGGAAAATCTACTGGGAAAGTTGTTGTGAACTGGTAAGCTGATCAAGGAGCAGTTAGTTCCTTGATGTATCCACCAATCTCATCTTCAGCTTCTTTTTGTGAAGGTCTAAATGCCGCGAAATATACTATCAATGGAATCAGAATACCTAGAAGTACAAGGCTTAATGAGAAGATCATTTGACCTCCCATGGTTGGGAAATTACCTGCAACCATGATTCGTTTTTTATGAACGATAATGTTTACTCCAGCTGATTTTGTCTTTTTTGCGACCAGCATTTTCTTGTTGCGCTTTGTGAATTCGTAATTTGGAAACTTCTCTTCCAGTTTCGTTTTTAATTCATCAGTTGTGACAGAATTCTCTTCAATTGAAATTTTCATAGTAGTGTTTTAGTTGAGACTAAAATAATACTATTTTGATAATTAGATATTTATGTGCTGGTTAAAAGGTTTGATGTTCAACAATTTCATTTAACTACATTTGTAATGCGTTCATCAATGCATGAAGAAAAAGATCTACATACTCGCTCCTTATCCAAAAGGTCAGGCTCCATCACAGCGCTTTCGTTTTGAGCAATATTTAGATATTCTTGAAAAAGAAGGGTGTGAGGTGAAGTTTTACAGCTTCTTGTCTGAAAAAGCATGGAAAACGCTTTACCAACCGGGTAATTATTTGGGAAAGTTCGATCAAGTAATGATCAGCTTTATGCGTCGCTGGGGATTGATTTTCAAATTGAAAAAAGCAGACCATGTTTTCGTGCATCGGGAAATGGCTCATATCGGACCACCCATATTTGAGTGGATCAGTGCGAAAATCCTCGGTGTAAAATACATATACGATTTTGATGATGCCATTTGGTTACCCAACTACAGTGAGGCCAACGCTCGGTTTCAGCGGCTAAAAGCGTATTGGAAAGTAAAATACTGCATGAAATGGGCGCATAAGGTAACTGCGGGAAATGACTATCTAGCTGATTTCGCTCGGAAATACAACAATAATGTAGAGGTGATACCGACAACGATCGATCTTCAAAACCATCACAATCTAGAAACGAATCAATCACTAAAACCGCTAGTGATAGGCTGGACGGGTACGCATACCACCATGCGTTACTTAAGCGAAATAACTCCCGTTTTGCAGGAGTTGGAAAAAGATCATGAATTCGAATTTCACGTGATCTCGAATGAAAAACCTGACTTTGAATTGAAATCTTTACGCTTTATTCCGTGGAATAAGGAAACCGAGATCGAGGACCTCGCTCGTATTCAAATTGGAGTAATGCCACTCGTTGAAGATCAATGGTCAGCCGGGAAATGTGGTTTCAAGGCACTACAATATATGGCTTTAAGTATTCCTACTTTGCTTTCACCTGTAGGGGTTAATATGGTGATTGTGGAAGATGAAGAGAACGGGTTCTTTTGTGATAGTCAAAATGATTGGAAAGTAATTCTAGAGAAATTACTCAATGACGAAGCACTTCGTACCAAAATTGGTCTTGAAGGAAGAAAACGTGTAAAGGAGGCTTATTCTGTCAATGCGAATACAGCGAAATACCTGGCCTTATTTAACAATCAAGAACGTTAGTTGATGAGCCCAATTGCTAACGTCTTTTTAAATAAAAGTATTAAAAAGAATGGCGCTGAACGGGTGTTGTTTTTGCTCTTGTTTTCCTATGTGATTTTAAGAGCAATTTATGTTCCTCCACTACACGATGAGGTTGCAACGTTCTTTCACTATATCGAAACGGGAGATATATGGAGTGATTCCGCTATGCTTGATGCGAATAATCATTTGCTGAATTCCTATTTGTCCCGCTTTTCTTATTTGATTTTTGGAGAGGGCCTCTGGGCACTGCGGCTTCCGAATGTTTTAACCTATGCGATCTATTTCTGGAGTGTAGTTTCTATCGTGAAACAGCTAAAGACCTCATTTGCATACTGGATGGCGTTGCTGGCCTTAAACACGCTTCCTTTTGTGATCGAATATTTTGCCATGACAAGAGGTTATGGTTTGGGAATTGCCTTCTTAATGGGTTCGATTGCCTGGATCGTCAAATGGCAACAGCACGGTAAGACTATATATTTAATGGCTGGGATGTTGTTGGCCTGGCTATGTGTTTTCGCCAATTTGATCTTCATCAACTCTTTTGTGCTGTTGGCATTTTTTGTTGTAGTGAAATCGATTTCTACATTTTCTCTTCAGAAGTCGTGGTTCAGTATTCTTACGGTTGTTTCATCGAGTCTGGCACTTTGGCCACTGATCACATTTGGATTGCGAATGAAAAATGCTGGGGCACTTTACTATGGTAGCCTGGATGGATTATGGGAAGTTACGGGAAAATCACTTTCCAATTATACCTTGTTCTCAGCGCATGTATGGATCAAGTGGATGCTAGTTGCTGTGATAGTTAGTATAATAATATGGTCGCTCCGTTATATGATCACTAATAAGTTTAGAAAGAGCTTAGCGTCTGTACCTTTATTTTTAGTTTATCTCTTTTTAGGAAACCTGGTGGTTACGCTTATTCTTGCCTGGTTTTTCGAAGTCAACTATCCTGAAGACAGAGCAGGTATTCATTTTGTACTGTTTTTCATTCTTTCGATTACATTTTTACTGGATGATCTTTCGGTTCCAATTGTATCAGTCGTATTATTCTTTTTTCCATTGTCATTTTTGGTCAAGTTTAATTTTTCCCAAACTGTGGTAACACCTGATCAGACCCTGAGTTATGAATTCTACCGAAAAGTGAGAAAGAAACTTGAACATCACCAATCTGTCCAGATATATCCTACACAGTCATTGATCTGGCCTTACTACGAACGCAGTCAATCGGATAAAATACTCGTAAAAATGGGGAGAGAAGTAGAGCCTTCCCAGGATATGATCTTAACGCGAAAACCATTCTATTCTCAAGCAGAACACACAGATTTTAGGTCAATTCTTTTTGATCCTCTTACGGCGGACCATCTGCTGCAAAATAAAAGGGATAGAGTAGTTCGGTACAGCGTGAATTTCGAACTAAATGAGAGCTACGAAACAGGTCGACAAGAACTGGCTCGACACAAAGTTGAGCAAGGAAAGTTCCTTACCATTCACTTAAAAGGATTAATTTACGTTCAAGGAGTGAACGATATAACGGTCGAAATCGAAGGCTTAAATAGTGCCGGAGAACGTGAGCACTTTATCTATTTCCCATTGAGATGGTATTATGGAAGTAAGGCGAATGAATATAAGTTTGAGTTGAATCAGGGGATCACGCTTCATCAATATGATATAGATGAATTGCGGATTAGTCTAATCAACCAAACCGGAAGTTTAATCAAGGTGGAAGATTCAGACCTCTACCTGGAATATTTATCTGATCAGTGAACTAATGTACTTCTAACGACAGTTGCGGATTCCAAGCTGAGCATAAAGTGAAGAGAGTTCAACTTCTTATGCTATCGGGAGCTTGATATCAAAATCTAGAAATGACTTTTACACATCTATTGGAGCAATGTTAGAAACACAACAAATCTCCTGATCAATTCATGGTTTACACCTTTAGTTTGATAGATAGGATCTTCACTGCTGCGAAATACCGAGTAAAATCTTAGCAAAAGGATCATCAGATAAACTTTTTCCAGAACTAGGCTTCTTGAGATCAACGGGATTAGAATATTCCTCATTCGCGAGAGTTAGCTCAAATTCTCTTTCATCTATCGTCATTAAATCATTTGAATATATAGGAGCAATAATTTCCGAACTTGTTGTGGATGTGTTTTGAATAGGTCTATATACAGTTTTGACTACAGTATCTGCAGGTTGAACAATTTCTATTGTGTCTTTTACTATTTTTTCGACATAAACGGTATCTGTTAATGTTAATCGCTCTGAAGTATTCACCTCCCCGATACCTTCATTGAAGATGAAAGGAGTCGTTAGAATAAAAACCAAGAAGATAGCAGCAATTGAAGTCCATACAGGAATTTTATATGTAAGCATGACAGGAATAAATCCAGACTTCTTTTTCGCGTGTTTTGAGCGTAATGCCGCTAGTGCAGTAACGCGAGAATGCTCGCTTGCCTTCAGCTCATATCCTTCAGATTTTAACTCGTTTTTAACTTTCGAGATCATTTCAGATCGCTCACGAAATTCAGCTTCGGATAAATACTCTAAAACAAACCTTTTTTCAGTTTCGGATAGTTCTTCGAAAGCTTTCAGCTCAATTAATTCAGTTAGTTTATAGTCCATCTTTAATCTGTTTTCTGGTTTACCAATGTTTCGTATGCTTTTAACTTTTCTGCCAAAACACTGGTAACATGATTTAATCTTGATTTTATTGTTCCAACTGGACAATCTAATATTTCAGCGATTTCTTTTAATTTTAAGTCCTCTTTGTAACGGAGAATAAAGGTCTCTTTATAGGTTTGACTCAACTTATCAACTTCAACGTTTAGTCGTTTCCGAAATTCTTTTTGATCGTATTGATCTTCGTTGGATTCTTGAACTTGACTGCTTTCGGCAGAGGAATTTAATTCAACCATCTGTTTGTTACTTCTGAAATAGTTTTTACAGTGATTTGCTGCAATGGTAAAAACCCATGTTTTAAAACTCTTCTTTGTATCAAATTTATGGGAATATTCTACGACTTTTAGGAATACATCTTGCGTGAAGTCTTGTGCTTTGGCCTCATCTTGACCCAACATCTTGAACATGAAATACAAGATGCGATCACTGTAGCGATCATACAAAATATTAAACGCTGATTCGTCCCCTTTTTGAAGAGACGACATCAGCAATTCATCTGATAAATTGTTTAAACTAATCAAGACCTAATTCTTCTTTAATCTCTTGAAGATAGGGAAAACCCTCACCTAAACGCAGAATTAACTCCTTTGTTTCTTTCGTTTTTGATTCATTTTCAATAAGCACATAGTGTTGATACAAAGACATTAAACCAGGTAAATAAGAATAGTTATGTCTTTGGTCCAACTTTGGATAAGTGCTTTGGTAAAAAGAATACTTTACATGATCGAGTAGAAATCTATTTTCAAAATGATCCACTATCAATGCCGAGTTATCGAATGACTCTTCAGCGTATTGATAAACTAGTCCAACATTATACAAATTGTCGTGAAGTGTGGAATCTTTGGCAATACTTCCTTTATTATAAAAGTAAAGTAAATGATCTCCTTTATATTTAATGATGTGTTCGATGATCTCAGAGTGTTTCAAATCATCGCCCTCTAATTGAGGAATGTTTAAACTCTTGAACATTCTATTTCTATAGTCGGGTAGTGTGATCAAAAATATATTCAAGATATTCACATCTTTCCTGAACTGATCGGCATGCTGAGCTACCCATAGAGGATAGGTGTCATTATCACCTGCCGTAATTAGTATTGCGTTTTTTTTCGTATTCATCAGAGCGTTATAAGAAAGCGCCATTAAATTGGGGGTAAAATCTCCTGATTTTTTCCATTGCTGAGCCAGTTCTTTTTGTTTAGTTTGATCGGGCTTATAGATTTCATATATATTCATCAAGTTAGGATATATATCTGGATTGGATGGATCTAGTTTATATGCTTTCAATGCATAGTTTATGATTTTATCTTGTTCATCTTTGTCTTTAGCATCCCAAATCGAATTGTGCCATGTAAAGATTCTATAATATGCATAAGTTCCCTCAATAGCCTTACTCATTTTTGGTAATACATCATTTTCTTTTTTGCTCCATACCTTCTTTGATTCTTCATCTTTGGCGGTGTATTTAGCATATCGAGCTGCGGCATAAAGATTAATCCAGGCAGCTTCATTCTTACTGTCTTTTTCAATTTCGTTTTCCCAAAGAGAATACTGTTCTGTGTACCATTCAAACTCTTTAAACTCCTTGGTGAGTGAATTTACCGGTTGGGGTTTTTCCTGAGCATAGGAGAAAAATGTGCTACATAACATTACAATTAAAACTATTCTTGCTTTCATAATTCTGAGATTTTACCGTAATACACAGTTGTCTGAAAAAGGTTCGGTTGAATTTTTATTTGAGAATGTATTTTATACCGATCAGCTTAATCTTCTGATTCGATGTTCTTCCCATTATACAATGCTCCTTCATGAACAACTCTCCTAAATAACCGTTAACTTTGCACGAGTAAGCGAAATCGAGGCGATGAACATCAAGGAGATCCGAGAAAAATTTCAAAAATTACAGGGAGTGGTGGATACCATCGACCAACTCCAATATGATGAATCAGAGATTCAGTGGAAACGTATTTTAGGAGCTGGGAAGTCATTTGCTTCCACGGCTGTAGCTGAACAAGTACCAGGATATCATCTCTTTGTTTTGCAGGATAAAGAAGAAGCGGCTTACTTTTTTAATGATCTTCAAAGCCTTTATCCTAAAGATGAGGATCGTATTGTGTTTTATCCAGCTTCTTACAAAGTTCCTTATAAAGTTGAAGAAACCGATAATGCGAATGTGGTTGCTCGAGCAGAAGCGCTGGATAAAGTTTCAAAGTCAGCCAATACTTGGGTAGTTACGTACCCTACAGCGTTATTTGAACGGGTGCCTACCAAGCAAAAATTGGTAGATCATTCATTCAAAGTAGAACGAGGAAAGGATTACGCAATCGATTTCTTGAATGAGTTGTTGTTGGAATACGGCTTTCAAACCGTTGATTTCGTCTACGAACCTGGTCAGTTTGCGGTGCGAGGTGGAATCGTCGATGTATTTTCATATGCTCACGATGAGCCATTCCGACTGGAGTTTTTTGGGGATGAGGTAGAAACGATTCGTACGTTCGATCCTGTTTCACAACTTTCCAATAAAGAACATGCGTTTTTCCATATCGTTCCGAATATTCAGCAATCCTTGGAGAAGGAAGAGAATGGTTCCTTTCTCTCATTTCTTGGACCTCAAACAACACTTTGGGTCAGTTCGTTGAAAGAGATCAAAGCACAACTGGATCGAGAGTACCAGAAGGCAGTTAAAATTCACGAAGATCTTCCCGATACAGGGGTGAAGCATAGCTTGCCTTCAGAGTTATATTATCATCCTGCGGATTGGGAAAAGCAATCGAAACTGTTTAATCAGATCGAATGGGGTCCGGATTATACCAATACGGATGCGAAGGTGATCGAATTTGGATTTGAACCACAACCCGCATTTAATAAGAATTTTGAGTTACTTACCGAGGATCTAAAGCAACGTAAAAAACTAGGATCTGATATTTTGATCTTTTCGAATCAACCAAAACAGATCGAGCGACTTCACGATATTTTTAGAGATATTGAAGCCAATGTTGACTTTACATCAGTGAATTGTGCGATCCATGAAGGATTCATTTGCAAGGAATTAAAACTGGTATGCTATACCGATCACCAGATCTTTGAACGTTATCACCGTTTCCGTTTGAAAGAGGGCTTCCGTCAGGCGAAACAAGCGTTGACGCTGAAAGAGATCTACAATCTTCAAAAAGGAGACTTTGTTACGCACATTGATCATGGAGTAGGTCGATTCAGCGGACTGGAAACGATAGATGTCAATGGAAAACCTCAGGAAGCAATCCGATTGGTTTACAAGGACAATGATGTATTGTATGTTTCGATTCACTCGTTGCACCGCATTTCAAAATATACAGGGAAAGACGGCACTGCTCCGAAAATGAATAAACTGGGGACACAGACCTGGTCAAAACTGAAAAAGAAGACCAAGAAAAAGATCAAGGAGATCGCTTTCGACCTGATCCAGTTATATGCAAAACGAAAGAGTCAGCCGGGATATGCGTATTCTCCAGACACATATTTGCAAAACGAGTTAGAAGCCTCATTCATATATGAAGATACACCTGATCAGCTGAAGGCAACGGAAGCCGTGAAAGAGGATATGGAGAAAGACACACCGATGGATCGATTGATCTGTGGGGATGTTGGCTTCGGTAAAACGGAAATTGCTGTTCGTGCGGCATTCAAAGCAGCGACGGATGGAAAGCAAGTAGCTATTTTAGTGCCGACTACGATACTTTCTCATCAACATTATCGTAGCTTCAAGGAGCGACTCAAAGATTTTCCGGTTCGTGTCGATTATATCAATCGATTCAAGTCACAGAAGCAGATCACTGAAACACTAAAAGATCTGGAAGCAGGTAAGATCGATATATTGGTAGGAACCCATAAGATCGTTGGGAAAGGGGTGAAGTTCAAGGACCTCGGATTGATCATTATTGATGAGGAACAGAAGTTTGGCGTTTCGGTTAAGGATAAATTGAAGACACTCAAAGCCACAGTAGATACATTGACGTTAACCGCAACACCAATTCCGAGAACACTTCAATTCTCGTTGATGGGCGCACGAGATCTGAGTATCATCAATACACCTCCACCTAACCGTCAGCCGGTATTGACAGAGGTGATCGAATTCAATGAAGAGATCATTCGGGATGCGATCTCTTACGAAGTAACCCGCGGAGGACAGGTGTATTTTGTCCACAATCGATTGGAAAACATCAAGGAAGTGGCCGGAATGATCCAGCGTTTATGCCCGGGTGTAAGAGTTGGAATAGGTCACGGTCAGATGGAGGGAAAGAAGTTGGAGAAGATCATGATGGACTTTATCAATCACGAGTATGATGTTTTGTTAGCGACTACTATTATTGAATCGGGGATTGACATTTCAAATGCCAATACGATCATCATCAACAATGCAAATAATTTTGGGTTGAGTGACCTTCACCAGTTGAGAGGACGTGTAGGACGATCTACCAAGAAAGGATTCTGCTATTTGATCGCACCACGTTACAATATGCTGACCTCTGAAGCGAAGAAACGATTAAACGCCTTGGTGCAGTTCTCAGATCTAGGTGCTGGATTTAGTATCGCGATGAAAGACCTCGATATTCGTGGAGCAGGGAACCTCCTGGGTGGAGAGCAAAGCGGTTTTATTGCGGACATCGGATTTGATATGTATCAGAAGATCTTGAATGAAGCCATTGATGAATTGAGACAATCTGAATTCAAGGAAGTATTTGAAGACAGAAACTCTGATAGCTTCCAAAAATATGTTCAGGATTGTATACTGGAGACCGATCTCGAGATTCGAATACCAGATGACTACGTGAACAACGTTGCGGAGCGTTTAGCATTGTATCAGGAACTGGACAACATTGAAACAGATGAGCAACTCATCCAATTCGAAGCACAATTAAAAGATCGTTTCGGACCGATACCTGATGTGGTGAAAACACTGATCGAGTCGATGAGATTACGATGGAAAGCACAAGAAATTGGCTTTACGAAGCTTGTGATCAAGTCCGGAAAAATGATTGGTTATTTCTTAAATAATCCGGAGCACCCCTACTATCAGAGTCCGATCTTTACGCAAGTCTTGAACTACATTCAGGGTAATCCGCCAAATGTAAAAATGAGTGAAAAGAATGATAAGCTGAGATTGATCTATACGGGGGTTGAAAGTATTGAGGAAGCATTGGATGAGATCAGTGAAATTTTGCCTGAAACCGTTAAATCTTGAGTCCTCAACCATTAAAACGTCACGGAGGACTTCAGCCATTAAGTCGCGAACATCATCAGGGGTTGATCTTGGCTTTAAATGTCGATAAAGGAATTAAAAAAGGTATTGCGGTTGATCGCATCGTAAAATATATCATCGACCATTACGAGCAATTATTAAAACCACATTTCGAATTTGAGGAAAAGGAAGTTTTTACTTTCTTACCTAAAGCCAATGAATTTCGTCAAAAAGCAGAACAGCAGCATGAGGCGATTGAACAAATTGTTCAAGGTCTAAATTCAATCAACGATTGTAAGAACTTCTCAGACCTACTCCGAAAACACATTCGATTTGAAGAACGAGAATTATTTGAATTGATCCAGAAACATGTTGCTCCAGAAGAGTTGGATCATTTGATCGGTAAATGGGAGGAGAACCTCAGCTGTATGAATTGGGACGATCGGTTTTGGGAGTAAATCTCTCTAGAAAAACACACCCGTGTTTAAGCTTATACTCAAACACGGGTGTGAAACTCTACTATGATTATGAAAAAACTCTATTAACCCTTTTGGGCTGAAAAGCTACTGGTACAAATTTACGTTCATTATTCGATGCGCGCATAACATTTTAGATGAACGAGAACCGTTTTTCGACGAATCCTAATTTTTTATGAATCTGAACTGGTCTCGTGATGTTTTTATGAAGTACACTCCAGTATTCAGCGTATGAATATCAATTTTCAACTTGTTATTTGGAAGAGTATTAATAACTATTGTTGAAGAATGATCTGTACCTGTGACATCAATAACTCTTAAATCTGACAGGTGGTTAATCCCTTCAACTGTAATAGTTGTAGTTGCTGGGTTTGGATATGCAATCAACTCTATATTACTGGTGTTTTCAACAGAAATTGTTTTTAACTGAGTTGTCGTGCCGTCGTAATCTGTTTGACTCAATCTATAATAAACTACCGGGATTACTGCATTGTCTTCCAATGAATAACTTGATAATTCAGAAGTTGTTCCTGCACCATCAATGGTTTTCCAGTTTTCCCAATCCTTTCCATCTACAGATCGCTCAATTTTGAAAAAGTCATTGTTCTTTTCAGACGCAGTAGACCATTCCAGGTATATTGATTTATCGACTTGCTTTCCGGAAAAGTCTATGAACGTCACTGGAAGTGTAGAAATAGCTTCTAGCGTAACTGTTTGATAGCCAATGCCAGGACCTTGAAATACCAGGTCGATCATATCACACATTAGATCTTGAACCTGAATGTTTTGGCAATCATTTAATGGCGTCCAGTTATTAGCTGTTAACCCTGATCCCATTCCACCACCATTTGGAAGATTGAAGTAACTCTGATTACCTGGACCACATGCTAGATAACCTTGAAGAGTGTTTAGATCATTATTTCCATTTCCATTACCGAACTGATTGTAATGCACGTCGTAATCGAATTGAATTTGGTAGTTAAAACCATTGGAGCAATCATTTGAGTTAACGATAATCTGATTAAAAGTGATTGTTACGTCTACATCAATTCCCGTTTGACCTTGAATGTTGGTCATGAATGTATATTGACCAAATGAAGATAAACTCAACATGAAAATAAAGGAGATAGCTAAAATAAGTGTTTTCATAACATGCGTTTTTCTATGCTTACATAATAATATACGCAAAATTAGGTGCATTAGATTGGTTAATAACCAGAAAATAGACGAACAGGCAACGTATTTCGACCAATCGCCTTTATGTGAACGCTAAAAGTTATTAGGATTATTCTGAGTTTAACTTTTCTCGCAACATGAACTCGAGTTGTTTATTCACTCGCTTTAGATCTTTTGTCAATTGCTCGTTTTCTTCTCTCAGGCAATAGACTTCAAACACTTTGTCAATAATGTTTTTCAAGTCATCGTTATCCCAGGGTTTGTCAATGTATTTGTAAATGTGTCCTTCGTTGATGGCCTTTTTAATCACTTCGGCATCGGTATAACCGGTAATTAGTATTCGAATTGGCTTTGGATATTTTTGAATCACTTCCTTAAGAAATTCGACTCCTGTAATTTCCGGCATGCGTTGGTCTGTTAATACAACATGTATCTCTTCCTTCTCCAGGATCTCAAACCCTTTTCTGGCAGTTTCTGCAATGAATACGTTAAAACTTCTTCTAAACGCCGCTTTGAAAGCTGTTAGATTTGTAGTTTCGTCGTCAACATATAACACATTCGCTTTCTTCATAAACTATCCTTAGACTTTGTCTAAAATAGATATTATTTATGGGTTATTAAACGTTTAAACACTACAAAAACGTACGTATTAATACGTACGTGTTGCATGATAAAAAAGCTTATTATTACACTTCAATAACTTTGGGATGAACAAGAATTTTGAAAACCTTCTAAATGAATTTAGTAAAAGGGACACACTCGACTTGGTTTGTCGTCCAGAATTCTTTCAAGTTCAGGACGATCCAGGAAAAACAAACTTTGTCGATTTTTTAAATGAAAATCCTAAACTGGAGGTCATTGATGAGATTGGATCTCAACTTTCTGAATTGGTAAAGCTGCGTTTTCCGAAAAAGAAGTTTACATCGGATGAATTGCAAAAAGCTATTGATGATCACATTGGAGACAAGAGCCTGTATGAATATGGACAATGGGTATATTATCCATGGTTGAATAAGGTGATACACGTTCTTCCAGAGGAAGAGTTTATTGAGGTAAGAACTAATCGGAATCATTATAAGATCACACCCAATGAGGAGCAGCTGCTCTCAGAAAAGAAGATTGGAATAATCGGTTTATCTGTGGGTAAAGCAATTGCATTAACTATTGCTCTAGAACGAATTTGTGGAGAATTGGTGCTTGCCGATTTTGATGTTATTGAGTTATCTAATCTAAACAGAATACAAACAGGGATTCAAAACTTTGGATTAAAGAAAACAGTTATCGTTGCCCGAGAGATTGCAGAGATCGATCCATATTTGAAAGTAACATGTTTGCACGAAGGTTTGACGGAGCAAAACGTTGATGAGTTTTTTGCAAATGGTAAAAAGCTTGATGTGTGCATAGAAGTTTGTGACGGTCTTTACACCAAAATATTTGCACGTGAAAAAGCTAAGGAGTTAGGTATACCTGTTGTTATGAATTCAAGTGATCGGGGAACTACTGATGTTGAAAGGTATGACCTTGATTCAAGTCTTCCATTGTTACATGGTTTAATAGATCACCTGGATATTTCCAAGGTAAAAGAAGCTAAAACAAATGAAGAGAAAGTCCCATATCTACTTCCAATGCTGGGGGTTGAATCTTCATCTTCACGTCTAAAAGCTTCTATGTTGGAAATCCAGGAGACGATCACTACTTGGCCACAACTAGCTTCTGGAGTCGTTTTTGGAGGAGGAATTTGTACTGATGTTTGCAGACGAATATTGTTAGATCAATTCACTAAATCAGGTCGTTACTTTGTAGATACTGAACAAGCTATTAATGATGAGGTTGAAGATTATATATCGTTGCAAAAACAGAAAAGAGAAACCATTGAGCAAACACCAAATACGGGCTTGGATGACTACGAAAATGAACTTGCAGCAGCAATTGATCAACTTAAATTAGGAGAGTTAGAGTCCAATGTAATTGAGGCATCGGAGGACAAATTAAACTTAATTGTAGAGGCAGCAATATTAGCTCCTTCTGCCGGAAATAATCAACCCTGGAAATGGATTTATAAAAATAAGAGACTCTTTTTTATTTATGATAAGGAAAGAGGTAACTCTATATTGAATTACAAAAACACAGTCGCAAAGGTAGGAATGGGTGCAGCTGCAGAAAATGTTATTCTAAAAGCGAATGAGCTCGGTTATGAAGTCATATTAAATAAGTTCCCTTTACCATCATTTTCAGATTTATACGCAATTTTTAGTTTTTGTAAAGAAAAAACTTCGAACACAGAGAAAAAGGATCGATTTGGTTTGGTTGATGCGGTCGCCCATCGTGTAACTAATCGGAATAATCAAGAACGTTTGGAATTAAAGCCGAACGATGCACATTACTTAAAAAAATTAGCCGAACAAGTTCCAAGTGCAAAACTGAAGTTATTTACCGAAACAGCAGTTTTGGATGAACTAAAGGAGATTATCGCGGAAATCGATTGGATTATTATGACATGTAAGACTTCACATGATCAGTTTATGAATGAATTGCGCTGGAATACAAAAGAGGTTGAAGCAACAAGAGATGGAATAGATATTAAAACACTTGATATATCACCAACGGAAAAAGCTGGATTACAGGTTGCAAGAGATTGGAAGGTCGTCGAGCATGTTAAAAATTGGGGATTGGGTAGAGAGTTTGGCAAAATGTCGAGAGACGCAATAAACTCTAGCTCTGCTGTGGGACTCTTAACAATGGACAAAGGTAGTCCGAATCCATATTTTGATGGTGGAAGAGCCATTCAAAAAATATGGTTAGGAGCAACGCAAAAGGGAGTTTCTTTTCAACCAATGTCAGGATCTACATTTATTTCAGAGAGAATTACAGATGATGATTTTTCAGACTTTTATGAGTATAGAGATAAGATCATTTGTCTTATTGAAAGAATGAAAAGAATATGTGAAATTGAGGCAGGAGAAAAGGATGTATTTCTTTTTAGGTTAAGTTATGCCGACAAGCCTGAAGTAAGGTCATTAAGGCGTAAGGTTGAAGATGTATTTATTCAAGATGGACAAGTATTATAAATTAAAGGTGTTTGCTTTTCGGGCTATCGATAATCCAGAGTTATGCATGGAATATTTATACGGTCATAAAAAAGTTTTGATTGATCATGGCATTGAGAATGTAACAACAAATAATAACCTATGGCTTCACAATCCTCATGTTTATTGTGTTGTTGCTAGAAACCTAGTGTCGAAGGAGCTAATTGGAGGTGTTCGTATACAGGTTGCAGATGGAATTCATCCTCTACCTGTGGAAGAAGCAATTGGAGAGATGGATCCTAAAATTCATGAAAAAGTGGATTGGTATGCAAGAAATGGTGGTATCGGAGAGTCTTGTGGGTTGTGGATATCAAAGTCGGCGAAAGGTGTAGGTGTAAGTCGATATTTAATGAGAGCCTCAGTTGCATCCGCGAGTCAAATTAAATTTGAAACTATGTTGGGAATATGTGCGGGCTATACTCTAAAACTATTTGGTGAAATAGGATTTGTAATAGATAGGGAGTTAGGTGATAAAGGGAATTTCCCATATCCAAATCATAAATATATAGCTCATGTAATTGGTATATTAAATGCAATAACCATTGAGACTGCGAACAAAGAGGATAAAGATGTAATGCTTGATTTTAGAGAAAGACCAATCCAAAATCGTATAGAAAAAAACAAGAATATTACTTCAGAAATCTTATACGAGTTGTTGTACGATAAAATATCTGAATTGGAATATAAGAAATTAGACAATAACAGTAAATGTTCATAGAATGCATATTAAGTTATTACCCATATTAGTTTTATTATTCCTACCAATTATAGCATTTGCCGATAATGGATTTGTTATCAATAAGAAGAATCTTGATAAGAATAAGACTATTGGAAAACACATTCAGTTCTATGAAGATGTTTACAGCAGGTATGATATTAACTCCATTCAAGATATAGACTTTAAGGATTCGCATTCCGATGTTCCGAATTTTGGAATGACTAATTCAACAATCTGGCTTAGAATAATTTTAAAGAATAATTCTGACGAGTCTAGCTTTTTACTCAACTTATCCCAACCACTATTAGATCAGGTAACCTTATATTCTCCCCTAAGGAAAAGTAAGGGGTATAATGTTTCGAAAACAGGAGAATCCCTGCCTTTTAATCATAGGAAATATGATGACCCGAGCTTTTTGTTCGATGTTAATTTACCACCTGGGAAATCAGCTGTTTACTATATCAAAATATCGAGTAAAGAATCAATACAAATCCCATTAAAGATCGGGAGTAAGAACAGTATACTTGCTGAGATTAAAACCAAAGGAATCCTTTCTGGTCTATACGTAGGAGTAATGCTGGTTATGATCCTATATAATCTATTTATTTATTATTCAGTCAAGGACAAAAGCTACATCTACTATGTTGTTTATATATCAATTGTTCTTTTGACTCAAACGATTCTGCAAGGCTATCCTTTCCAATATTTATGGCCAAACAGTCCAACAATTAGTCAATATAGTTTCTTTATTGTTCCAATAATAGTGGGAATAGTTTCCCTGGCATTTATGAATGTCTTTTTAAAAACAGAGCGACACGCACCCAAACTATTCAGACTGTCATATATTATTTCCATCCCCTATCTTGTTGCGTTTTTATTCGCGGTTTTTGGATGGTTTGAAATCAGCTTACCATTGATGGAGGCAAGTGCTGGAATTGTCTCTTTATTTATGCTTTATTCGAGTATAGTAATATTGAGAAGAGGCTATAGTCCCGCCAAATACTTCATCGTTGCATGGTCTGTTTTCCTGTGTGGGGTGATTATATATATCCTAAAGGACTTCGGTATTCTGCCGTTCAATGATTTCACTCGGTATACGATGCAAATAGGTTCTGGAATAGAAACAATTTTACTCTCTTTTGCGCTGGCAGCCAGAATAAACATTTACAAAAAAGAACGATTGATGGCGGTGCAAGAGAAGGAGGAAGTTTTAAGAAAACAGAATGTATTATTAGAACAAAAAGTTCAAGAACGCACAAAAGAACTAAATGAAACTTTGGATAAACTAAAGAATACACAAGTTCAGTTGGTGGAATCTGAAAAGATGTCTTCTCTGGGTCAACTGACTGCAGGTGTGGCACATGAGATCAATAATCCAATTAATTTCGTGTCTTCCAATGTTGGGCCTTTAAGACAAGACATAGATGACATTGAGGCAATTCTGAAAAAATACGATGAACTGACTGTAGAAAATGTTTCTGAAAAACTAGAAGAAGTTGAACGGCTCAAGCAGGAACTAGACTACAATTATTTAAAGACAGAGTTAGCTAGTATTGTAGACGGTATTGAGGATGGAGCAATACGTACAACTGAGATTGTTAAGGGGCTTAGAAACTTTTCCAGACTGGACGAGAATGAATTAAAGAAAGCAGATATTAACTCGGGGATAGAGTCATCTTTGATCTTATTGAAGAAAAAGATAGGATCTATACGATTAGAAACGGATCTATGTCAAAATGCTGAAATCGAATGTAATCCGGGGAAGATCAATCAAGTGATTATGAATATACTGGATAATGCCGTAAAAGCAGTAAATGACCGATACGAGGACCTTACTAATGGACATATTCAGATTGAAACCAGAGCTAATGAAGATGAGGTAGAACTCATTATTCGTGACAATGGAAAAGGTATTCCTGAAAATATTCGATCAAAGATCTTCGACCCCTTTTTTACAACACGAGACGTTGGGCAAGGAACAGGGTTAGGTCTATCTATCGTTAAGGGAATTCTTGATAATCATAATGCTAAATATTCAGTGAAATCAATTATGAATGAAGGGACGACTTTTTCAATAAACCTACCAAAACACGCCAATAATGGATAAGATAAAGGTTCTTTATATAGATGATGAACAAAGTAATTTAAACGCTTTCAAGGCTGCATTTAGACGTATTTTTGAGGTACATCTGGCCAACTCAGCAGAACAGGGGTATGATATTTTAAACAAATATCCTATTGAAGTTATTCTATCTGACCAACGCATGCCAGAAAAAACAGGCGTTGATTTTTTTCAATCAATTCTGGATACTCATCCTAATCCTATGAGGATCTTAATTACGGCATATACGGATATAGATGCAATAATTGACTCTATAAACAAAGGAAGAGTTTACCGCTATGTTACGAAACCATGGAATGAATTTGAACTAAAACTAACGATTGAAAATGCTTTTCAAATCTATTCTTTGCAAGAGCAGAATAATAAAATGAGTGCAAAGTATAGCAGGGTATTTAACGAGTCTTCTGACCCTATAATGTTATTTGATGATAAAGGTAGAGTGGTAGATTACAACAAAGCAGCAATAGAGACTCTAGATGCTTCCAAAAAGGATATCCATTTCTTAAACTTTATATCTTTTTTGTCAAATAGAGATATTGGAAAAGAATTATTCAAAGAGCTTGCAATTCGAGATTCAATTGTTGATCGGGAAATAGAAATAGTAACATTAAAAGGTGGGCATAAAACATTGTTAGCTTCTTTAAATACGATCAGGGACTTTCAGAATAATATTGTCAATTATCAAGTGATATTCAAAGACATCACAAAACGAAAGTCTGCTCAAGAACTATTACTTAAAACGATAATAGAAACCCAGGAGGAAGAGAGAGAGAGAATGTCGAAAGATCTACATGATGGTTTGGGTCAAACGCTAGCGGCGATCAAGTTGAATTTACAGGCGATCAAGAATAAAAAAGCGGTTACAGAAGAAGAATCTAACCGTATTGATCGACTTTTAAATGTTAGTATTGAGCAGCTGAGAGATATTTGCTTTAGCGCCTCTCCTAAAGTATTGTCAGAATTTGGTTTGATACAAGGAGTCGAGGAACTTATAGAACGAACACAATCAGAACAGTTAAAGGTGAATTTTGAACACAGTGATTCGCTTCCAAGTTTAAATAAATCACTCGAAACTGCGATTTATCGGATCATTCAAGAATTCATTAACAACTCGATCAAACACAGTGAGGCAGAAACCATTCAGATCACTATTACTGAAAATAAGGATCACATTTTATTAAACCTTCTGGATGATGGGAAAGGATTTGAATTAAAAGATTTAATGATCCACAGAGGACAAGGGTTGAAGAACATAAATTCAAGGGTTAAGTCATTAGGTGGCATTGTTGATTTCAACAGTGGAAGAGATAAAGGAACAGCATTTAGTATATCATTTCCAAAAAGCAATATGTAAATAGATATGAAGGGGAAAATTAGAACATTATTGGTTGATGATCACAAGATTATCAGAGATGGAATACGCTCTATCCTCGAAATGGATGAAAATATAAATATCGTTGATGAGGCAAAGGATGGTACCGAAGCTCTCAATATTATTGCTCGGCATAACGGAAAAATTGACGTTGTTGTACTGGATATCAATATGCCTGGCCTTAGCGGGATCGACACAACAGAGATCATATCGAAGCTTTATCCAAAAATAAAAGTTCTCGGATTAACAATGCATAAACAGCATGCATACATAGTTAAAATGATGGAAGCAGGTGCTTTAGGTTATGTATTAAAAGACGGGGGTGGTGACCAACTAATAGAAGGACTGAAAACTGTGTTTCAGGGTAAAAACTATTACAGCACTGAAGTAACTAACACTCTGGTAAATGGTTTTGTAAAAAAACAACAGTCAAAAAACGAAGATTTCGGCTTGACCAAGCGCGAGGTTGAAATTGTAAAATATGTTTCAGAAGGCCTTTCGAATGAAGAGATTTCCAAGAAAATAGAGTTGAGCAGCAGAACAGTAGAGACCCATCGTAGGAATATAATTAAGAAAATGGGGGTTAAAAACACGGCACAGATGGTTGCTAGAGCTATAAAAAAAGGCGTCCTCAAATGAGAAAATACATGCCTTTTTAAGGTCAGACCAAATCCCTTTTTCTTTCTTTTCAGCATTAAGATCTATACAGTTGATGACCTAAACCATATATTTTCGTAAAGATTTTCGAATTTTTAGATAATCCTCCTTTATTCTGTACTTCCATATATTACAGACTCTTAAACGGTAATAAACGACTACAAACGAATATTAGTCGACAACAAACGACAAATAACCGAATGAAGCTTTCTTGATGTCTCACCTTTGCAGTGTCAATCGCTGAAAGTCAGCAAGACGCAAATGTTCAAACTATTATTAATTAAAATTTACAGACATGAACACATTAAGAAACACAGTTAGTTTAATCGGAAACCTGGGTGGAGATCCAGAAGTAACAACATTCGAATCAGGTAAGACGCTTGCAAGATTTTCAGTTGCTACACATGAATCGTATAAGAACAACGACAATGAGTGGGTAGAGAATACACAGTGGCACAATGTGGTAGCCTGGGGTAAGAGCGCAGAACTGTGCGGAAAACTCCTCAAAAAAGGTTCTGAGGTTGTGTTAGAAGGTAAGCTAACGAATGATTCGTACACGAATAAAGAAGGCGAAAAACGTTTTCGTACAGAGATCAACTTGAGAGAATTCATGGTCTTGAATCGAGATAAAGCTGTGCAAAAGTCAGCCTAACCACCACCAAAGGGAGCGGTTTTAAAGTCGCTCCCATTTTACTTACCTAAATATTACAATTATGACTGTACAAGAAATGAATCACGTAAACCTGATCGGACAAATGTCATCAGATCCAAAATTTGTTGAACTTAAAGATGGAAAGCGTATCGCTCGTTTTTCATTATCAACCCGAGAAACATACCTGGATGATGAGGGTAATACAAAGAACATCAATAACTGGCACAGAGTAACGGCATGGGGAAAATGGGTTCCAGTTTTGGAGCAACTTGGATCGAAAGGTCAGGCCCTCGCCATAGAAGGACGATTGCGATCAAGGTTTTACAATAATATTAAAACTGGTCAACGTCAATCATATACGGAAGTCGAGATCAACGACATGGTAATACTTTAATTTTTTTAACCTAAATCAAATAGATATGAGAAATCAAGTTCAATTAATCGGAAACATTGGGATCGATCCTGAGATCACAAATTTTGAAAATGGAGCGAAGAAAGTTCGATTTACACTTGCAACGAATGAGCGCTTCAAAAACAAAGATGGAAAAGAACAACAGCAAACCTTCTGGCATAATTTATATGCCTGGGGACCAACGGCTTCTTACATTGCTAAATCCAGTAAAAAAGGAACACAGCTAGCAATAACGGGAAAGCTCGTTACAAATGAATACAAGTCAAAAGAAGGTGCGAAGCGAAAGTTTACTTCCATCGAAGTGAATAAAGCTGTTGCACTTTAACGATCAACCTAACTTGATCACTTTTCAAGTCAGCCTGAATAGCGAAACCGCCTAAATTGATATGCAGTACATGCTGACTGTTAAAGCCTACTTTCTCAGGAGAGTGGGCTTTTTTTATTGATCTCCTTCGTTCTTGTATTTATTGAACTTACCAGAAAGATAAGATACGACGGTACCAAAACCAACGATCCCTGACATGATCAGGAGTGAGGCGAGTAACTTCCCTTCGTTCGTAACAGGATAATAATCTCCATACCCCACGGTAGTCACACTAATAAACGTCCACCATAATGCATCTTCGGCTGTTTTGATGTTTCCCACGTCTTGCTCCACCCACAATACAAAGAAAGACGATAGAATGATAATAGAAACGAGTGTCATTACAATTGCACCGTAAAGACTGGATTTTCTATTCGACCTTAAATATTCAATAAGCAGTTTTGCAGAGTGAAAGATCCTGATAATTCTAATTACTCTTACGATACGAGCAAATCGAAGTTCATGAACTACAGGGATCGATGAGAGTAAGTCTAACCAACCCACCGTAAAAAAGTATTTCGTTCTGTTTTTTGATGTAAATAACTCTTCGAAAAAATCGTAAAGAAAGAAAGCACAGAGTCCCCAGTCGTAGTAATTCAGAAGCCTGTATAATTCTGATTCATGGTCGAGAAAAAAAGATACCGTTAGCAAACCGATACTTACAATTGAAAAAATCGCAATGGTTAATTTACTAATTGACATTCCAGTTTCTTTTTACCAAAGATATTAATAATCAAGCATGAAAGAGAAGCGAAACGAACTTCAGTTATTTTTTAAGGCGCTTACCAAGAACTTCGTGCAAGAATACGGTGGGAAACAACATAAAAAAGTTGTAGAAAATATCTTCTACTGGAATGGTATAGATCCTGGGACCCATAATGTGTTCTTCACTGTACCAAACAACAGGCTCTGGAGTCGCAGCGCCAGTTAGCACTCCGTTAACGATCAAAAATGGAACTTGAGTAATAAAAAATGCCACAATAAAATAAGGATACCAGGAAGGTGTGAACCCAAAGTAAATGATCCAATTGATCAATCCTGCACCTAATAGCGCATAAAAAGTGTACCAATTCTCGTGAAAATAGATTGCAAGAAAAAATGCAGTTAACGTAAATATGAGAGAGAAATAATAGGAGAAGCGAACTGGTCTAAACTTAGGGAAATAAGCTTTTACAACTTCATAAATAAATAGACAGGCATACGGTACAGTAAAAAAGAATAGACATTCTTCAAGTGGTAGGTTTATGAAGTGAATTCCCGATAAATAGTCTGGGTTAAACCCCCATATTCCATTTTCTGTGAAATAAATATCCCAGGCGATAAATCCCGCTCCGACTAAAAGAATGCCTGGAAGGATCGTCTTCCAATGTGTGTAAAAATGGACTTTCTTATCGAAGCTCAATAAAAAAGGTCCGGCAAAGCTTAAAAGATTGATCCATAGATAGAGGCTCATGTCCTTTTGTGTTTCATCCTATAGGAGCGCTTTGCTTCTTTGTAATATTTAAGAGGTACAATCAGCATCCCAAAGCATTCACCATGTTCTTTCCCGCGGTGTTTATGATGAACCTTGTGCGCTTTTCTGATTGCCATGAAAAATGGACGATTGATATCTCTTAAAAACTTCAACCTTCTGTGAATGTAAACATCATGAAACAAAAAGTAAGCGAATCCATAAGCGGCAATTCCAAATCCGATCCAAACAGGTACATAAGCTTGATTCATGATTCCAAGCATAATGCATAACCAGGAAGGAATGGCGTATATCAAAAAGAATATATCGTTTCGTTCAAAAACTCCTTCTTCAGGTACATGGTGATCTTTATGGAATCTCCACATAAAACCATGCATGACATATTTATGCATCGCCCACGCACTGAACTCCATTAAAACGAAAGTTCCGATCAATACTATAGGTCCCCACCAATACATTTAAAAAATATTTTGAATCGTAAAAAACGCTATTTGAATGAAAAACAGAACAACTGCCACTTTGTTTGGTTCATTCAATTTGCTACCAAAGTATAAAATTTGTAGTAAAAGAGCGATTAAAAACCATCCGATAAAGTTGGAAAGAGGTATATCTCCATTCCATGTCCAATAGTCACTTTTAATAGCAACAGGTTCGATCAGAAGATCCAGGATCAACATTAAGAAAGTAGCGAGTATTGCTTTAATTATCCAATGAATCTTAAGCTTTGCTGTAACAGCAGCCGAGATCATTGTGAGCATGATCCAGTTGACTCCAATAATTAGAGGTACACCATACCACAATGGCCCTAAATTTTTACCATAAGTGTAATCGCCAAACAGGTATCCTGTGTGAACACCGATCCATTCTGCGCCCATTCCGATAAAAAAACCTACAAGACAAAAAAGGTAGAATTTGATCGAATGAGCTATTCTTGCGATCAACAAAATTGCAAATGAAATAGCAAGGTTCAGAAAACTCAATTCTAAGAAAGATGAGCGTTGATCAGACAATAATCCGACCGTTCCTACTGTATAAAAGATACACAGAAGGATAACCAAAAAACCCGTCTTGTAACGTTGAAAATACTCCTGAAATTGAGCGGCTCGAATCATTGTTTTCTATTCTCGAATCAAAACAATAATTCAGGCAAAAGGTTTTTAATTACCATTTTGAATAACCGCCTTCAAGTTCTAGCACATGAATAAAACCTGCGTCTTTCATCATTTGTAAAGCTTTTGCGCTTCTACCTCCTGACTGACAGTAGATCATGTATTTATAATTCTTCGGAAGTTGTTCTAAAGTTGCCTCGAAAGCCTTGCCATTCACATTTAGGCTTTTTGCATTTTTGATATGACCAGCCTGGTATTCTTCAACAGTTCTAACATCGAAAACAATATATTCTTCAGATTCGAGATTTTTCTTGAACTCGTCTTTAGTGATACGCTCAATTCTCTCATTTTCTGTTTCTGTTGCAATTTGTCCGAAGCTCGCTGCAGTTGAAAGGCAAAGGAATGCAAAAAGTACAAATACTGTTCTCATGATCATATATGTTTTAGTTCAAAGGTAAAGAAGGAGTAAGTTTTATCCTACATTTGACCCAGATTAAATTAAACCGATCATAAAAATTAAACTTTTGATCGATTTGACTTGTTAACGAAAAAGAACAGATCAAAGTTGCCAAAAGGAAAAACAATATTAATCGCAGGAGGTACGGGCTTAATTGGAAGGTCGCTCGTTGAAGCTCTAATTGATAGAGGACATGAAGTAAGAGTGCTTACTAGGTCCCCTAAAAAAAAGAATGAGTTTTATTGGTCCCCGTCTGATAAAAAGATCGATGACAAGGCACTAGAGAACGTTCAGTGTATTGTTAATCTTGCCGGTGCAGGAATTGCTGATAAACGGTGGACGGAAACACGTAAAAAGGAAATCATTTCGTCTAGGGTAAATACTACACGCTATCTTTTTGAATTGAGTAAAAACATGACTCAGTTTAACCATTACATAAGTGCTTCAGGAATTAATTGTTATGGATACGATCAGCCAGAAAGAAAGCATAAAGAGTCTGACGATTTCGGTTCGGACTTCTTGTCTGTGGTTGTAAAAAGATGGGAAGAAGCCGCTGACCTCTTTGCTGATGATCACAGGGTTGCTAAGATCAGAACTGGGGTAGTCCTGGATAAAGACGGCGGGGCTTTAGCTCAAATCGCGAAAACGGTAAAAAACTACGTGGGTGCACCTTTGGGTAAAGGTAATCAATGGATGCCTTGGTTGACCATAGATGATATGGTCCGAATTTACATCCATGCAGTCGAAAATGAATTGGACGGTGCTTATAATGCCGTTGCGGATTCAGTTACGAATAAAGAATTTACAAAGAGTTTGGCGAAAGTTCTCGGAAAACCACTTTGGTTACCAAACGTCCCATCTTTTGTGATGAAGATCATCCTAGGGGAAATGTCGACCGTAGTTCTTAATGGTTTACAGGCAGATAATTCAAAGATCAAGGAAACAGGTTTTTCTTTCGAACACACAAATTTAAAGGAGGCACTAGAGAAGATCTATGAGGATTAAATGATCTGTTTTTTGAGTTTTCTCCAGACCATCAATAACGCAATTCCACTTATTAAAGAAGCCGCTGTTAAAATTACCGCTGTTGAATAATCCTGGTAAATCCAATTTCCAGTAGCAAATAAAGCACTGTAAATACTGATCGTTCCTAATAACATGGCTAATACTCCCTGAGGAACATTCCAGGAGGTGTTGACAGGCAGCTCTGTTTTAGTTTTAAGAGAAGCAACTGTTTTTGCCCATCCAGGTCCGCCCGGCTGCGTTTTCAGATAGAATTCTTCTAACGTTTCATCTGACTCTTTTGATGTCAAGAACGTAACTGCCAACCAGCAGACAGTGGTAACTAAGACTACAAACGGAAATTGAAACCAATCTGGGAAGATTCCTTCCGCAATGATCGTTCCTTCGGCATTTTTCAAACCGAATAGCATACCTCCAAGCGAAGTAAAAGAGATCAAAAGAGAGATGGCTCCAGATGAAAACATAGCTGCGATCTCACTCCATGCATTAATTCTTGGCCAGAACCATCGCAGTAAGAAGATCAAGCCAGTTCCAGCACCGAACATAAGCACTATGTTGAACAATTGCTTTGCGCTGTTGAGATTGTAGGCAAGAATTCCACTTAAGATCATTAAAATAACTGTCGATAATCGGCCAACCAACACTAATTCCTTTTCGCTAGCACTTTTATTTACGTGTTGCTTATAAAAGTCATTTACAATATATGATGACCCCCAATTCAAATGCGTAGAGATAGTTGACATGTAAGCAGAACCCAGTGAAGCGAGAACTAGTCCTAACAATCCTGTGGGTAACATTGTAAGCATCGCGGAGTATGCCAGGTCATGTCCAAGTTTATCATCGGCAACATTTGGGAAAGCTTCTTTTATACTAGCGACGTCGGGAAAAACCACTAAAGAAGCTAACGCAACGATGATCCATGGCCATGGTCGAAGTGCATAATGCATAACATTAAAGAAGAATGTTGCTCCGACAGCATGATTTTCATTTTTTGCGGCCAGCATTCGTTGTGCAATATAGCCCCCGCCTCCTGGTTCTGCACCGGGATACCAGGCGCTCCACCATTGCACGGCTAAAGGAATGATCAAAATCCCAATAAGAGATGCGGGGTCATTGAAGTCCGGAAGAAGGTCCATTTTTTGCTTTACATTTTCATGTTCAAGCATTGCCGAAACGCCACCAACTTCTGGGATATTCACTAAGTAATAAGCAGCACCGATAGCTCCTGCCATTGCGACGAAAAATAGAAGAAAATCAGTGTATATTACACCGCGAAAGCCTCCTAAGGCACTAAAGATCATTGTAATTGAACCAGCGATCACGATCACTTCCAGTTTTGAGAGACCGAGCATGACGCCTCCAATCTTTATCGCCGCAAGCGTAACAGCGCCCATCGCAATAACATTGAAACCTATTCCAAGATATATTGAACGAAATCCCCTCAAGAATGATGCTGGTTTTCCACCATAGCGAAGCTCGTAAAACTCCATATCGGTAGTCACGTTCGAACGTCGCCATAATTTAGCGTAGATAAATACAGTTAATAAACCAGTCAATAGAAAGGCCCACCAAACCCAGTTTCCAGCCACACCGTCTTTTCGAACAATATCCGTTACGAGGTTAGGTGTGTCGGTTGAAAATGTAGTGGCCACCATGGAAAAACCAAGCAACCACCACGGCATACTTCTTCCCGAGAGAAAGTATTCATTACTGCTTTTCCCTGACTTCCTGGACACATAAACTCCGATCAGAAGTACAATGGAGAAAAACCCAATGATGATCAAGTAATCGGGAAGCTCTAAGACCATATTCTATTCGCTAAGCGCGTCGTAACGTTTCTTAAGGTCGTTGTAAACCCCTCTTAGTCTATTGAATTCTGCTGCATAAGCTGACTTTAACTTCATGTTATCTAGTTCGGTCATATATTTCAACGCACCATCCCAGTTATCTGTGAAGATCGAAACTGCGAATAAATTAACGAGAATTCCTTGCTTCACTTTATCGTTTATTCTCGCTTTTTTATAATCACTGTGCTCTTTCAACGCCTGATTCCATGTAGTAAATGCATTAGCAAGCTTTTCGTATGCTTTGTTTGGCTCACTATTTAACAACTTAAAGCCCATCTGAGCCTGGATCACGGCATCATTCAGATCAGAATAATCGTGGTTTTTATTTGACTTGTATTTAAATAGCTTAACGCTATATCTTACGTCTTTCGTTCCAAACTGACTATCCAACAGTCTATTAATGTGTGGTATATGATTTTTTGGAAGTTGTTTTTCGGCAGCATCGATCTTGGTGATCAATTCCAGGCGTGCTTTAGTACTATCAGGATACTTCGCTGTTTTGACAGTTGTGTAACCAGTAGTTTGAGCTACATTTTGATTGTACTCTTGACTACCTGCAGCTTCAACATGTAAACGAACAGGGTTCTTCACGCTTGCTTGTCCAACAAATACTGTATCAACGATCTCAACACCGTCTTTCTTTCTCTTTTTAGTAGTCTTTTCTACTTTTTGATTCGATACATTGAATCCTTCGTAAAACGCAACAACCTGAAGCGCATTTTCGGTTCCTCGATTCATGCCTTCAATTTTCAACTGCTGTGCAAGTTGATTCTCATCATGGAGATATGGCAGATCTGGTTGCGGAGGTAAGATTAATTCTGGTTTGGTTAGTCCTTGCAGGATTCTCTCTGCTGGAGTGGCATTATTGTATTTTTGAAGCGCTTCCTGATACTGTTGCTTGTTTCTGGCAACTGTAGTTTCGTATTCAGTTTGAGCAGCTCTCGCTTCTTCAGCATAAGTAAGAACAACTTTAGTGTTGTAATTTATAACCCCTTTGTGTGCAATAGGATTTAAAGGAGTTCTTTTCTTATCGAAATTAATAGCTTGGTATTCTACACCACATGAAGCTAAAACTCCAGCAGTGGCAACCGAGAAAAGTAGTGTTTTAAATTTCATAATCTTCTGTTTTTGATGCCAGTGACAATTTTCGTGCCTTAAAGTTAGCAACTTTTGATAATTCCCTGTCATTTAGGTTTCTGTACCTAACTTTTTTCTTAACTTTTATAAACGCTTTGAAGGTTGACCTGTTAAATAAAAATAAGTCGATTTTCATTGAGGAATAAAATTTATTAGTACATTTGATTAAATAATCATCATTAAAACGATTAAAAAAACAACAAAATGACAAATTTGAGTAAAGGGGATAAGGCCCCAACTTTTTCAGCAAAAGACCAGAATGGTGAGGAAATAAAGCTAGAGGACTATGCAGGAAAGAAAGTGGTACTTTATTTCTACCCAAAGGATATGACACCAGGTTGTACGAATCAAGCGTGTAATTTGAGAGATAATTTTGACGCGTTGAAGAAAGAAGGAATTGTTGTTTTAGGTGTAAGTCCGGATGATGAGAAACGTCATCAAAAATTCATTGACAAACATGAATTACCTTTTACACTAATTGCTGATCCAGACAAAGAAGTGATCAATGCTTATGGTATCTGGGGACCAAAGAAGTTTATGGGTAAAGAATACGATGGTGTTCACAGAACAACTTTTTTGATAAATGAACAGGGTGAGATCCACGACATTATTAAGAAACCAAAAACTAAAGCTCATGCAGAAGAGATTCTGGAGCTTTTCTAGTTGAAATAAATCTTTTTTAAGATCGTAAAAAGTTTACGACCTACCTACCTAAATTTGCTAAAAAATAAACGATATGGCAGAAACGAAAGACAAAAAAGAAAAAGCGAACGCAGATAAGTTAAAGGCGCTGCAGCTTACCATGGACAAGATGGAAAAGACCTTTGGTAAAGGATCCGTTATGAAATTGGGTGATGGTGCGATCGAAGATGTAGAAGTTATTCCTACAGGTTCGGTAACACTGGATATTGCACTCGGAGTTGGAGGCTTCCCTAAGGGGAGAGTGGTTGAAATATACGGACCAGAATCTTCGGGTAAGACTACGCTGGCGATTCATGCAATTGCAGAAGTTCAAAAGCAAGGAGGAATAGCAGCTATAGTAGATGCTGAGCATGCTTTTGATCAGTTTTACGCTCAAAAACTTGGTGTAGATACAAGTGAGTTGATCATTTCACAACCTGATAATGGTGAACAGGCATTGGAAATAGCAGATAATCTTATTCGTTCTGGTGCGATCGATCTATTGGTTGTAGATTCAGTTGCGGCACTTACGCCTAAAGCTGAGATCGAAGGAGAAATGGGTGATAGCCAAATGGGACTTCAAGCCCGATTGATGTCAAAAGCACTTAGAAAACTTACGGGATCAATTAATAAAGCGGGAACGTGCTGTATTTTCATTAACCAATTGCGTGATAAAATTGGTGTGATGTTCGGAAACCCTGAAACGACTACAGGTGGTAATGCACTTAAGTTTTATTCATCTGTGCGTGTAGATATTCGTCGCTCTAGTCAGATCAAAGACGGAGATGAAGTGATCGGGAACAGAACTAAAGTGAAGATCGTAAAGAACAAGGTAGCTCCCCCTTTCCGTAAAGCTGAATTCGACATTATGTACGGCGCAGGAATCTCGAAAGTTGGTGAACTACTCGACCTAGGTGTTGACCTCGGTATAATTAATAAAAGTGGATCCTGGTTCTCGTATGGTGATACGAAACTAGGGCAAGGACGAGATGCAGTAAAACAAATTATTGGTGACAACCCAGAGTTAATGGAAGAACTCGAAACAAAGATTAAAGAAGCGCTCGCTGCCCAAGAGGAGCAAGTGTAAACTGCATATCGTTTAGGAAAAGGTGCGGATATTCCGCACCTTTTTTTATTGGTAGCAACATTTTACCAATGTGAATCGTTTCATTTGTGTAATGGAAAAGAATGCTCAAAAAATATGGGGGGTTGTTGGTTGTGGATGGCTTGGATTATCTCTTGCTGAAAACCTGACTCAACTTGGTTTTGAAGTCCACGGATCTACCAGGTCTGAGGAGAAGGCAGATGAAATATCAATATCAGGTTTACAAATGCATGTTTACAATGCTTCCGATCGAAACAGTGAAGCGGAATGGCTAAGCGATATTGATCTTTTGGTTATAAACATACCACCCTCTTCAATGGATGAATATACTGAAGACCTTTTATCGATCGTTAGAAAGATCAATGATAAGTGCAATGTGATCTTCGTGAGTTCAACCTCGGTTTATCCGAATACCAATTCTACGGTGAATGAAAGCACAGTCACATCGGGAACGAATCGCAATGGACCAATAGTTAGCGAAGCTGAACGGGCACTTCTTCAATATTTATCCAATCGATTGACGATCCTTAGAATGTCAGGATTGGTTGGAGGCGAAAGAAATCCAGTGACATACATGTCTGGAAAAGAGATCAGTGGCGGAAAAGACCCTGTTAACCTCGTTCACCGAGACGATTGTATAGGTGTTATTCTAAGGGTCTCAGAAAAAGAGTCATGGGGAGAAATTTATAATGTATGCTGCTCAGATCACCCAACAAAAAGAGAATACTATGAACACGCAGCTGAGAAGCATCAAGTACCAGCCCCTATGTTCGAGGAAAATAGTACAAAATTCAAGATTATTGATAATGAACACCTTAAAAGAAGTTTAGATTATGAATACAAATACGATTCACCATTTGAGTTTCCTTAATGAATTTATGGTATTGAATTTGTAATTCACTAATTTTGAAAGGCTTTGAAAACACTAGTACTATCCATATTGATGATCGTTTTCTCACTGTCTGCTTTCGCCGAGCATATTGTGGGAGGAGAGATCTATTACGATTGTCTTGGAAATGATCAATATAGATTCACCATTAAAGTTTACAGAGATTGTAACAGCTCAGGAGCTCAGTTTGACTCACCACTTGCACTAGGTGTTTTTAGAAATTCCGATAACAGTCTCTACGATACCTACAATGTTGCTTACCCTGGCAGTACTCAGTTACCTGTAGTGTTTAATAATCCATGCGTTGAGCCCCCAAGTAATATTTGTGTGCAAGAAGCAGTTTATCAAGTACAGATCACATTACCTGAAAGTGCGGAAGGCTATACAGTAGTATATGAAAGATGTTGTCGAGGTCCGGCTATTGAGAATTTACAAAATCCAGATGCTCAAGGTTTGACATTGTCTGCAACGGTTCCTGGAACAAACTCCGGTGTTTCCTGCAACAGCAGTCCAAGATTTAATAACTACCCGCCATTGTTGTTGTGTAATAATGAAGAACTCGTTTTTGATCATTCAGCAACTGATCCAGATGGAGATGTCATCGAATATGAATTATGTACTCCATTTGATGGAGGTTCTCAGTTTAATCCAGCTCCAGATCCACCAAACAACCCGCCATATGCAAATATAGTATGGGATAACGGTTTCAACGCGACTCAACCATTTGGTGCATCTGGACCCATTACTCTAGATCCAAATTCTGGACAATTGAATGCTTCGCCAAGTCTTTTAGGACGATTTGTTGTTGGTGTATGTGCAAAGGAGTATCGTAATGGAAATTTGATCAGTGTAACGAGGAGAGACTTTCAGTTTACGGTGTTTAATTGCAATATTACATTGGCCGCTGATGTAGTAGCTCAGGAAGAATTGGCAAACTTCAATAGTTACTGTGATGGGTTAACAATAGATTTTGAGAATGATAGTTACGGAGGGACATCATATGAATGGTATTTTGGAGATCCTGGAAATCCCGGTCCAAATAGTACAGATTTTGAACCAACTTACACTTATCCTGGTGAAGGTGAATATGATGTGATGTTGATCGTAAACCCAGGTTGGCCTTGCACTGATACATCGATTAGAACATTTCAGGTATACGAATCATTGGACGCTTCGTTTATCCCACCAGCAGCTCAATGTATAACAGGTAACTCATTTGATTTTGAAGGACTCGGCAGCTATGATAATGCTGCAACTTTTGAGTGGACGTTTGGTCCAAATGCTAATATTTCTACCGCAACATCGGAGGACGTTTCTGGAGTAACTTTTGACACGAGTGGCTACATCCCTGTTACCTTTGATGTTTCGTGGAATGTCTGTGATGGATCATATACTGATTCTGTCTTTGTTTACCGTGAACCTGAAATTAATTTTGGAATAGATACAGGGTTATATTGTGCTCCTTTCACTGCAAACTTTGTAGATAGTAGCTTAGCGGATGCACCGATCATCTATAATTGGGATTTTGGAGATGGAAACACCTCTACTGAATCCGATCCAACTCATGTTTATACAAATCCCGGGGTCTATGATGTATCACTCAACATTCAGGTAAATGAAGGGTGTATAGCTGATCTCACCTTGAATAAACCAGGATTGATAGAAGTGTTCCCTTCACCCATAGCGGACTTTACGGTAGATCCGGCATATACTGATGTGTTCAATACTGAGATTACACTAACTGATTTTAGTATCGATAGCGACCAGCATTATTATCAATTAAATGAGACAGCGGATACGACTGAACGAAATTTAACTTATCATTTCCTGGAAGGCGGTTACCATTACCCATATCAAGTGGTTACAAATGAATTTGGATGTAAGGATACAGCTGTTAGACAGATATTTGTTGAACCAAGGACGACCATGTATCTGCCTAATGCCTTTACTCCAAATGGTGATGAGACGAATGATGTTTTTAAACCAGTGATTTTTGATGTTACGGAATATGAATTTCTGATCTTCAACCGCTGGGGACAGGTGATCTTCGAAACAAATAATACAAGTGAAGGGTGGGATGGAAAGATTAATGGCAAACTTGCGCCGGACAACGTTTACCTCTGGAAGGTCAAGTATCGAAACCATAAATCAATTATGGAAGAACATGTGGGTCACTTTTCATTGATCAAATAAACAGACTTGCAGCAATGTGATCTGCTTGTAGCTTACCTTTTTCTGTGAGTGTTATCACTTCTCCCTCGCGCATTATTAAACCTTCGTCCAGGTGATGAGACAACTCCTTTTCAAACGCATCGTTTATTTCATTTAATTCAGACAGCTTGTTTAAGTTGATTCCCCATATGGTTCTCAATCCAGTCATCACATATTCGTTGAACTGGTTTTTTGAAGAGAGCTTTTCTATTTCATAAGTCTTTTCATTTGACTGAATTAGATCCACGTACTTTTTATTGTTTGAGATATTCCACCTTCTTGAATTACCATTGAAAGAATGGGCAGAAGGACCTATTCCCAAATAGTGAATTCCTTTCCAGTAATTGGAGTTATGTTTTGAATAAGCATTGTTCTTTGCAAAATTCGAGATCTCATATTGTATATAACCGTTTGAAGCTAATTCTCGAACTAAATAATTAAACTGCTCAGCTTGTTCATCTTCGTCAACGGGTTTGATCTTTCCTTTTTGAACCCAGGTCTTAAGGGCTGTTTTATCTTCAATGGTTAAACAGTAAGCTGAAATATGACCAGGACAAAGTTCTATAGCTGTTTCCAGATTTCTCTTCAATTTTTCGATCGAACTGTTTGGCAACCCATATATCAAGTCAATAGTAGTATTAAATCCAAACTTATGAGCAAGTTGAACAGCAGCTTTTGACTCATTGGCGTTGTGTGCTCGATTCATCCAATCAAGATCGTACTGATCAAAAGATTGAAGCCCAATACTAAGCCTGTTTATCCCGTTTTTCTTCCAGCTCGCAAGCTTTTCAGGGCTAATATCGTCGGGGTTCGCCTCAAGGGTGATTTCCTCGACATTTTTAGTTTCAAAATTATTCTTGATAGTATTCAAAATCCTGGATAGTTCTTCACCAGTCAACAATGAAGGAGTACCACCACCAAAATAGATGGTTTCGACTAGTTGATCATTCAGATAGCCATGCTCAACCTCTATTTCTTTACAGATGGCATTGATCATTTCCTCTCTGTACTTTTCAAAGGTTGTACTAAAATGAAAGTCACAATATGAGCAAGCCTGTTTGCAGAAAGGAATATGAATGTAAATACCCGCCATGTCACAAAATTACAATAAGTTTGAGGTTTTGTTGATTAATAAATCAACAGAAAAAAAGTTCTGTAAAAACGCTTTTCGTAAGGATATTATTTGCTAACTTATATTAAGGTTAAATGAAACGAAAGAATAAAATGGATACAAAATCAACCTTAATTGAATCACCTGCCGAGCTAACAGAACGCTTTATTAATCAAACAAATAGATCCGTTTTTCTCACGGGAAAAGCGGGTACGGGTAAAACTACGTTACTCAAGAAAATAATAGAAACAACACACAAGAACACAGTGGTTGTTGCGCCAACGGGAATAGCAGCGCTGAATGCCGGAGGTGTTACCATTCACTCATTTTTTCAACTGCCTTTTGGAGGGTTTTTACCAACAACTGATCAACCACCCTTTATCTCAGATAGGTTCCAACTGAATACGCAAGCAACACTGCAACGCCATTTTAAAATGAACAAGCAGCGGCAAGCGATCATTCGCAACATGGAGCTATTGATCATTGATGAAGTTAGTATGTTGCGTGCAGATCTATTAGACGCAATTGATTTTATGTTGCGAAAAGTGAGAAAAAACAGTGCTCCTTTTGGAGGAGTTCAGGTTCTTTTCATTGGAGATTTACTCCAATTGCCACCGATCGTTAAGAACGAAGAAAGGCATGCACTTTCTCAATATTACAATGGATTTTACTTTTTTCACGCCAAAGTGCTTGCTCAAAAGCCACCATTGTACGTGGAGTTGGAAAAGATCTACCGACAGGATGATGAGGAGTTCATAAAAGTTTTGAATAACCTCAGAAATAATTTTGTTGACCAGAACGATGTTGACATTCTCAATAAATATGTTCGACCAGACTTCGAACCAAGTAAACATGAAGGGTACATAACACTCACAACACACAATAAAAAAGCAGAAGAGCTGAATAAAAAGTCTCTTGAAGCTCTAGATGGACGAAGTTTTAAGTACGATGCTGAAGTATCTGGTGATTTCCCACCTCACATGTACCCTTTGGCAGATCAATTGGAATTAAGAGTTGGTGCTCAGGTCATGTTCATTAAAAATGACACGTCATTCCAAAAAGAGTTTTTCAACGGGAAGATCGGTCAGGTTTCTGAATTGACCAGTGAAGCCGTTTTTGTTCACTTTCCGGAGGAAAATAAAACGATCGAAGTCGAGAAATACGAATGGGAGAACGTGAAGTTTACCCTTAATGAAAAATCGGGAGAGATCGAAGAAGAGGTCAAAGGAACATTCGTCCATTTCCCAATAAAACTGGCATGGGCGATCACTGTTCATAAGAGTCAAGGACTGACATTTGATAAAGCCGTTTTAGATCTTTCTAAAGTGTTTGCTCCAGGACAGGCTTATGTTGGGCTATCAAGATTGCGCTCTCTTAAAGGGCTTGTATTATTGAATCCTATAAAGCTTAACGGTTTAGAGAACGACAAAGATGTTGTCTCTTACGCAAGAAATAAAGCAAGCCAGGATGTACTGAATGAGCAACTGGAGTCGAGTACTGTTATGTATCTAAATGAGCGATTATCGAGATCGTTCAATTGGGATGGAATGGTCAGTAAATGGTTAGCGCTTGAACATCAGCATAAGGCTGCTGGAGACCGCTCCGAAATGGGAAAGAACAGAACTAAGTTCATTGAGCTTGTTGAACAGCTTACTTCAACATTGGAGCCGTCTCGGAAATTTCGAAATCAACTTTTTAAGTTATGTCAACCAAGCAACTTTGATATTAACCAACTACATGAAAGAGTAGAAGCTGCGTATCACTATTTCATTAAAGTTTTAGAGCCTGTTTTTCGTGAGAACCTGAAGCAAATCCTACTTTTGGGAAATAAAAAAAGCACCAAAAATTATGTTGAGGACTTAAAAGAGTTGGATGAATTAATGACAGAGACAATTCTTGACTTGAAAAAATCCCGTGTTCTGGTCGAACGTATGTATAATGGTGCTGAAATAACCAAAGATGCGATCTGGAATGATCAAGTCAAGAATTTTAAAATGGCCAAGATCCAGGTGGTAAAAGATGAGATACGCAGGCAAAATCCAACGCTGATCGATGTTGATGAGACTGTTCTTTCATCAGGAAAGAAGAAGACCTCCAAGGAGAAAAAGAAAACCACTTATGAAAAAACCTTAGAGTTGTTCGAAAAAGGTTGGAGTCCTGAAGAAATCGCTGAACGAAGGAATGTTACAGATAAAACTATATACAGGCATTTAGCTAAGCTCATTCAAGATGAGAAAGTTGAAGTAGAGGAGGTATTAGACCAAAAAGTACTTGGTCAACTCAGAGAAATATTTGGAAATGAGATAGAAGGTTCCTTGACAGAGGCTAAAGAAAAGGCTGGTAATAAAATTTCGTGGGAAGAACTTAAGATCTATCACGCAAGCTTATTGCGCTAGCTTTAGTTAAAGCTTTTCTACAAAATCAATCAGTAATTTTACAACATCATTGTAAGCCGCAAATCCTAATTCCTCATAGGTGTCATATACATCGTGGTAGTGGGTGTTTCCACCCATCGTGTAGATAAAGAAACTCGGTACACCTTCCTGATAGAAATAGTGGTGATCACTATTCTGAGTTTCCCCCCTTTTTTTAACTTGTTTAAGGTATCCTCTTTTTTGGTTGATCTTCTTCAACTTTTTAAATGGCTTTTTTAATACAGCTCCGTTTACAACTGTAATTCCTCTTTCTCCACTACCCATAATGTCCAGATTAAGAAGGAATTTAATTTTCTTCATTTCAATTGGACTATTTTCAACAAAATATTTTGAGCCAACTAATCCTGCCTCTTCACCAGCAAATGCGATAAATAGCATGTTGTATTTTGTTCTATTTTCTCTGAAATAATCTGCCATAGAGATGAGCATAGCTGTTCCACTTGCATTATCATTAGCTCCCGGGAAAAAAGTTGAAATTTCAGTTCCCATACCACCAAGATGATCATAATGAGCGGTAAACACCACAGTTTTTGCGTTCTTTCGCTTTCCTGGTAAAAATCCCACCACGTTTCGTGAAGTAAAATCTTTTTCCATTTTTGCATCAACTGAATACTCAACGGAGTCAGTTGAAGATATTTTATCTGATTTTACAATATAAACTGGGTGTTTTAGTTGCCCTCTTCCTACGGCCCAGGTGAATTTTCTTGACGTTGTAAAGATGACAGGCCCGAACCTTCCTAAACCTTTGAGTTGATATTGTAATTCAGCTTCAAGGGAACGAGAAACTCCTTCGAGATTAACGAAAAATGCATTTGCTTCTTCATTTTTCACGCGAGCAACCATGGGTTTTAACTCCTCTGGATTTTCCATAATTGAAGAGTCCAGGTATATAAACTCCATTTGACCGCTCCCACCACCTGACATTGGATCGATAACAAAGTCGATACCAGGAGTAAGTGAATTACCATTAACAGATAACTCTACTTGATTTGGGAAAGTGTTGACATCCAATGTGAAAGGTTGGAAAAATGAGCTGTCTTCAAAGTAAGGTTTCAACCCGGCTTTGGAGTATTCTTTGGCGAGAAAATCTGCCGCTTTATTGACACCATTTTTTACATATCCTCGGCCATATAAAGAATCACTGCACAAGATCTCTGTGATTCTTCGTGCTTTTTCGACCTGACTAAAAACGGTTGAAAATAGTATTGAAAACGATATGCTGAGAATAAGACTAATCTTCAACATACCTTCTTTCTATCAATTTGGCAAACTCCTCAACCAATGGGTTTTCTTCATCCCACGATTGCTTTGCAGCCACTTGACTTAATGTTTTTCTTGCATCTTCATTCGAAGGTTGTTGATCCAACGCCTCGATCGTGCGATTGAATTTATCAGAGTCTCCTGAAAACAACTCAGCGATAAATTGAAGTCTATCATTCAATCCGATCGCACCTTTTAACGTGTCCAGCTTACTGGCACCCAAACGATCACCAAGTGATTCATTATGTACTTTTTCAAAGCGCTCATAAAAAGAACGAGTCATTTCGTTCTCAGCTGCCTCGTTTACAGATTCCTTTTGTTCTGTCTGCTGATCAAACTGTTCAGTCTCTTTTTCACTCTTTACCTCTTCCTCTATATCTTCAGTTTCAACCTCATTTTGATCAGTTTCGTTTTGAAAATCAGCATCTAGTTGCTCAGATTCATTATCATCTGAAAAGTCGAATTGAATTTCTCCAGTATCCTCTTTAGATTCATCCTGAACACTTTCTTTTTTCTCCTCAATAATCGGTTCAGTAGTTGTTTTCTCTACTTTCTCAACTGCTTCTTCTTTGTCCATAACATTTGACTTTCCGTGAACCTGTTCTTCCTTTGCTTTGTAATTTAAGATCACTGAACGTTCATAAAGCTGACGAGCAAGATCTTCTAATTCATTTAACTCTTCAGCGTTTAATTTTTGATCAGATAATTTATCGCCAAGTTCTTTCAAACGTGACGTTATCGATTTGTAAGATTGGAAATTCGACATGGTTATAAAATTGTTCTTTTCAAAGTTAATTAAAACAACAACACCTTCTTTCAGATAACGAAAGAAGGTGTTGAATATTTCCTATTTTAACGATCTACAAGGTTCCTCTTAACTCTTGCTCTCGTTCAATTGATTCGAATAATGCCTTGAAGTTTCCAGCTCCAAATCCTCTTGCACCCATACGCTGAATGATCTCAAAGAAAAGAGTTGGACGATCTTCAACGGGCTTCGTAAAGATCTGAAGCAGGTATCCCTCTTCGTCAGCATCAACCATAATCCCTAGTTTCTGCAATTTATCGAGATCCTCTCTTAGCTCGTGATCATGTTCCCCTAGACGAACAGGAACTTCATCATAGTAAGTTTGAGGAGGAACACTTAAAAATTCTACACCTCTACTTCTAAGATCAGATACAGTTTTTATGATGTCATCTGTCGCAACAGCAATGTGTTGCACCCCTGAGCCTTCGTAATAATCAAGGTATTCTTCGATCTGAGATTTCTTTTTACCTTCTGCAGGTTCATTGATCGGGAATTTAATTCGACCATTACCATTGGACATTACCTTTGACATGAGGGCCGAGTATTCTGTATGAATTTGCTTGTCATCGAAAGAAAGGAAGTTTTCGAATCCCATTACATCTTCGTACCATTTAACCCAAGTGTTCATTTCGTTCCAACCTACATTACCCACCATGTGATCGATAAATTTAAGTCCAGTTGGCTCTGGATTATAATCTGATTCCCACTTCGTATATCCAGGTAAGAAATCACCATTATAGTTTTTACGCTCTACGAAGATGTGAACCGTTTCACCGTAAGTGTAAATCCCTGCACGAACAACTTCACCATGTTCATCTTTCTCAACTGTAGGCTCCATGTATGATTTCGCTCCACGTTTTGTTGTTTCTTCGTACGCTAAACGAGCATCCTCTACCCATAGAGCTATTACTTTTACACCATCACCGTGTTTCTTAACGTGTTCTCCAATAGGTGATTCACTGTTGAGTGCAGTTGTAAGAACTATTCTGATCTTATCTTGCTTAAGAACATAAGATGCTCTGTCTTTAACACCTGTTTCTAATCCTGCATATGCGTGAGATTGAAATCCAAAAGCAGTTTTATAAAAGTGTGCTGCTTGCTTAGCGTTACCAACATAAAACTCAACATAATCGGTACCTAATAGCGGTAGGAAATCCTGAGCTCCAGCGAATATTTTCTCTAATCCGTATTCTACGTTTTTGATATCTTTTGCCATGTCTAATATTTTTTAATTGTTAATCTTCTAACCAGCTATGAACATAATCACCATCAGCTATATCCAAAGCATCTTGTGTAATTCGTAATGGTTTAAATGTATCAACCATCACTGCCGTTTCACCTGTTTCTTTTTTACCAATACTTTTTTCCATCGCTCCAGGGTGCGGTCCATGAGGAATTCCCGCAGGATGCAAGGAAATGAATCCCTTTTCTACGTGATTTCTCGACATAAAGTCACCATCAACGTAATATAGTACTTCATCCGAATCGATGTTACTATGATTATATGGAGCAGGAACAGCTTCAGGGTGGTAATCATAAAGTCGTGGAACGAACGAGCAAACCACAAAGTTGTGAGCCTCAAAAGTTTGGTGTATCGGAGGGGGTAAATGAACCCTTCCTGTTATTGGTTCAAAATCTTCAATATTGAAAGCATATGGAAAATTATAACCATCCCAGCCAACAACGTCAAACGGATGCGAAGCATAAGTTACATGATGTAGCAAATTCTCCTTTTTGATCTTGATCATGAACTCACCTTTTTCATCGTGAGTCTCGAGTTTATCCGGAGCCCTGAAATCGCGCTCACAAAATGGAGAGTGTTCCATCAACTGTCCAAAATTATTTCTGTATCGTTTAGGTGTATACATTGGTGAAAATGATTCAACGATAAATAACCTGTTCGAATCAGAGTCAAAATTGATTTGATAAATAATCCCTCTAGGAACGATAAGATAATCTCCAGGACCAAATTTTATGTTTCCCAACATCGTTCTCAAGGTACCAGTTCCTTCATGAACAAAGATCATCTCGTCAGCATCAGCGTTTTTATAGAAGTACTCCTCCATAGAGTCTTGAGGTGCTGCCAAAACAATGTTTAGATCATTATTAAATAGAACTGTTTTACGTGCTTCGAGAAAATCTTTTTCAGGTTGCACTTTAAATCCTTTGAGCATTCTGCTTGTAATATTCTTGTTTACAGCAGCTTTTGGTGTAAGGTCTTTTTCTGGACCTATATTCTTAACCATTGTTGGACGATGAACATGGTACATTAAAGTAGCCATTCCACTGAATCCTTCCGTTCCAAAGAGCTGTTCATAATAGTATGAGCCATCATCTTTTTTAAAGGTCGTATGTCTTTTATGCGGTATTTTACCAAGTTTTGAATAAAACGGCATAATAATTATATGTTTAAATGAAAATTAATCGGTGGTAAAGGGTGTCTTAAAACTATAGTCACTCCGGATTCCTTTTCAGGAGTCGTTTGGACTTTTTATTAATACTACCAAATGTATTCATGCGAACATTTTCAGATTCACACAAATATAAAAAATTGAAATGGCCTGAAAAAGGTTTGGGCTTCTACTTTCTTGAGTAGCTGATAAAAATCATAAACGAGATAGTGTCTTAGATTTGTAAACAATCTAATTTGAATAAAAAAAGCCGTCAAAATACGATTTGTAAAGAGCTCATGTTTTTTGAAAAAAGTATATTAGTGCCTGTAAAATCAATTTATGAAGAAGATACTTGTTATTGGTGCTGGAGGTCAAATTGGAACTGAGTTGGTTCTGGAGCTTTCTAATCGTTTTGGTAAAGATTCAGTTATAGCATCAGATATTAAAGATGACAGTCCTGAATTACTTAAGGATCACAAGTATGTCAAATTAAATGTTTTAGATAAAGAGGGTTTAAACGACCTCGTCGAAAAAGAATCCGTTACTGATATTTATTTGTTGGCGGCTCTTTTATCTGCAACTGCAGAAAACCAACCAAAATTTGCTTGGGAATTAAACATGGATGGACTTTTCAATGTTCTTGACCTCGCTAAAGAAGAAAAGATCAAGAAAGTTTTTTGGCCAAGCTCTATAGCAGTTTTTGGACCTTCAACACCAAAGGATAAAACGCCTCAGCAAACAGTTATGGAACCCACTACAGTATATGGTATCTCCAAACAAGCAGGGGAGCAATGGTGTGCTTATTACCACAATAAATATGGTGTCGATGTTAGAAGTATTCGCTATCCAGGATTAATTTCATATTCTTCTTTACCTGGAGGAGGAACAACTGATTATGCAGTTGATATTTTCTATCATGCGAAAGAATATGGTAAATATACTTCTTTTTTAGACAAAGACACAGCTCTTCCTATGATGTATATGGAAGACGCTATCAGAGCAACTATAGAATTAATGGAGGCTCCTGAAAGTAACATTAAAGTCAGAACTTCGTATAACTTATCGGGGGTTAGTTTTACGCCAAAGCAACTTGCAGAGGCTATTAAACAACATATTCCAGACTTTGGCATAGATTATGCTCCTGATTATAGACAAGCAATTGCAGCATCATGGCCGAGTTCTATTGATGATCAGGTTGCAAAAAATGATTGGGGTTGGGAAAAACGTTATGATTTAAACAAAATTGTTAGCGTAATGTTAGAAAAAGTTAATCCAACTTTATTATTTTAGCAACCCAATATTTTGGCATTCGTCTATGATTATTGAGGTTTAGTCTAAAAAAGTTGTCTAAACCTATGATTTTGCTGAAACTTTGCATATATTGTAGTTGCGCTATTTAGGAATTTAATACTTGAGAGATGAAAAAATTACTTTGGACATTAGTTTTTTTCTTGGCAGTAGGGAGCTACACCTACGCTGAGGACTCTCGGAACGTCGCTGATGAACAGGATGATCCGAAGATCAATCAAAAAGACGAAGAAGGTCGTAAACAAGGAAAATGGATATTCTTTGGAAAAGACCAACCAGAAAAAGGTTACCCGATGGAGGGTAAAATATCAGAAGGAACTTATAAGAACGATAGAAAGAATGGTCGCTGGACCATGTACTATAAAGATGGTGAAACACCTAAAATAGAAGGTGAATTCGTTAACAACCGTCCAAATGGTCCTTTTGTGAGATACCACCCCAATGGTCAGATTAAGGAAATGGGTACTTTCAACAAACGCCGTTACACAGATTCATTGAAGCGATTCAATGAAGATGGTATCGTAGTTTATGAAAGCTCTTACAATGAAGCAGGTAAAGAATCAGGTACTGTGAAATATTACCATGACAATGGTAAACCTGAATTCGTTTACAATGCCAAGAACGGTATCCCTACAGGTAAAGCCACACGTTACTGGCCAAATGGAGACGTGAAAGAAGAAATTACTTATGCTGCGGATGGTACTGTTCAGGAAACTTCAGGAGAAATCGAACGTGTTAACCCACCAGTTAACGATGAAAAACCAGGTGATGCAGATGCTCCGAAAGGACCAAAACCATCAGGAGTTAAAGATTTCAAGCCGAATGATTACAACAAGATCTATAATGACGATAAAGAGTTATGGATGGAAGGTGATTTCAAAAATGGTCGTCTGTATGATGGTAGATTATACATCTATGATGAAGACGGTCTTCTTCTTAAAGTAGAAGTTTATAAAGAAGGTAAGTATCACTCGGACGGACAATTATAAAACTCAAGTATATATTATAAAGGGAACCATATCGGTTCCCTTTTTTTATGCCCTAAATATTGTATTTTCGTAATCGAATTTAAACGACCTTCAATGACTGAACAAAAACAAGAATTAAAGATCAACAATAGTTTAACTGGAGAGAAAGAGGTATTTAAGCCATTGAACGATGGGTTTGTAGGGTTATATGTTTGTGGACCAACTGTATATAGTCATGTACACCTTGGAAACTGCCGTACTTTTATTTCTTTTGATATGGTCTACAGGTATCTTGTACATCTCGGTTATAAAGTTCGGTACGTGAGAAATATTACAGATGCAGGTCACCTTGAAAATGATGCAGAAGAAGGAGAGGATAAGATCGCTAAAAAAGCAAGGTTAGAGCAATTAGAGCCTATGGAAGTGGTTCAACAATATACCTTAAACTTTCATGAGATATTAGATCGTTTTAACAACAAACCACCGAATATTGAACCTACAGCTACGGGACATATCATAGAGCAGATCGAAATGGTAAAAGCGATCATGGAAAAAGGATTGGCTTATGAATCAAATGGCTCAGTTTATTTCGATGTTGAGAAATACAACGAAAACGGAGATTATGGTATTCTTTCGAAACGTAAAATAGAAGATCTGATCTCTGGAACGCGATCACTAGACGGTCAGGATGAAAAACGTTCTCCTCTTGATTTTGCCCTATGGAAAAATGCTAAGCCTGAACATATTATGAAATGGCCTTCTCCATGGGGAGTTGGATTCCCAGGTTGGCACCTAGAATGCTCTGCCATGAGCACCAAATATTTGGGTGAGCAGTTTGATATACATGGCGGCGGAATGGACCTAAAATTTCCTCATCATGAATGTGAGATTGCACAAGGAACTGCAGCAACAGGAAAAAAACCTGTCAGATATTGGATGCATGCCAATATGCTTACATTGAATGGTAAGAAGATGAGTAAGTCAACTGGAAATACATTATTACCTGAAGAGTTGTTTTCAGGAAACAATGAAGTTATTGGTAAAGCATATCATCCTATTGTTGTGCGTTTCTTCATGATGCAGGCTCATTACGCAAGTACGCTTGATTTTAGTGCTGAAGCCTTAGATGCTGCACAGAAAGGATTTACTCGATTGATGGATGCGGTAGAAAAACTTGAAAACCTTCCTGTTTCGGATACGTCCTCTGCGAATGTTGATGGTTTGATCAGTAATTGCTATAACGCAATGAATGATGACTTCAATACCCCAATACTAATAGCTCACTTATTCGATGCGGCTAAACTTATTCAGCAAGTATCGAATGGAAAAGCCACACTCACTAAGTCTGATAAGGAAAAATTAAGCGAATCGATAAATGCATTCGTTTTTGATATCCTCGGATTGAAAGCCATAAGTTCGAATAACAACGAAGATGAGTCTTTAGAGACCGTGATGGAGTTGGTACTCGAGATGAGAAATAAAGCCAGAGCTAATAAAGATTGGGATACAGCTGATGCAATTAGAGATAAACTGGCAGAAGCGAAGATCACCGTAAAAGATTCAAAAGAAGGAGCAACTTGGTCTAAAGACTAATTATATCTGACTTTATAACTTTTATGCTCACTGATTGTTATTGCAATTAAGTGATGAGGTATGGTTTCCTCGAAAAATATTTAGTAAATTTAAATTGCTTTTGAAATCTGAGGAAGAAATAGAACAAGATAAGCTTATAGAGCAACTCAAAAAAGGGGATAAAAGATCCTTTGAATTGTTGTATGAGAATTATTCCAGTGCACTTTATGGTGTTGTCTACAGGATTATTCAAAAAGAAGATGCTGCTGCGGATGCAATGCAGGAGTCTTTCGTGAAGATCTGGAAAAAGATAGATTCCTTTGATCAACAGAAAGGGAGACTTTACACCTGGATGTTGAATATCGCAAGAAATACTGCCATTGATAAAGTCAGAAAATTGCGAAGAGAAGGTAAAGTCGAAATCCAAACTTTTGAATCTTTCGTAAGTAGTAGTAACGTGCATCAAACATCTATGAATGTCGATCACCTTGGAGTAAAAGAAGTGGTAGACAAATTAGATGACGATCACAAGTTGATCATTAAATACTTGTATTTCGGTGGTTATACGCAAAAAGAAGTTTCTGATGAACTGGATATCCCGCTCGGTACAGTTAAAACTAGAGCGAGAAATGGATTGAAGAAGCTTCGCAAAATGATGACAAATTTTATATTTTGGATTTAAAAGAATACATAGCATCAGGAATTTTGGAGTCATACGTACTCGGTGAAGTTTCTCCTCAGGAAAAGCAAGAGGTTGAATGCTTGTCTTCTATATACCCCGAGTTAAAAGAAGCACTTGTTGAACTTCAGGTCTCTATAGAAAATGTTGCCGATCAAAACCGAATTGAGCCACCAGCAGATCTTAAAGAAAAGGTGTTATCCAACTTGTTCAAGGAAATTGACAACGACTTAGAGGAAAAAGTTATAAAACATGACTTTACAGGTGAACGTCAGGACAAAGTTGAAGAGAATAGCAAAAACAATACGTGGAAATTAATGGCTGCTGCGTTCTTCGCATTGTTCCTAATAGCAACGACGATTTTTATTAATACAAGAAGTGATAATCAAGTATTGGCCGAACAGGTTGAAGACCTTGAAAGTGAAGTCTCAAATAAAGAAAAACAGGTTGATCAAGTTTCAGAAGAGTATACAGCAATGCTTGATAGCAAGAACAACCTATTAGCCTTTTTATCTGATACAAATACTAGAAGAGTAGCATTAAAAGGTACTGATCTAAGTGCATCTTCATTGGTTAACGTTTATTGGAATGAAGCAACAGAGAAAGTTGTTTTACATGTAGATAATCTCCCAACCACACCAACTAAAAAACAATATCAACTTTGGGCAATTGTGGATGGAAAACCTAAAGATATGGGTGTGCTTCCAAAGGATGACATGAGCGCTCAATTCATTGATATGACCAAGACAACAGGAAAAGCTGCCGCATTTGCAATTACCCTTGAGGAAGAAGGTGGAAAACCAGAGCCAAACCTCGATCAGCTTTATGTAATTGGAAACGTTTGATCTAAAGGATTTCAACAGGTTCTTTATTCAGCTTTGTCATGAGAGTGGACCAACCAATAAAGTTGATTTAAACCAGAAATATTATGAGAACAATATTTAATGGAGCAATTATACTAATGATTTTGGCTCAAATCGCAGTCGGTCAAGTGTGGAGTCAATCATCAGATTCATCAATGTCATATCTTGCGTTGGGAGATTCCTATACTATTGGAGAATCGGTGGAAGAGTCGTTTCGATGGCCTGTACAATTGAAAGACTCATTAAAAAAGAAGGGTTTTAATGTTGAGGAACCTCGCATCATTGCAAGAACGGGTTGGAGGACAGATGAGATGTTAGATGCAGCAAAGGATCAAGTTTCAAAAGATACTTTTGATATTGTTTCATTACTCATTGGAGTAAATAACGAATATCAGGGACGTTCACCCGAAAGCTTTATTTCTGAATTCGAGAGTTGCTTGAAATTTGCTATTGATCATTCTAGAAAAGGTAAGGATGGTGTGTTCGTACTGAGTATACCTGATTACGGATACACTCCTTTTGGACAAAAGAATCAGGAACGTATTACAGATAGGCTCAATAAATATAATGAGATCTGTAGATCGATCTCGGAAAAACATGGGGTTTTGTTCATCAATATTACAGACATTTCAAGAGAAGTTCCTGAAAATAAAGAGTTGGTGGCGAAAGACGACCTTCATCCATCCGGATTACAGTATGCTAAATGGGTAGAGAGATCATTAGAATCTGTTGTTGAACTATTAGAAGGTCAAACAAAATAATAGCATTGGATATTTCAAAAATCTCAGTTTTTATTGTTGAATAAAAGAAAATGACTATATTTGCAGTCCCCTTTTGAGGGATTTCTGATAACGATCAGATATAAATTGATAAAATAAATTAAAGATATATTGCGGGGTGGAGCAGTTGGTAGCTCGTCGGGCTCATAACCCGAAG
>CEQS01009899.1_pt1 | contig 156084 bp, 253 predicted proteins | sample 530981 | NCBI WGS metagenome assembly CEQS01 (sample SAMEA2621176, study PRJEB7988) | marine metagenome | biome: marine biome (ENVO:00000447); feature: mesopelagic zone (ENVO:00000213); material: "saline water (ENVO:00002010), including plankton (ENVO:xxxxxxxx)" | depth 800 m
CGTTACCGCTTTGCGGTAATACCTTACATCCCCTACATGAATGTAGGAGTTTTACGGTTTAATTGATAAAACCACTGATATTGCTATCCATTTTAAGTGAGGAATTTGTGCGACAAAATAATTTACTGGTCGAGTTTTCAAATCGGCTATCCAGCTACCCGGAAGAAGTTCAGGCAAAAATAGCTGAATATCAGAAGCTGGAATACTTAGTCGTGTTTTACAACGAGCAGTCAGGAAAATATTGTGCGGTAATACAATTGGCCTTCACCTTGGCGATTGCTTATGACTTAGATCCTAACGGTCATTTCAATTACCGGTTCTGCTACGATTCGGCTGCGACAATTCAACGCGAGTTCTTAAAGTGGGAAGAAAACGCGTTTTCACTTGATTACATCCCATCAGGGTGGATTGCTTGCCGTGGTATCCCCTCAGAGGTACTTATCAGCAGTTTTGAGAAACAATTTGGTTCAGGCTATGGACAAAACATGATCGACGCTCACAAGCAACTAACGGCGAATAGCAAGGGTTGGATCCCCGAAGATCAGGTTTTCCAGGCATGTCCTGAATTGGACCTCGATGACGCTAAGCACATGTGGGCATATCTAACTTCATCCGGAAAAATAATCACCTAAAATTATAAAAACATCATTTATGTTGTTTTGGTTATGAATTTTCGGTATTATGACTGTATGTTCAATAAATAATTTAAGAGTAGAAATTGTTTCACGATATAATTAATACCTTGCTCATAAAGATTAACCAAAACGGTTACTTATGTGACTTCAAAAAGGATGTCGGACTTATCCCTTCGGGCTCTTGTTCTGAAGAGCAAGCCGATAAACTAATGGCTATAGAGGAAAGGATTTTTGAGATTCTCCCAGTCGAATTAAGAACAAAAGCACGCGCTTTAATCTATCTTGAGGACACTGAGCTTTGCAAAGTAAACATAAAAGAAGTTGCGCATCTTCTTAGTGATGATTTCATCATTGAATTGTACGAGGAAGCGAATTGTTCCTTTAGCTACCTTCCCGATTTTGTTAAAACTGACAAGTTGAAATTGTTTTTCAAAAACATAATGCTAGGGGATAAAAGCAAGCATGGTGGTTACAATGAAATGCATGGATTAGTGCCATGCGCTTTAGACACCGAGACTTTAAGACTTGCGATACCCCAGGATGACTCGTTCGCGCTCGCATACAAACACAAAGACTTCCCTTTTACTGACGATGACTTTAATTTCTTGCTCTCGAAAAAACCTTCTGCCATAAAACGTATTTCAACAATACTTAGCAGAGAACAGGTGGAAACGGTCATCACGAGCCAAGAAAACTACCTTGATTTACTCTATGATTCAGAACATTTAACAACTGATGAAATTATCAATGGGATGCAGCATGGCAGCGGCTATAAATTCGGTGATGCATACAAAAAACTTGGCGAGAACGTAATCCCATTTGAACTTGTGCTTAAGTGGGTAAGCGAAGGTAAGTATTGCATTTCTTTGGTTAGAGATGCCATTGCTCGCATTGATGGATTCAACCCAATTGATTACATGATTAGACTAAAAGGGGTAGGTCATCATCAAACGATTGCTAATGAGTTGAAGAAGCATTATAGCGATAAGCAGCTGCAAAACTTCTTTGACGACATCTCCGATGGCCTTACGTTTGTTGAGGCAAGAGCTTTACTGAAGAAGTTGAAGTTATCTCACAATTCATCAACCAAGCTTTGTGAGTGTTGCGGGCAAAACGTACCGCTTAAGGATTGACTTCAATGAAACGAAAACTTGGACATATACAACACAGCTGCCTAGACAGCCTGAACAAAAAGGGCTTTTTCCATACTGTCTCGTTCCGTAACGGCTGGTGCCGGTCTTCTCACGGGCAGACGATGCGCGTGTTTGCCTCACTGGTTAATCGCGGTATGGTTGAGTTTGATGGCAAGCAATACACTATCACGCAGCAGGGAAAAGACTACCTTGCGTCGAACCCTGCGTCTTAAAGAGATACTGGGCGTGACTTTTCACTCACGCCCAACAATTAGATTTTCTCGTTTCTCGCTTTCCAGAAGAGCACAGGTGCATACCAAAGCGACTGAATGATGAAAGCCTCTCTTGAGAACGGTGATGTAGATGATGTAAGTGGCATAAAGATTAATGGCAGAGCACCTACTGCCAACAAAAATGTAAACCCAGTATACAGCCCCAGCGCAAACAACAAACATGCCTGTATGATCAGCTTGGCCTTGTTCTGTTTAACCCAATCTCCCGAGCCAAATTCCTTTATCTGCCCCATAGGGCTGGTCTCTGTGAATTTAAAAAACATCGAAAACTCCATTTATCTTGTTTAAATCACAAACAATATTATCACAATAAATCCAACTCTTATAACAATATATATGTTGTTTTATCGTTACTGCATGCTATCTAAACAACGAGAGGCATTCATTACTCCGCATACGGGAAGTGAAGATACGTCATTGATACTTTTTTCCAAACCAGGCCAGAATGCATATAAGATGATTCGCCAGGTCCATGAGAAATGATATCTGACACCTTCAGGTCAGAGTAACTTTCGACTGACATTTGCTCCAGCAAACGAGCAGCAACCTTCGGATCATTAATCTTCATAATGTGCTTATGCTGGAAGTAATTCACAAGGGTCGGTGTTTGTTCTGTCATGAATGTTTCCGGCCTATACACAGCCAACACTGAACGAAGCCCTGATAGTTTTCGCGCATCAATGAGCTGTTCCTTAAGTCTCACTGGGTCTTTTACGTGAGAGTCTTTCAGGTATAAAAACGAGCCATTCGGATTGTTTTCAGTGTGCTCAAGCCATCGTCTACTCGATATCGCACTAAAAAAGGCATCTGTTACCGTTTCACTATCATCATCCTTTCCAACGCGCACAAATAACACTTTCCTTTCATCCAGCGCGCTCAACCACCACTGAGAGTCTTTCTTGCTGACATCATTGAACTCTGCAAAGTACAGGTCATCCGCTCTACCTACACTCTTCATGGACTGCTTAACGTACTGGAACGCTGGATCGTCTTCACTATCAACGAGCATCAGTCCACCTCTCTGTTCACAGAATAGAGGAAAGCATTGGAAAATGGCTGCGACGGACAACCCACTTCCCTCTTCTCCCACAATGAGAGTGCTTGACGAAGAAGAGTGATAAACGAGATGATCATTTTCCCTATTAACACCGGTTACTGCACACATCTTCTTAAGCGGATACTTACGGGTGTACCTTTCCATACCTATTTCAGAACCCCCTCCAAAATGTACAAACAGTGGGTTTATGGGCTTCATTTCAAAACGGGCTTTTGGACCCTTTTTATTGTGGAATAGAGAGAATAATGACCATCCTGAAGTCAACATGAATATCAACAGGACCGAAACATTGAATATTTTTAATTCTACACTTCCCGCATCCTGAGTAGATTTCGTCCAATAAAACAAAGCCAGGATGAAAATTAACGATAAAAAACCATGGTAAAACTCTGCTACTTTAGGCGAGTAAGACGACTCAAACACAACCGGTTGCCGATAGTTCTTCGGGTCTGAAGTGCATGACTCTGTTTTAATTCGCGTCCCTAACACCTCGATGCTCTCAACATCAAAGGTTGCTGCAATTGCCTTTGCCGTTTCAATCGATGCTGGCTTACCTGCTTCAATGCGCTGAATGGTTCGTGATGATAAGCCTGACATTTCTGATAACGCACTTTGGCTCCACCCGCGATCGAGTCGCATATCTTTAAGTTTATCTAACGTATATGTGCTCATCTGCACTCCTTTGCTCGTAATATCTCCCTGATGCATAAAATGATAGCATGATTAAATTGATTGCCACACGACGTCGATGCGACAGTTGAATTTAATATCATTTAATCAGGTGGTTACCTGACATTTCAACTTAATAATAAACATCACAATTGATGTAACGTAACGTTCATGTCTTATTTCTGTCAGGTGTAACTATAGAAATGAGGTGGATTTTTAGTTACTCTGACATCGTATTTTACAGGTGGATTTTTAGTACCTTGCGTTTAGAACATATTATTAATCACAATTTTGAACCCACTGCTTTAACGAGTCGAACGACTCGCACCCAAGCCTCTGTAATTGTCGTTGATAATGAATGTCCTGTTTACGCTTATATCAATAACCTGAAGCGAGAAACTTCAAAGACGACAGCAAGACGCACATTATCGGCACTTGCCAAGCATCTAGGGCAAGAGAGCATATATGCTATTCGCTGGGGAAACTTTGACCGCAACGGCATTAACAGTTTACTTGGGCTTCTCCAAGATAAAGGATTGACGCCTGATACCTTGCGCTTATACCTGTCGGTTGTAAAAGGGGTGTTGAGAGAGGCGTATTTCCTTGATCAGATCACGACCAAACAATACGAGCGCATTCGTGCAGTCAGCATATCCGCCTCACCTCGCCGTAAAAAACACCAAATATTAGAAAAAGACAAAGTTCCTGGGCTTATAGAGAACATTGAATCGACGTGCCGCCACAAAACCACCGCGATACGTAACAAAACGATGTTACTTACCCTTATATTCTCAGGATTGCGCCGCTCTGAGTTAACCGGTTTGACGTTAGAGCAGCTGGACATGGGTGCACGCAGACTCACTGTAGTGGGTAAAGGTGGCAAAGTTCGGATTGTACCTATACCAAGGCTCGCTTTTGATTCTCTCGTTCTCTGGTTGGGTTATAGAGGTCATGAACCAGGTTACCTATTTTTGCCGGTCAATAAATCCGGCAAGGTGCTCTCTGCTGATAAACAAGAGTCGCCGATGGATACGTCCACCATATACCAATTGTGCAAACAGTACGGTCTGATATCCCAAACATCGAAAATAGCCCCTCATTCCCTTCGTCGTTCTTACGCAACATGGTTACATCGTGACGGTGTGAGCTTAAAAGACATTAAAGAGATGCTGGGTCACAGTTCAATAACAACAACTGAGATATACGTACAAACTGACTACGAGCAAGCGGAAAACGCGGTATTATCAAGTCTTGATGAGTTCTGAATAAACAACAATTAAGTTGTTGGTTGGTGTCTAAATTGTTATCATAGTGACAATTTGCGCGAATACATGGATGTATTATGGAAATCACCAACAAAACGGAATTGAACGCAGAGACCGAACGTTTCAAATTGCTCTTGCAACAAAACTTCGGCTTCATTACCACTCGACAGGCCCAGGACTTATTTGCCAAATGCCTTGGTCACAGGCGTATAGAAAGTCTTCAGTATGCTCTACCAGTCACATTGAATGCTGAAACAAAGGTTGATCCATCTTTTTTTATTCGTGAACTTTCTAGCGGCAACATTAAGCTTTCCCACAATGAAGTCGTGACCTTTTTCCCGTTCTTGCTCGACCCCGTCAAAAAATCAAATGAAGATGTCATTAAGAAGCTTGAGAAGTGCTATAGCGGGCTTTATAACGTCTGCAACGTACATCTTGAGGTTGTTGGTGACAATGCAGGTTATCACATCGCGAATTTTATTTTAGAAGGTGATCTGTCTGGTGCCAAGCGCTTGGTTGATATCGTCCAAGGGTTACGTAATATCGAAAAACGGAACAACCAGCTTGACCAGGTGATAAAACGATTAACTTTGTCTTCAGAGTGCCATAATAAACTGGGAGCCTTCTACTCAATGCTTCCTACCTCGCAAGAAATGGCATCGTAGACCTTGGCTGAATAATATTTTGACACTAAAAAGGCGGGAGCACCCCGCCTGTCACTTTGCTTTACACCTTTTGCTTAAGGTTTTAGCTTTCTTCTCATCCCCATCATCGCGAGCCCGATAAATGCGCCCATCAAGGGGGCCGGCACATCATTTATTGGTGCGTCTGGGTTGTTAATGTTTAACGTTGGATCATTTAGCGAACTCCATGTAACCCCACCGTCGCTTACTAAGAAGAACCCGTTGTATGCGTTTGCAACGTCTTTGTCTTGCATTTTTCTGGCGTTATATCGAATGTAACCGCTATAAGTGTGAGTGCCATTTGTATATGCCGCAGTATAACGTAACTCGCCATCATCATCGTAATACAGTCCGTTAACAGTGGCACCATTTCTGGAGTAGATGCTGCCGTCGGTAACACCCAATGCTTTCATGACGTTTCTGCTGTCGTTGACATAAGCATTCGTCACTGAGTCTGTGCGGTCACCAAACATCAAATCGTCAACATGTTTAAGCGCCTCTTCTGTGTAAACCAGAACCTCGCTATAGGTCGGGAATCGCCAACCTTCAAACTGGCCTCCAGATACCATTTCTTCCGCAATTTCGTTAAAACTCATACCATCAGTAGCGTCAAGTTTTAACCATTCAAGCCCAGTTTCCTCATGCAGAGTAACCTTATCATCCCCTTCAGTAAAAAGTGAAGAATCGACTAACTTAGCTTGCACCCCCATTGAGGCGACAGACATTACAACAGCGGCGATCGTTAACAACTTCATCAAATCATTCCTTAAAAATACGACGTAAGAAAAATAGAACAAATCCCTCTGCAACAGCCATGCCAATTTAAAACAACAAATACAACACAAATGTTGTTTTAAAATCAATTGAATGGTAATATGTTTAGCATGAAATGACTTAATGTTTCGACACGGGAAACAACATGAAATCAATTACCACAGATAAGAACGCTGGAATGCGATTTGCTTTTGGAGATATCGAGACCGGTGGGCTTAATGAGCGCTTAGATAATGGTCAGTTGGGGATGGAATATTACCCTATTTTTGAGATTGCCTTCATCATCACTGATCGTGACTTAAACCAAATTGGTGAACCGATCCGAATCGTCATTCACCAGACCGAAGAAGAGATTGCCAAATCACACCCTTGGGCACTTGAGCAACACACAAAATCAGGGCTATTGGATGAAGTTCGTAAGTCAACCATCACGCTATCTGAGGCGCAAGACATGATTATTGCGCACATGAAGGCGCTTGGTGTTGATAAGTACGATCACAAGCAACGCACTGGTGCCATCTTTGCGGGCAATTCATTGATGCTTGATCGTGATTACTTCATGGCCCAAATGCCTACTCTGCATGGCTACATGCATTATCGCCAATTGGACGTATCGGCATTCGCAATATCTTGCCGCGCATGGGCGCCGGAATTGGAAGATTTAGCAATGTCCGTCAAGAAAGGGACGCATCTCGCTCTTGTGGATATCCAAGAGTGCATTGATGAAATGCGAATCTATCGTGACCACTTATTTGGCGGAAGATTACCAGTGGTGAACCCGTGTCAGTAAAAGTTCTTAATCACACGATTGGTGAGCATGAGCTACCTGTGATGCTTATCAATCTTAAGCATCGCAGTATCATCAGTCTACCAACTCAGATTGGCTGCGCTATCGGGTGTACATTCTGTATATCAGCTGACAATGAATTTCAACGTAGCTTAACCGCAGATGAGTTGGTTGAACTGGTTGAATTTGGACTCCAGCACATTAAACACGACGACGCGCTGGTGTCTTTTACCGGTGAGGGCGAGCCGTTCCTTAATTTGAAGAACATCAACCAGGCGATGTCGCTGCTTCATGACAATGATGCGATCAGTCATTTTCGTCTATGCACATCAGGGATACGACCGAACTTATTCGGGAAAGTTGCCAAATACAGCAAACCAGTAAACATTCAGTTATCCCTACACTCCCTTAATGATGAGGTTCGCTTTCGATTAATACCGAAAACCAAGCCTGTTGAGGTCATCTTAGAATCCCTCAGAGCTACTACAAGCCATTTTAATGAAGTGGCCATCAACTATGTCCTAATGAGTGAAGTAAACGACTCAGATGATGATATAGACGCACTAACCCAGGCCATTGATCCGCGTTGGGTCGTAAAGTTTAATCCGTTGCTGGATGATGGACCATATAAACCGAGCGAACGTACTGACGAATTCGTTAACTCCCTAGCTAAAGCGGGCCAAAACGCCATTGCATTCAATGCGGTTGGCTCAAAGCTAAGCAATGGGCTTTACGGTCATTTAACGCACGCTCAAAACAACAGAATTGCTTAAGGAATCTCTAATGGCAACAGAACCGCGATATGACATAAAACAGCTGAAGGCTGATCACGAGAACGGAGACGGACTTTCTTATGACGAAGTTGATTTCTTGTTCGAGTTACTCGAAGCCGGCGACAGAAAAGAAATGGCTGAGATCATGGTCTTATCTGAAATTCGAGAAGCTGTTGGCGACAACGGAAAAATGATGCAATCAGAGTTGGTTGAACACATCAAAGGGCTTGCTGGAAAAGCCAAACAGTAATGACGTCCTCTATCAACGAGGGCCAATAAGCAAAAGGATTTGCATATGACTATTTCCATACAAGGGATTGAGATAAAACATGCCGAGAACCTTGATGAAGATGATCCTCGTTTTGACGCGGTATCATTTGACATCTTCGGTATCTATCACGATGCCCCCAACGAAACATTCCTACTTGGGCAGTTAAAAACCAAGGCCCTGAACAAGACCAGCTCCCAAGATTTCTCTTGTGCCGTACTGGATGACTTTCTCAATCATGAGCAAAGCAAGATCAGAAGTATTTGTGAGGCTCTCCGCATTGATGAATTATGCGAATGTGAGGCAGATATTGTGCTCGTTGAATCGCTGGTGGTAGATGCCAACTTCCAGCGCCAAGGGGTTGGCAAAGTTCTCCTTGAGCGTGCATTGCGCTACTTCAATGAAACGATGCCATCACCGTACTTTGCTATAAGTGCAGAACCTACAAGCGATAATCGATACAACCAGTACCCGCCGCAATTTGCACCATTTAACGCAATAGCAATAGGTGTAGACCACCCAGCTTATGATGTCCAGATAAAGAACAATCGCCTATTCCTAAATGCGATGGGGTTTTCTCATTACGCTGACAACATCTACACCATGAACAGTAAACATCAACAACGTTAAAGGAGGTCCATGTGACCGTTGAATTTGAACCAAAGAAAGAGGGCTGCTTTTGTTTTGGCGCCCCTAACGACCACGTCTTTGACTTACTCAAAAAAGAGCGGGTTAAGCAAATTCTTGGCGACGTTCCGTTAAGTAATGACCCAATGGATGTGACAGAAGCGCAGTCTCTGGCCCTTGCCGCTTACATCAAGGAAAATAAACTCACAGAACTGAAGCGCTGGCGAGCCGATGCGGATATGTATGCCGAGTTTTTCGAGTCCTGTGGTGGTTTTACTACCCGCTAACTGCGGCCCATTTAAACACTCTGGGGATATTCGAAAACGATATCCCTCCCTTCTCGCTTCCCATTGTTACAATCCCGTGGTATCAATTTGTGCACCATAACTTTATTACCCGGGAACTCGATGTTCACTGATGCTGAACTCACAATACTAAACCACCCCCTTTCGAATGAAGCCCGTGTTTTGTATGCAATAGGATTGAGACCTTATGCCAATCAGTCAACTGGCGCCAGCTCACCAATTAGTTATAAGCAATTGCTGTCATTGGTAAACGGCAGCAAGGGCCTATTAACGCTGGGGAGGGAAATAAACCAGCTGATCTCCGAGCTCTTGGATATAGGGCTCATCGCACTGCCTTCAGATGTTGATGCAGCGCAGTCCCTAAATGGAAAGGTGGTATTGTTGCCTTTGATGTTGCCCAGTAATGATTTCGTCCAGTTACACAAACAACACTCCCCTATGAGCAAGTCGTGGCAACCAAACCCAGATTTATACAATGAACTGTGCTCGCTTCTTGGGATCATTGATACGGATTACACCGGATCGGAACTGGGAGAGTTTATAGCGTACTGGATGGGACGCCCTGAAGCGGTGTACAGCAGCTATCAATGGACGCAGAAGTTTACTTACAACATGAAGCAGAAACGCACTGCTATCGGACACTCCCCTGTCAAAAAAGTAGGAACCCAGGTTGTTAATACCGCGCCAGAAATAACACCTGATGATAATACTCGCCGACTTGTAGAGAAGTATTCAAAACCTAAAGACACCTAATAAGCGCTAAAAACACCACTAAATACAACAAAAATGTTGTATTTACCCCGTCAAATTGTTATTGTTTTAAATGTTGCTAACGATTACCTGCAACACAAGACGCTAAAGACTAATTGCGAGAAAAATATGAATTCACAGAACCCTGTGCAGATCTTCACATCTGCATCGCTTGGTATGGGCTATAACAGTGCCTTTGAGATTGCCGAGCAAATCAAATTACATACCAATTCAAAGTTTTTACCATTGGCGAATGCCGGTCCATTTAGCGACATCTCCGATCAAGATAAAGCAGCTGAGCAATTTGGATTGACTCCGGTATATGCACGCACGTTAGGTTTCAATAAACGAGAAGAGACTGTTGTCATACTGGCGAAGAACAATGGTGCCCGGGTATGGCTAAACCGCCAGCCAATTAACTACGACTCACTGCGCCAACTGGAAGACAACATTTTATCGACGAACCATGATGACATCACTGTATTCATTCCTAACACATGGTTAAATGACAAGGAGATGGGCGTCTTCGCCAAGCGCTTACGCTCAGATTGTGATGCTGTATTACTTTGGGACGTGAGAACGCCGGTAAACCAACCTAAGGAAGAACTGGCTCGCTGGGACATTATCCCGTCTTTGCCTATTCACTACGCTTCAGATGAATACAAAGAGGCATTTGACTCTCTTCGAAGCGCTATCCGAGCAAAAGAAACCTTGCAGCCAGGAATGCATATCCAGGCTGGCGGATGCTTCTATTCTGACGAAGAATACCTAAAAAACTTTGGCAACGTCATCGCTTCCCTACCTGTTTCTGGGCGAAATCTGGAATCAATTTTTAATGAATGCGAAACAACTCCAGTAAATCTTCATCATGAAATGACGATACCTGAATGGCTAGCAGACGAATCATCTGCCGGCACATTAAAAAGCAAGGCCGGCAGAGCATTAATTGAATTTATTCAACGTAACGAGTTAGGCAAGGATGTTGCTGACACTTACCAGAGTCGCCTAACTAACGAATTGAGCCTTATAGAAAGTAAAGGGCTTTCCGCCAAGTTTCTTCGTACACTGGAGGTCTTCAGCGCCCGTGGTGACGGGCTCATGCTAATGCGAGGACCTCAGGTAAACTGCCTTATTTTCCATTTATTTGGCATGACCAACGTAGATCCTGTCGCACATAACTTGTCAGAGTACCTATATTTTTCCAAGTTAAAAGCGAGCCCATCTCCTTTATTGAGAATCGACTTCGATTCTTCTGAGAACGCGCGAAGTAACGTGGATGCCGAAATGATGAAGGTGCACAAGGGGAAATACGTTGGTGGCATTTACGTTCATAAAATGGTGATAAAAACCGCCCTTCGCTCAGTTGCTAAACATCCCAAATACAAGACTGACCGTCTGATTAAGCGAGAGCTCGACCAAATCGCCGATACTATCCCGTTTCAGCACAAGGACATGTCAGTACAGGAACTGGCTGATAACTACCCAGTGGCTGCACGTTTGTTAGAAAGCGAACCTGAAGTAAAGAAAATCCTTGAGCACTTACTGAATCAAAATTGCAACATCAGCTTACTTACGGGGTTACGTACCATTTTTGATAGTGATTCTATGGTGTCTGCACCATCATCACAATCTGGCGTTTTCTTCTCGATGACGGATCCGCAGACCCCCATTAATATCATTGGGATGTCAAAAGAAGAGCTTGATCAGGTTCCTTCATTTCAATTTAATCTACTTGGGTTAAAAGCGTTTAATTGGATTGAAGCGGCCATTAAGGACCCCAAAATCGATATTGCATCAATTGATGACATTCGATTGAATGAAGAACAAGTATTCGAGTCAATGCGCATCAACGGCCTTGGGATCTTTCATTTTGAAAGCGAATTGATAAATGAATCAGTCAAAAGTGCAAACATCACCAGTATTGAAGACATGGCCGCCTTGTTGTCACTACACCGTCCGGGGCCTCTCGAAATAGGGCTGCTAGAAAGCTTCATACAGCAACGAGGCTGCCCTATCCCATCAGGGCTGGAAGAAAACCAAACTCTATCTGGTATTCTCGAAGAAACACGAGGGGTACCTGTGTTCCAAGAGCAGTTCTTTGACATCTTAACCAAGATTGGCGGACTGTCACCAGAACGCGCTGTCCACTGGGTAAGAACCCCGTCGGCTGTGCAAACTGAGTCTGGTGCGGAGGAACTCTATAACGAATTGAAGGAGATGGGGCTTTCTCGAAGTGACGCCAATGCCATCATTGATTTCATTGAAACGCCTATGCAGTACGCGTTCTCGAAGGGACATGCGCTTGCCTACGCGACGATTGGGTATTATACCGCATGGCTACGTCACCATTATTTGAATGCGTGGTTTCACATCCCTGTAAATGACTCAATAACCCACCATAAAAATAAGCTTGATTTGCTTAAATCTTTACTGGAACTGGGTGTTGTTATTTATGGGGTGGATGGGGATAACGCAAAATCAATCAAGCGCTTTACTGTAACCAATGAGGGATGGGTACCTCTGAGAACAACACGCTCACTCACCCTCAGAGACATCAAATCGTTGGAACTCGAATACCGCTACTCTAACCGGCTCTAATTTGATTGGTGCCTACGAGTTACAGCGGGCACCATCTTAACTGGAAGATATTTTATGAATACGAGTATGTACCTCCATCGTCACTGGCCAACACACTTGGACCTGATGGTGCTTGAGAAGCTGCCTACGCCACGATTGCTTGCTTACTACCGTAAGCATCTTGGTAAGAAAGACCGCTTCAAGAACGGATACCCAGCGCATATGGTCCATGAGAACGACCAGGCGTACAACGGCGAGTTTGGCACCAATGCCCACCAGCAGTTCCAGCAATACTTTGATGATATCAAAGCCATCCTAGATACCCGTGAAAACGTAAACACCTAAAACAACAAAAGTGTTGTTTTCTTTGTCGTGTTTTGGTAATATATACCTACTGAAACATGACAGGGGAAACACATGTCGATACTAACCGGGTCTGCTCTTGTACAGGCCATCCAAGACCAAAACAAAGAAAGCGAAGCTGTCGAAGCATTAGACAACATGGTGCATGAATGTAAGAGCGCTGACGCGTCTAATACATGCGACATCTGTCCGGATGAAAATCCTGCCGGCCATGATGAATATCATGACCAGTTCTCTATGCAAGCAACCAACATCAACAACCAGGGGTTAGACGCCCAGCTGGCTTACTTAGGTGAGTCTGGTTGTACCGCTGACGCTGAAGCGTTACTTCGCGATTTACTGGCCTAAGGAGACAAGAGCATGTCACATACATTTGACGACAAAATCATCATTCCTTCACTGCAAGAGCAAATGGGCCTTGCACTGGGTGGCGAAGAAATTATAACGCCAGACACTGGTGTTTACTTCTCTGCTGAAGAGATTGATATCACTATCTATGACAAGATCATCATCTGCATGTCTGGTGGTAAAGACTCATGGGCAACCCTACTTCACCTTTACGATATTGGTGTAGACCGCAGTAAAATTGAGCTGTGGCACCATGACGTAGATGGCCGCGAAGGCAGCACATTGATGGACTGGGCATTCATGGCAGACTACAACCGTAAGCTGGCAGAGCACTTCAATCACCCTCTTTACTTCAGCTGGCTGAAAGGCGGCATGGAGCGTGAGATGTTGAAGGAGAATGAGTACAGTCAGCCTCACATGATTGAGACACCTGATGGCTTGCTTGAGTTGCCTCGCGATACGAAACGCTCTAAACCGAGCACGCGACTCAAGTTCCCTCAAGTGGGTGCCAACCTTCAGACGCGCTGGTGCTCTAGCGCACTTAAGATTGACGTTGGTCGTCGCCAATTAACGAACCAGACTCGCTTTGATCAAAAGAAAGTCTTGTTTATCACTGGTGAGCGCCGCCAGGAGAGCTCTAACCGCGCCAAGTACAACCAGTTCGAACCACACATGGTTGACTGTCGTGCTGGCAAGAAAGGCCGTCACGTTGACGTATGGCGTCCAGTATTGCACTGGCAAGAAGATCGCGTATGGGATGCGCTACAGCGTCATGGCGTATTGGCACCTGTGCCGTACCGTCTTGGCTGGGGTCGCTCAAGCTGTATGACGTGTATTTTCAACAGTCCAACTATCTGGGCAACGATACGCGAATACTTCCCAGAGAAGATTATGCCGATTGCGAGTTTAGAAGACCGATTTGGCACAACCATCTCACGCGACCGCATCAACGTGCTGGACGTATCGAACAAGGCGAAACCGATGGAAATCTCTGACCTTGTAGCACTTGATCAGGCTATGCGTGAAGACTACATCCTGCCAGTGGTCGCAAACGCCGAACACAAGTGGGTGATGCCAGCTGGCGCATTTAACGAGTCTGTATGTGGCCCAAGCTAATAACAAAGCAACTTACTGGGGTTCATCGGGAGATGGGCTCCAGCACCTCCACAGGAGCTTCAAATGAAAGAGATCGCAACATTCGTATTCATCAACATCATAGGTACATCAAGCATTTTGAACACCTTTGCTAACGCTGCATTGATCGGATTAGGGGAAGGTGAACGCATCGACCCCGTTGTCCAAGCATTGTTTCCCGTAATCGCTGTTATCGGCATTGCCTATTCGATGTGGGCTGGGTTCAAACTGGGCAAAAGACATATCGACAAGCATACGGGTAGCAACTGAAAATTATTTTACACAAATAACAACAAAAGTGTTGTTTTAATGTTTGGTCTTTGCTACTATAACCATATTGAAGATTGAGACACCATCTGGGGAAACAACATGAAACTTATTTTATCTCAACCACTATTCGCACAAGCAATCGAAACCGCTGCAAGTGTAGCTGACAAAAAGATTGAACACGTTGCCGACTTTATTCTATTGACGGTAAAAGATGGCGTACTAACAGTGATTGGTACGGACATGGAACGCGAATCTAAAACGTGCGTAACGCTAGATCAAGAAAGCGAAGACGGCATTGCCCTTGTGAGTGGCAAGAAGCTAAAAGATCTTGTCAAATCTGCACCAAACGATTCTGTAGTAACATTCAAGAGCAACCCTAAAGAGCCAGACGCATTTACCATGACGTTCTCGGGCACTCGCTCTCGTTTTACACTGCGCGGCAAAGATGCAACCATGTTCCCAAGCATTGACATGGACGGCAATCAAAAGACGTTATCAGTAGACCGAGTACAGTTTGTGCGTGCATTGGATGCGATGTCTAAGTTCATGGCTGACCAAGACGTGCGCTATTACTTAAATGGTGTTCAGTTAGTCGCAGATGCACAATCTGTGAAGCTGACAGCAACAGATGGCCACCGCTTATCGCAATCTCGCGTTGCCCTTGAAAGCAACAGTGCTGATGCGCCATTTGACGTAATCATTCCTCGCAAAGCAGTATTGGATATTATCAAAATGCTGAAATCGGGTGATGAAACCATCCAAATCGCAACCACCGCGAACCACATTGTTTTGACACTTGGTAGCAACACTTATATTTCTAAGCTGATTGACGGCAAGTTCCCTGATGCAGAGCGTGTAATCCCTCGTAAAAACCAAGTGGTGTACCGCGCCAATCGTAGCCTGTTAATCGGCTCACTGACTCGCGCTGCTATTTTGGCAAACGAAAAGTTCAAAGGCATCCGCATGAACTTCACTGGTAATGAATTAAGCATCGAAGCCAACAATCCTGAGCAAGATGCGGCGAATGAAGTGGTTGATATCGAATCGGTAACCCAAGGTAATGTTGAAATCGGCTTTAACGTAAAATACGTGATTGACGCCCTGCAAATGTACACTGACGAAAATGTACTTATCGAACTTCAAGACGGCAACAGCTCTGCACTTATTCGCACCGAAGCTGCCAACGACCACATTGCCGTATTGATGCCAATGCGCCTGTAGTCGCTACATAGACTTCCCATGCAACTAGGCTCACATTGTGAGCCTTTTTATTGTCCAGTTTAGAGGTGATTATGGCTACTATTTCGCTGTTTCATGGCACTACCCAGACCCACGCAGAAAAAATATTGAAGGAGGGGTTTCGCCCAAATACGTGTTTTACCACTGATGAGTCTCTGGCAGAGTATTTTGCTGAATGTGCCAATGATGTGCATCAAGACGAACATGGCGAACGCGATAATGACGTTATCTTAGTTGTGTCACTTCCCCAGGAGCAACTCAAGGTCGACTGGCCTGCATTTGAAGAGCCGATCTCAATATTCCGAAATGAGTGGGTGGATTCTGACGAAGAATGGTCAGAGGGCATGGAAGACGGCTCTATCCCTACCCCTGCTAATGATGATGACGTATCTGTCGCGCTTGAAGTGACCACTTGTGTTCGCTGCAAAGATATCGTCCCCGCTGAAAATATCAGTGAACAATAACAACAAAAACGTTGTTTTTATTGTTCTGGTTTGGTACTATATTTACATACTGAAGAGACAGCTAAACAACAGGGGAAACGACATGGCTTCAACCTTTTACACAATTCCAAGCGCAGCACTTATTACTATGGAAATGGCTAATGCCATCTTAACCGACAGTGATTGGGAAGCCGCCAAAAAAGACGACACGCCGATCCAAAGTGAGTCAGCTGTGCCAGTTCGCGTAACGATGGCCGGCGACGCCAATATCGTGGAAATTGAGCGCATCACTGATCGCACTGTTGCTTATGCTGACACAGGGAAAAACCCAATGTTCGGCGAAGATTCGGTGACGTTTGACGCACTGCTTTGTTTCGGTGACGGCAGCAAGTTTGCAATGGTGCCAGGTGTAGGCATGCCTAATGGTGAATATGCCTTCTTGAACCTATTACCAATGAGTCAAAGCTGGAGCGATCCGGACAGCATCAAAGGTTATGTCAACGAGCACTTCGACATCAAGTACATCTACCTCCCTTGCCCATTAGGTACTGTGGCCGGTGAGAAAATTTGCAACATGTCATCAGGTTACGCTTACGTTGACGCCGCCACCCAGCAGGTTGTCGATATCACCATCGACAATTCGGTAAAAGAAGCTGACTACGGGATCCCAGTAAAGAGCGACCACCCTGATTACATCAAAGTGCCATGTCGCTTTGCGAATGGCGGATGCAACTTCATGAAGGTGTCAAAACGTGAAGACTAAGAAATCAAAGACGTTCACAAAGGTTGTTGACTCGGTGCTATCAGAAGGCTGCACCGGGTTTACCCGAGGTACTCGCTCTCGCTGGTTCGAACTTACACTGGAATGTGGGCACGAGGTGGAGCGATACGCTCCGCCAAGTGCGAAAGAAGAAGATCACCCTAAACGGGTCGTATGCGATCTATGCCCAGAACACTAGGAGTTCATGATGTCATTATTTACCCCACTACAACAGTATGTAGCAAGTAACCCATCACTTCATTTCGCTGATGCTTCACCTGATGAAGAGCTACTGGATATCGTTGGGCACATCGCTGCTGAGCGCACCGGTAAAGTGATGGAAATTGATGAGCTCTACATTGAGTTCCGGATCCTATTTAAAGATGGGGTCATCAGCCTAACGGCTCGATACCAGGATACCGAGTCAGGTGATTATATTGAGCACACACTCAGTGAGTCGGATGAAGCACTGGTAATGGAAAATTTTCAGGAAATCAAAGAAGCGTTCCTAGCTTCGCTACCTGAAGAATTTCATGGCGCCGTTAACGTTTTACCGGGCCTGCAATAAAATTTTGAAAAATAACGCCAATAAAACAACATAAGTGTTGTAATGTTTGTTTTAGTTTGGTAGGATTAATACTGAGAACTTTGGCAAAGACATGATGAAGAGTTTAATGCGCAAATTTCTGGATATCACCACTAAATTGGGACGTGATGAGCACGAGCCCCGAATGACTGGAGATGCTTTTTTTACGGATCCGCTCGCGGAAGACGTTCCCCAGAATCAGAATAGTCGCACTTCGTCATCTCTGAGTTCAAAAGCCAGGTATCCCGACTGGGTCGGAGCGTGCTAGCTCAAAAATAAGAAGATGAGTTACACAGCACCCTGGCTATGCCAAATACAATTTGAACCGAGATTACTCTCGACGCCGGTGAAGCCGGAATAAACAAGATTACGCGCCATTACAATGGCGACATGGACCGAATTTATACAACCAGTGGTAACTGGAGGATGAAACTATGAACGAAGCTATCAACAACCGCTTTACTGAAGAACAAATCAAATCTGCACGTCACATCAATGCGACTATCCTTCTTTCGCAGAAGTGCGATGGTAACATCGACAAGTTCGCTGAAACCGTCGGCCGTAGCCGCGAGCAGTGCAACAGCATCCTGCGTGAATCGCACCCTGTTGCAATTGGACCTAAAGTAACCGAAGACATTGAAAAAGCTTTCAAGTTGTCACCAGGCTCTTTGTCACTGATCAACAACAAATCTCCGGAGATGCTCCCTCAAGCGCACGCAAATGCGCTGGCCAAGTACCTGACGCGTATGACTCGGGTATACAAGAGCAAGTCTCTGAAATCGCTGGTGGATAATCTCATCCAGAACCGAGGTGTCGACATTGATCTTCACCAGGTGCGACGCACAAACGCGCGAAAGCTTGTTGATAACCATTGTGGTGGGGTCGTTCGTGAATTTGCTGACCGTGTTGGTAAATCTGATCGACAGTGTGCGAATTCACTGCGCAAGAATAAGCCAGCAAGCTTCGGTGATAAGTTCGCTGATGATGTTGAAGTTGCATTTGGACTTAAACCAGGTCAGTTGTCTCTGATTGATGGCGTGCAGCTGGAGCGAAGCTTCCCTTATTTCGCAGCTCACATTGAATTCCACTTGGGTCAGATGAAGACCTTGATGGCCAGCTCACCTGCTAAAGCAGATGTAGACGAAGTTAATGAAGCACTTGCGGATGTAGACGCCCTTCTTATGGAGATGCTGGAAGACGCGTTCATTAACGCTGAGACAGCGACTGCTTAACACAGAATTCCTGTGGTAAAACACATTGCCCGACCTCGTGTCGGGCTTTTTTGTGCCCGCAACTCACCTCCCGTAGCCACTTAACTCATCAGGTATAAAAAAGCCCGCATATGCGAGCTCTTTTTGGACCGGTGAGTTCTAATTAAGCGTCAACGCGCTCTTTGAACGTTTTGCCAGGTTTGAACTGCGGGATGGTTGCCGCTTTGATGGTCATCGAAGCACCCGTCTGTGGATTTCGACCTTCGCGCTCTGGGCGAACTTTAGTTGAAAATGTTCCGAAACCTACCAGAGTAAGTGATTCTCCGTCCGCCAGACCTTTCATTACGTTTTCTTGAAATGATTTTACTGCGGCATCAGCATCTTTCTTACTTAGGCCAGTGTCCTCTGCAATACGTTCGATTAACTCAGATTTATTCATTTTAGTATTCCTCTACACTCTACAAATTGGCACCAACTTGGTGTCATGTCATGTACATTATCACTACCAGATCTCAAGACAAAGCGTTTTTTGAAATTTTCGAGTAATTTTTAATCGAACCCCTGCACACTATGAATCCGTGGTCTCTGATTTACCGTCAAATAACACATTTAAAACATCTTAATTGTTGTTGAATATGCGGCATGTTGATATAATCTGCCTCCGAATTTAATCAAGGAAGAAGTATGCCTTCAATTGCAACCGAAAGGGAACAGAATCAAATCTTGTTGCAGCAGAATCAAGCTCTGCGAGAGCACTTATCTGCAATCATCGAAAGTCCAGCCATCGATATCGATAAAATCACCAGTGACTGCATCGCTAAATTTAACGAGTACAAATGGGAACGTCACCCCTCTGCGGACAAAGAACTTTTCGAAAAACTCCATGGGAAGCTTAGTCAAGGCGAAGGTGGAGCGCCAGATCTTGCCAACTTTGTTACTCTTGTCAAACTGACGCCAGGCAGTCACCCTGCGGCTTGGCTTTATTCTTCAGAAGCCTTAGTGACTGCACTGTAATCATCATAAGGCGCCTTATTGACTTAAGCGCGCCTTCATCCCCTCTACACCAACGACAATGACCTCACGTTCTTTGAGGTATCGACTTTCAAACCGCTGCTCGCACATCCACATGCATTCATAGCCCCATACGATATCACGTGTATCATCAATCATAATTTTGGGGCTAGGTAGGCCCATGGATTTATACTGGCCACTCGGTGGGATAACGTCCCCCAAATAGACGCCACGACCAATAATTTCGACTTTCTTGTCATCTGAATCCAAGACGGCGACAACCCGTCCACCAACTGCTACTTTCATCAGAACTTCCTGTGTATTACTTACGTTTCTTGTTGTGCGGGTAATCGTAGCAGAAACGGAGCTTTCGGACTCGCAACAACGAAAATGTTGTATTTGTTTTTTTGTCGTGATATCTTCTCTATATCAAATCGCACAGGAAAGCCTGCGCACCTCAATCAAAAGCTTACGTATCAACTCTACAGGAGTACCGCTATGACGGCTTTTGATTATTTTTCCAATGTCCACCCTGAAATCGCATCTCGCCAGATTCGTATTCTTCATTTATTAAAAAAAGTGAGAGAGCATCATGCTATTTTATCCGAGAGGCTAAATGAGCGCTTCTGTAACCGTCTATACGACAGAACGTGGGAACTGCTTCAACTCGAACGCTCTCTTCAGGGGCGCCTCCATCAAATTGATTTGCAATATGAAGCGTTTGCAACACGATTGGTGGGGTAAAGCTGGTTGACCCGGGTGGGCTTATACTCGGGTCTAGGTTCTGTGATACAATTCAGAAAACGGAATTTAGGTACACAACCATGGACGGAAGAAAAATAAAGCTACTCATATTGGCGATGACATCATTGCCATTCTTGGCCATAACGTTTGCGGGGGCAGACATCCTGCTGACAACGATGGCCTCGCCGCCCTCACCAGATAATCCATTTGATATGCTTTTATCTTCTCTTCACATTCTGGCAATGAGTATCGCACTAATGATTTCATTTGCCATGTCTGCCGTGTGCCTCGTACCACTTCGTTACTGGTTTACACAACCTCCTGAAGAGCCTTTTAACCCAGCAGACACTTACATCAAAACACACAGTTTCCTGTAGGAGTTTGCATGCATATCGCGTGGCGACACTGGACCTACTTTATTCGTGAGATCACCTGTGTTTTGGCAGGTGGGTCAGCTACTGTCGGTAGTATTATTGCATTATTGGGGGTTGTTGAGCTGTTCACTTTGTTAAGTTACCAGGTGGAGCTCGTTGTTCCAGGATCGAACAGTGTGAATTTAGATTTTCTTTACCAACTGGGTGTTATCATGGGGAGCTGCGCAACGATTATGATTATTGCGCTTGGAGCTGAAAGGTGGGTACTGCCTATACTGCCGCACCCAGAAACTTAATCAGGAGAACACGTTCTGTAGTGCGCGTTCCTCAATCTCATGTCGACGTGGTTTCGCTTCTAAAACTCTGGCGCAGATTTCTTTATCCCAAATGTTGAAGCTGTAATAGTCCGCATCATATGTCTTACGACTGACGTGAATGTGATAAATGCCAAAATACTCCCACAAATCACAGGAGCATCTGCCGGCCAGAACATCTTGAACGACCTTATCCACATTCATCGGGGTGTCACCTCTAAAAACCTCACCATCAGGAATGGCGCTGTATTTCTCTCCAGATGCCTCAAATGATGCAACAGCACGCTCTGCTCGGCGAAGTTCTTTCTCCACTGGCTGGCCGTGGATGTGCTCTAATGAGATGATAGGAAACTCTTTTTCTCCGGCAAGGACCCGTGGATGGGTGTGTGCGCCGCGTGATAAATGGAGATATTCCAGCGCATAATGTTTTCCATTTAGCGCAATTGTAGTACCAGGACGTTCCGCCCCTCTCCTGCTCTGTTTACTGGTCATATCGAACGCCAACAGAATCGAGATATGCAGTTGTCATTGCGTTCATGCCCGGGATCTGGATTGCATGTTCGTATACAAGCCATTCAGTGGAAACGTCAGTTTTATCACTAACCAACACTGTATTCCCATCCGGAAGGAACACCTCTGCAATCACAGACGCATCGTGCTCGTCAGTTTGAGGTTGCTCCACTGGGAGACGGCATTCAATTAACTGGCCCTTACGCACCCCGCGCGCAAACAGTTCGCTATCACGACTAAGACCATACGCCTCAGCTCTAAAACGGCACCCTCTGGGGAAATAACGCATATTGGCATCAAAGCTCATGGGTGAATACTCCTTACTAAAAATAACTAACTTCATGGTATCAGCTACTTAAGATAAAAACAACATAAATGTTGTATTCAATGTTGGATATCTCACCTTATTTGGGTACAATACACTCATTGCAGGAAGCAAGTTATCAAGCACAGGACGTGAACATGGAAAATCTTACCAATTCAGAAGCAACCCTACTCGCCTTGGCCCTGATTGGGTCTTTCTTTGTAATGCTAGGCGCAACAGGAATGCTGCTCGGACGAGAGCAGCAAATGGCCGCTAAACGGAATGCACATCGAGATACTTATCACTCTTGAGCCCGGATGCCGTCTCGGCTCCCAACTCTTTGGTGGATTCATTATCCGGGCACGACAGTTTCTTGTGATCATCAACAAGTTCATACAAGTTCAGCCAGGCTGAGCTTATAAGACGCCGTAAGTCGCCTTCTATTCGCTGGGCCATTTGCTCGCCACGATGACCGCACGCTTTAGCCTCATCCATCTGCTTTTCTAGTCGAGCTAACTGTTCTTGAAGGGGTAATGGGGTGTTTTGCGTCATTCTCTCGTTCCATGGACTTTGTTGCCGCTATTCTATCATACTTCCCATCATTGAATAAATGTATGGATTTTTTAAAAACAACATATATGTTGTGTAGTAAGCGTGATTGTAGTATCATTTTATAATTGAAATATATTAATTAAACAGGTGGTGTTTATATGAAATGGGATAAAAATCAATGGAGCCAAATTGGTATTCAAGAAAGCGAGATCCCTCTTTACCTAGATAGTGATGGCGTGTTCATGGATTTTTCCAGCTCATTCTATCGTTACATGAAAGAAGAGCATGGTATTGTGGCAATTAATGTTGAACCATCTCGATTTGATTATGCAGACGTATTCCCTGACATCGACAGACCGCACCAGTTTATTTCTGCGTTTATCGATTCAACACATTTTCAAGAAATGAAACCATATGCTGGCGCCATTGAGGCCATTAAGGCTCAGCGTGAGCGTTTCCAGAAGATTATCGTGGTCACTTCATGCGGTGATGACCCTCACGTGCAAAAGTCCCGTCTAAAGTCATACGAAGCTGGTCTGGATGGTCAATTTGATGATGTGATCTTCTTGCCGCTGGGCGGATGCAAAAAAGAAGTGATGTCTAAGCTCCCTAAAGGGGCGTTTATTGATGACCAAATGCGTGTACTGCGCCCTGTTGTTGAGGCTGGTCACAAAGGCTTTCTGTTTGATCGCAATTACAACCAAGATGCATGCCCTAACGAAATGCAGTCGTTCAACATTCATCGCATCAATTGCATCTCTCAGGTTTAACACTTACTGGCGGCGTCGCCGCCCATGGAACCACTATGTACTTTACGTTACTGCCTCTCCCTGCAAAGAAAGCACTTATTCAATACTATGTGATTGAGGGTGATGCGTTGGCGTTCGAGGATATCCAGCGTGATGACCCTCCTACTCAGGAACAATGGAGCAAGCTGCTGAACCGCGCTCATGAACTTTGGTGCCACGATAACTATGAGCTGCAAACATTGAATGCGGAAGATGCAAAAGCTTTTGTGTGGGAAAATACACCTGATCTTCACGACGAGTATGACTCATTCGAGGAATATCATTCATCGTATGTGGCAGGGGGAGACATTCCAGAACACCCCGACAGCAGCTGGCCAGTATTGGCTATGCCTTCATGCGAAGAGGCGTTGGTGGATGGGTGGCACCGATTTCATAGCTATGTCTTAGCTGGCGTTTCCAGCTTTCATTTTATCAACTTAGATAAATAAAAAAGCGGCTTAGAGGCCGCTTTCTTGTTTTGCATTAAATTGACTTATCGTTCATGATTTTGCTCCTTGAAACGTTTAGGAAGACTTCCCTTTGCGGCGATAACCAGCTACCGTTAGCAGAAGCCCTGCTGCTGCAAATCCAATTGGAGCTGGAACATCTGACGCATCATTAATTTCGCGTAGCCCGCCAAGAGTTGGATCCAGCTGAGACGACAAGGTCAACCCACCCTCTGACACCAAGAACACACCATCGTATCCGCTATCGTTATCTAGCGTTCCGCGACTATAGTCGATATAGGTTGTACCAGAGTTTCGTGTACCGGCCATAACACTTTGACCTTCACCGTTGTCATAGCGACCCATTGATCGGCCTTCAGCGCCGGTAATGCCGAAATGATACTGCCAGTCATCAATTTGTTCACCGCTGGCGTATCGACTATACGTCTTTTGCCCTTCGCCCTCAATGTACTCAACACCGAAGTAATTGCGCATCAGGTCATGTACTTCAGAGGCGGTTGCTAAACGCCACCCCTCATACTGTCCACCATCACCTAACTCCAATGATACTTGATTGATTGACATGCCATCAGTCAATGTTAAATCCAACCATTCCAGGCCGCTATTAGTATCTAAGGTCGCCAGACCATCTGAATCTGCCAACCAATCGGTTTCAACCAGCTCTGCATTAGCGCTTCCTGCCATGATCATTGCAGCCACAGCTGCATACTTCAACATACTCATTTACAAATCCCTTTATTCGTCCGTGAACTTCAAATACGCCCTAGAGGATGCAAACTAAATGCCAAATAAAATGCTAATTTGGAAGGGGTTGAGGTGGCATGTGTTAAAAATCCTGTCACCTGACAGAAAGCAGGACTAAAGGTGTAAAGTGAGTTAGCCGGCAGTCGAACGCTACCGGCAAAGAAGCTTAATGAGCTTGTACTGCCTTAAAATACAGCACGTTGGTAATTTGTCCTGTTGAGGCCACAACCGTATTGAAACGAATCAGGATCACGCGCTTGCGCTTTTTGAGTGCGCTAATTTCAATGTTGCTAGGCGCTTTCTTTGAACGAAGATACTCACCAGACTCACCATCATATGTCAAAAATGACATGCCCTTTTCACCCATGTACTTGTCATCGATCGCATTAAACTCTTCTTTGTCGATCTGTACGAACTGCTGACCAGGGAAACGATTGGTGATCTTCGCCACTGCCGACTCCGGACTAAAGATAACGTCGTTGTCATCCATTGGCACAAGACCCTGCGCCGAAAATGTCAAAGCTGGAATAGTAGCGTTGGTTAAAGTTGTGTTTTCCATTTTCCTTCTCATATTGTTGTGAACACATCTTCATCTTATACATATTGAAAAATAAAAACAACATATTTGTTGTAAAAAGTGTGGGTATTATTTTCCTCCAAACTTGAACTTGACGAACGTCTATTAAACCCCAATTAAACAACATAAATGTTGTATTAGGTTGTCACTGTGATAATATATCCACTTCGCCACTGACAGCGACGCCGCTCTTCTCGATGGTTAACGTCAGTATGAATAACAGAGAAAACCTTAACGCACATATTTTCTTTATCCGCGTTAAGGGCAACAAGAGCACCCTTGATGCTGAACCTTAAGGAATATGTATGTTTATTATCACAACCCGCAAACAATTTTCAGAAGCGGCTCGCCGTTTAGCAAATGCCTTTACTCTCAAAACAGCGCTAACCATGGTTACCCGCGCGCTAAATGAAAACAAATCCGGCGCACTGGCGGATTCACTCAGCCTTGCCTTGGAGGGGCAGCCTCTGGATTCGCGTATGGGGCTCCCACAAGCCAATGAACTGCTTGCTCAATCACTCTCTGGCGAAGACCAAAATGTCACTTCCAGCAAGGTTAAAAAGCACAAATCTTTAGGTGCGACCCCAGACAAAGAAATGACCCGTCGGATCCAGGCCCATGCGGAACACTTAAAAGCACTCGCATTCACCCTTGAAAATCAAGACACTTTCGTCAATGACATCAAGGCAGCATTTGAAACAGAAGCGGCGAATCGAGGGGTTGAGCCTCGTAGCGTAATGCCGTTAGAGAACGGGTTGTCGAACACATCAAAAGACGTTATCGCATTCATCCTCCACATGTTCCAGCATGAGAAAGTTTGCCATGTAGAAACCAACGGTATGACGTCTCACAGGTTAACTAACCTTGGCGTCTGTGAGTACGACCGACACATCATGGTCGCGTTCGATAAGAATATCTTATCCATGCACTTTGAGTGGAAGGAAAGTGAATACGAGACCGATTGCGTGGGCATTACGGTCTACCTGAACGGTATCGATATCGATGATTACCTGCCAGGCATTGATGAAACTGGCGCATTCAGAAGCGAAGGTTTTGAGGCGTTCATGGAGGATATTTACACAAAAGAATTCGTCCAATCCGAATTGGATAGTGATTTTGTCGACGTTACTTTAAGGCACAACCAAAAGTTGCTTCCTGTTGCAGAATACCTAGCAAATCTGGAGCATTAAAAATGGGCGCTACGGCGCTCATTTTATTTATGAAAATAAAATTCTTCAAATACAACAAAAGTGTTGTTTTAAAAAATTATTATGGTAATATTTAAGAATTGAAATAAATTAATTTTTGATGCGTGATTTTTTACAGGAGTATGAAAAATGCTTACTTACCTTATTGAGCAGCACATTTGTTGGCCATATGAGTACGTTCACTCTACTCCTGTGACCGTAGAAGACGATCTCGATGAAGCATTGGCTTTTGCTGAAGCATTCTACCTTGCTAAGCGTGGTGAGGTGGAAGATGGGTACCAGGAGTTTTCTGTTACCGTTAAGGCATTGCCAAAGGGCCGGGTTGTGTTTGGCCCTGTCGATGGTCAGGTTGTTCATCCTGAAGTCGTCTGGTCATCTGACGATCACTTCCTCGCCACCCCGACTTTGACTGTTAAGCAAACAGTCGTCACAATCACTCTCGGTGACTTGTTAAACGGTGAGTCTGCGCACACATCGGTTGTAAACCAACCTGAAGAGTTCATGCGCTTCGTTTCCCCTAAGTTCGTAGAACTGTCGGCTTTTGTTGAAAGTGCCAATGATGACACTATCAATGCGGACGTTCCTGATCCTTACGGTGAAGCTGAGCTGTATATTGCGTTTGAACACCAGTATTACCGAGCTTAAACAAGGAGAAAAATGTGAGCTTTCATCGCAAAACTGCCACTACAAACGTTGGCGCACACAGACAATTAAGACGCGTACCCGCCGATTGGGACCACCCTAAAAATGCCTCTGGCACTCTGGTACCGCTTTTTCAGGATCTGGAACTTAAGAGATCTCAGGAGATTTGGGATCGTGGTCAGCAGTTATGGGATGATGGTTTCTACGCAGGCGAGTATGGCCGGGATAAACCCAAACCTCTCACTGACGAACAGAAAAGCAGTTGTTATAGCGATTGGGTGGGCAATCGCCCTGAAGATGAAGCTCACATGCCGCTATGGCCTGATGAAAAGCGAACGCACTACCAGCTTTACGAAACCAGCACTGAGGGTACACCAATCAGTCCTGTTATGGATTCTTTAGAATCTCTGGCTAAATGGTTAGGCGAGCAAAACAAACCTGCATACGCAGACCTTACCTTCACTGAGAAAGAGTGGTTAGAAACACTCAAAGAACTCGAAGAATGGAGTTAATTAAAACAACATAATTGTTGTATTCCCTGTTCTATTTTGTTACACTGATTGCAGAATTTAAACGGGGAAGCAACTATGTTATTTGTACTATATCGCTATTCACAGGATTTCATCTCACAACTTGAAGGTGGTGGCGCTGCCGCTGAACTTCACATCAAACGCACAATGCCTTTTGGTGACCCAAACACACGCCATCAGGCGGCCATTGAACAGTTAAAATCTGGCGTACTAAAGCCGGCTGCTACGGTTGATTGCAATCCAGACGAACTGTTCCGTGTAACAAACAACATTGACGCACCTTGGGTGGAGAACGACGAAGTGTTGATGTTCGACGACAACGCAGTTTTGTCATCTACCTCTGTGGGCGATGTTATCAAAGCTGGAGACGGCAACTTTTACATGGTAGAGAGCACTGGCTATTCGCCCCTAAATATCGATGATCTAAACGGTCAATCGTACCCTCTGCCAAACAAACCTTTATTGTTAGGGAAATAAGATGGAATTTAAGATACCAATGCCAGCCGACACTGACATGTCTAGTGTCGCACTGATGCGTATGATGGCAATTGCCAAAGTGGCACACGCCGGACAGAAATACGGCAATAAGGGCGACTACTTCGATTATCATATTCTCGGTGTTCTGGCCAAGCTCATTACGTTGCCGGAGTTTAAAGAAGCGACACCTTACGAGCAGTATTCAATGATGTTGATGGCGGTTGGCCACGATCTTATTGAAGACACTGACGTGACTGACAAACAACTTCTTGATGAAGGCTTTGATCCCTATGTTGTGGGTGGCATCGGATTGCTCAGTCGTGATGACGATACGCCTAAAGATGTTTACATCACGCGTATTTTGGCTGACTTTGGCGTAACAACCGTTAAAAAAGCAGACACAGAGTTCAACTATGAGCAAAGTGTTGCCGACGGGAATGAACGCCTTATTAAGAAGTACACCAAGCAGCGCCAAGATTTGAAACGTAACGACGAAATGCACAAACAGCGTTTCGAACGCACTCTGTAAATTCACTATACCCAACCCATTAAGTCCGCCTCTGCGGGCTTTTTGGTACCTGCAATACAAGGACAGTTATGAGCAGTAAACAATCCATGACATCCAAGCTTGACGCTATGGCTGAACATGCAAAACGAAACGCCCCTAGTGAGGATGAACTACTGGCGCGCACAATCGCTCGCTTTGAGAAATCGAAGAAAGACCCTAACCATATCGAAAACTGGTTCCACGCAGTCATCGCGAATGGTATTCGCCACCCGAAGACCCAACTAATCCCTTTCCCCATTGAAGCAACCATTGCCATTTTGAAAGAAGATCAAGATGCCTTTTTTGGTTGCAAAGAACTGGACGAGGTTGAGCAAGCGGTAAAACGCGCTTTTGACACCTTCGGCAAAGATGCTCTTTTTCTGAAAAACAGCCTTTATTCAGGTAAGCATACATGGAACAGAACCTGCCACATTACCCGTGACTCAAACATCCGAAATCACTTGGGGCAAATTACCTATGAGTGGCTTATGCGCTCCCCTGTATACGCGACGCATATGGTGGTTCGCGAATTAATTGAAACCGCTCCGGTATTCCATGCATTTGGCGGAACACCAATTGTTCAGGAGTTCAGGCTTTTTGCCAAAGACGGGAAAACCTACGCTTACCAGGCATACTGGCCAGCTAACTCAATTCTCGACGCTGACACCAATGATTGGGCTCAGAAACTGGAATCTATCAGTGAAGCCACTCAACAACAAATGGATGAGATGATTAAAGGCGCAGATCGGGTAACTCGAACACTTCGAGGGGATTGGTCTGTCGACTTCCTCATTGATAAGGATGGTGCTCCTTGGCTTATTGATATGGCTGTTGCCTCTCAAAGCTATATCTCGCCCCACCGTATCGAACTTAGCTAACAACGCCAAAGCATCGAGCCGTGATATAATTTCGGCTCACAATGGACTGTTTAAGTAAAGGAATGACATGCAACTCCCTTTGTATTCTGGTATCCGTCTTGAGCCAGTGAAAACGATTGACATTGATGTCATCACCAAAGACTTTTTTACAAAAATACCCGACCCCCTGATTCTGGAACAACGCGTTAAATTTGGTACATCTGGCCACCGTGGCATCTCATTAGACGCATCATTTACCATGCGTCACGTTGTTGCTATCACTCAGGCTGTCGTTGAATACCGCCGTATGGCTGGCATTACTGGCCCTATTTTTGTCGGTAACGATACACACATTCTTTCTATTCTGTCACTTCAGGTTGTATTGTCGGTTCTTCTCAGGGCTGGTTGTGAAGTTCATATCGATAAGTATGCAGTCTACACGCCGACCCCTGCAATATCGCGTGCGATTATTCGGCACAACCGCGAACATTCGCACCAGGCTGACGGATTGATTATAACACCGTCACACAATCCACCCGAAGACGGTGGCATCAAGTACAACCCGACTCATGGTGGCCCTGCGGGCACTGAAGCAACGGCATTTATCGAACGACGTGCCAATGAGATATTGGAAAGCAAAGCAGAGCCATCAATATTCATGCTGGCAGATAAGCCCCATACATCGCCTTTACTTAAAGCTGTAGATATTTGCGTCGGGTATGTAGAGGACTTATCCAAGGTTATTGATATTCAAACTATTAAGGAAAGCGGTGTTCGTCTTGCTGTTGACCCGATGGGCGGCGCATCTGGGCATTATTGGCAGGTGATCAAAAATATTTATGGCTTAAACATCAAAATTGTCAATCCTGTCACCGATCCTCATTTTTCTTTTATCCCTCCGGATGAAGACGGTATTGTGCGCATGGATTGTTCGTCTGCATTCTCAATGGCATCACTTATTGAATACATGAAACAGCACAAACAAGACATTGGTGTTGCTAATGATCCAGATGGTGACCGTCACGGCATTGTGTTACCCGGTCATGGTCTTATTAGTCCCAACCTGTTTTTGGCCATTGCTGCAAATTACCTGATAACCCATAGAGCCAATTGGACTAGAAACGCTGGTATTGGGAAAACAGTGGTGACAAGTGACATTATTAGCCAGGTTGCCAAACAGCACAGCTACTTTGTTGATGACACACCAGTTGGTTTTAAATGGTTCGTGAACGGTCTTCATAGCAGCGAGCTAATGTTTGCTGGCGAGGAAAGTTCTGGTGCCACATTTGCTGACATGAATGGTGATTGCTGGACCACTGACAAAGATGGCATCCTATTGTGTCTGCTTGCCGCAGAAATTATGGCTAAAACCGGCATGACGATTTTGGAGTACGGAGAAAGCATCGGTTTAAGCGCACCACACTACGTTCGTAAGACTTACCCAATATCACCTGAAAAAATAGCCGCCCTAAAGGGCATTACACCCGAAATGTTCAAAGGCAAGGTGATTGCTGGTGGTCGTGTCGAACAGGCGTTCACCGAGGCGCCAGGGCGTCGTGGCGCTCACATTGGCGGCGTGAAGGTTCGGCTTGATAACGGTTGGTTTGCCTTTAGGCCATCAGGGACTGAGCCTGTTTATAAAATTTACGCCGAAAGTACGTTAAGTCGCAAGCATCGCGATCAGTTAGTCGAAGAAGTCAATAGAATCATTGAGTATATGCTTCCTTAACACATACTCAGCAAAGGTCGCCATTTGCGGCCTTTTGTTTAGCTGATATTCCAAACTAACCAGTTTGTCGCATGAAACATAATGATTGCGATAACAGCCGAGAAGACGCTCGCAATTAAGGCGTAACGGGCCACGTGCTTGCGTCTCAGTGTCCACTTAACACGTTGTTTTTCGTCGTCGTTAAGTGCATCACGCTCTTTTTGCCAATCAATAAGTTCTTTGCCAATGCTATACATAACAAGGCCAAGCACTATCATGATCAGTGGTAGTGTCAGGTGTTTAAATGGCAGTGCCATAACGCTACCGATGACAACTGATGAAATCATCATTGTGCGTTTTACCTGAGTAATCATCACATCCGCTTGAGTGCATACATATTGGAATTGCATATCAACTTCCCATTTCTGGTTGCGTTATATTGATCATATCTTAATTCTAGTCAAAGAAACATCAATAACAACATAAATGTTGTATTTATTTTAATTTTTTATGGTATGATTGCTTGCAAATTAGACATGGAGAAAGATATGGAAATCTTTTACAAAAACAGCGACTGTGAGCCATGGGAAGGCGACGTAAGGGTTTTAGCCTCTGGTAAGAAGCAGATTCGTGTGCAGTCTCGGTACAACGGGGCATTTGTCGTTTCTAATGGTCGCCCTGTTTGCGATTGGCATGACTATGACGATCCGGACTTGGTGACGTTACGTGAGCGTTATGAGAGCAACAAGCACCGGTATTACCAAAAGAAGAATAAGCCTCGTGGAACATCAATCCACTTTAGCAAGCGCAACAACCGCGTTACCGTTCGCGTTAGTAAGGGGTAGGCTATGGTTGGAACTGAATTACATGACGCATTACATGACGCGATTTCATGTCGCATTTATACCGAAGGGCTGATTCAGCAAGTGACTTATTTTTTTAGCTTGTTATGGATTATCGTTTCTAGCGCACTGATGATCACTCTTGAGTTACCATGGAAGAGCCATCAATCAAATGTTGGCAAAAAAATCATGATGGTCGCTCTTCTTAGCCTTACTTCCATAGGTGTGATTGTTGCTGGCGGTCAGTTTTATGTCTTTCTTCTGTCACTAATCGTTACGTTTTCGATGTTGGCTTTTGCTATTGTATTGCAAGGGTCTACATGCAGGCCCAATGCTCGTAAACAAATAACGAGGGCTGCACTAGTCATCTTTACGTTTATTGCTATGATTATCCATTTTGAATCTAATTCTGTTGTGTGTGGGTGTGATTTCAATTCAGATCCATCTGGATGCGCAAAAGCTTGTAGCTATAATCCGTATACACTCAAATATTTTTATGGTTATTTTGGAATAAAGCCCGCTTAGTAGCGGGCTTTCCCTTTAATGCTTAACTTGTATCACTTCGGTTCGTAAAGCCCACACTCAGTCATGGCCCATCCAAACAATGGCTTAGCCACTGGCGCAGGGTCATTTTTAGATGAAAACCCATCTACGGTAACGACGGTACTGAAAATGACGTCATTTTCTGTTGGCGCTTTGTCAGAGTCCATTGTGACACCAGATTTAGGGCAGCGGTATACGTAATGCCTACCCTGCTCTTCATACATCTCTTTAACTTCAGCTATTTGCTCAGGTGTATCGATATCCTGTTCACGCTGAATAACCTCCATGACCATTTCATCTGGATTCAATTCGCCATTAGGTAGGAATATTGGTTTACCTGTAGAGACAAGGTTATTTGTAAAATCAACGAACCACGGGTGTGTTGATGCAGGGTCATGTACCCAAGACACCGTACCTTTTTTGTCTTCTATGCAATTGCGCGAAAGGAAAGCTTGCTCGTCTTCAAACTCAATATCATTCGGCATCCAGGCAACCAAAACATGGCTCTTACGACCTTTATGCGTAACAAACAGGGTTAATTCACATTCACTACATGTCATTTTACAAGAGTTGTTGGTAGCGCATGCAATATGCTCAACATCCAAACTGACATTGCAGTGAGGGCACTTGTGCGTTCTGACAGCATTACGAACAAAACCTGTAGAATTGAGCTGAGAGTGTGCACTCTGTTCATCTTCTTGCTTGGGAGTATTTGCCAATAACTGGGCAGCCAGTACATTATAACCGCCAAGCTCCAGACCTTTCGCCACAGCTTCGTTCAGTTTGTTATCTTTTGTCGCCGGCGATCCCCAGTAATGTTGACCTGCTACGCGAACGATAGTTTTTAATTTCGTGAAACTTTCTTCAGTTAGATTTTCAGTATCTATGATCATGCTAATTACTCCAGCAGTCGTTAGTTAAGTGGTCGTCCGTTACACTCGGTGACTGCATAAGTAAGTATCATGCATTTTGTCGGTTTGAGTGGTATACCTGTATGCACCATGCCAGCGTTGCTGGTGGACGACGGCGGGGACAGACTCCCCAGCTCACAACTCAACCGCGCTTATGTCGATGACCCATGAGATAGTGATATCATACCAGTTGCGTTGTTATATTTCAATGTTCGAAGAGTTTTTAAGTTGTCTGATTTACATTTTATTTTAGACATTAAAAAACCCGATGGTATCGGGCTTTTAGAGTTAGCTGCTTGTGGCGATTATCAGCCTAGAGGTAGGCCGTATTCATTCTTCATCTGCTGACACATCTCAGGTATATAGCCGTGACACTCTACATACTGAATTTCTTTCGGCGTCAGGTGTTCAGGATCATTGATGATACGGGTCAATTGCTTGTTAAGGAAGAGACGCGACAGTCCTGCTCTAACATTCTCACCCAGTTTTCCTTTTATCTCATGAGCGCCAAGCACAAGCCCCTCTATGCTTTCATATTCACTGAGCAATTGAGCAGCCTTAACATCACCCACCTTATCGATACCGGTAATACCATCCGTACTATCCCCTTTCAATGCAAGGAAATCGATAACCTGTTCAGGTTTGACTCCCAGCTTCTCCACAACGTCCTCATGCTTATAGAGCTTTTTCTGGCGCGGATTAAACAGGCAGATGTCGTCATTAACCAACTGGAACATGTCTTTGTCCGTTGTATAAATCATGACGCGGTAGCCTTTTCTTACGTAGTGTTCAGCCAGCATACCAATGCCATCATCAGCTTCTACGTCTTTCTTAACAAGGACGGGGACGCCGTATGCATGGAGTGCTCGGTAAAGTATCGGGGCCTGTGTTGCAAGTTCTTCAGGCATTGGTTCACGGTTCGCTTTGTATTCAAGCGACAGCAAGTGACGATGATTCTTTTTACCTGAATCCGCTACAGCTATAACGCGCTCGGCTTTTCCCAATGGAGTTACATTGATGAGACTCTTAATTGAGGACAACACAGCGGTTACCGTTTCAATACGCTGTTGCATGCCTTTTGAGAACATCGGCGGACGAGTATGAAACATCCGGTACATGATGTTATGCGTATCGACTAGTACGATTAACGGTTTTTCTTGCTGTGTCATGTGTCTTCCAGGTTATCTAATCTTTATTGTATGATACCTAACTTTATCTATAAAAACAACAATTATGTTGTGGTGATTGTGTTCAATTTATTTTTAATCAATAAAATTAATAACAATATCTACAACATATAGGTTGTATTTTAATTTCGCCGTGTTATTATAGCACTTCAATATCGTTGTATGACGCAATGTGAATTGTTTTTGGACAGGGGTTCGACTCCCCTCACCTCCACCATAAGCGTTCTGGAGCAGGTTGTAGGCAAGTGAACAGTAAGACACTTATCTACGTAAATATTCCTGTTTATGAACTATCAGAGCTTTTATGATGGGGGTGTACTGGCTTCGACAGGATCATGAAGCGGCGCTGACAACGTGGGGGGAGTTGCCCCGTAAAAAGCTAAACCTAAAATAACTGCAAACGACAATGTTTACGGTGCACGTCTAGCCGCTTAATAACCGGCTTTGTGCGGGGTCGTCAGTGCCTAGCACCAGAAAGACTGATAGCCCACCTCTTCGGAGGTGGGTTTTTTCGTTTAGGGTTCCTAAAATGTATCAACCAGGTATAACAAACAAAAAAGCCTGCGCGTGCAGGCTTTTTTTATGCGGGTTTTCTTTCATCTTTCGATGCGCCGAACTCTACAAAGAATTCAATTACTCTCAACATAGCATCTCCCCAATGGGTGGCTAACGAGTCGCACGCATATGGGTCAAAATCTCGAAACACAAATAAAAACGCATCGCGCCATCTCATGAACATGTCTTCCGTTATATTCATCGCACCTTGACCATGCCAGTGTGCTAATGACTTCAGAGATTCGGGTGCTTCGCCGCTAGTAGCTAGGAGCATAACTTGCTCTAAGCTGTGTCTTACTACGGCGCGCTGACGCTCTTCAGATATCCTGTCTAGTATAATTTTTATCTTTTTGTCTCGGGACTTCATCTCTTCAGCAAAAGCGCTTAAGAACTCGTCCTCGTTAACTGTTAACCGCTCATAGGAACGCAACAACATAATTCGCTTTGAATGCTCGGCAACCCTATTTACCTCTGAGCTCATTTTGTACCTCTCGAATTACGGGCGCTTTTTACCATGATTAAACTGGCAAACTCAATAACATTCTCGACTAAACTACAAAAAAACGGAATAAGTCAATAATACGGATGTATCACTTTGTATCATTTCCTAGACCTTACTGCCTATTGTAGTCAAATTTTGTGCTATCATCACATCGGAACAAAGGACTGTATTTTAAACAATTTACGGAGCGCATAAGGATATGCAAAAACGTATATTTACCTCATTCTTTCTTGCCGTTGGCATTTTCTCTCAAGCAGCAAACGCAGAGCCATTTAATTTTGATTTTGTAGGTGACAATATATTTGTCGCTGGTTCGCATGGTCAAAGATTAGGGCAAATCGTATTGGGGTCTGAAGCCAACATATCAGGATCAGTAGTCGCATCCCATTACCTTGGACTCGGTGCCGGCGTAAACATTTCTGGAGATGCCTGTTCTGGTTATGTTTCGCAAAGCCCTTCAGCCAATGTGGAAGGGACGGCGGGATGTGGTGTCGATTCTAGTATCGGTGCCATGATTGCCGAACTCAGTGATTCGCTATTGGATTACGGTGCGTCACGAACTAATGTGACGGAGAGCCTCACCTTTGACGCAAGTCAGAACATTTATAATGTCGATAGCTTACTGCTTGATTCCCAGGAGAGTTTAACTATCTCTGGCGGAGCAAATGATTGGGTGGTGGTGAATGTTTATGGCCAGGCTAAAATGGGCTCTGGCGCTGCGATAAAGCTTGAGGGCGGGATCACGTCTAATAACGTTATATTTAACTTTGCACAAAGCTGGACGTATCGCGAATTCAATATTGGTGGCGTAGATATTAATGGCACATTTCTTTCTGGCGGCCGAGATTACATTCTTGGTGATGGAGCCACGCTAGATGACACTCGCTTTGTTACTAACGGCGCGATAATAGCTAACGTTCAGGATGTTGATTACGTTGGCGCACCTCAGTTTGAAGATGGCGATTACGTAAATGTCCCACTTCATGGTGCAGCGGTAGTGTTACTTATGGGAGCTGGGGCCTTGCTGTACCGCAGAAAACAACAAAAGTGTTGTTTTAATGGTGTTGATTTGGTAGTATGAACACATATTAACTCAATACGAAGCAAGAATTATGTCTGAAACTTCAAGCACGCCATTTAATGCATGGTCACTTAACGGCGAACCCGATCCACACGGCGATTATTACATTGGTGGCCGACTGGCCATTATGCATGGAAAAATGCCCGATCATGTCATATCTTTGGCGCTTGAAATGCCCAATCTAGGGCACAGTGTTGGCGGCTCAATGTTCCTCACTGCCGCAAAAGAGCGACTGCGCTGGTTATCTCGCATGGTCAAGATGGCCGCAGAGAAAGAAGGAGCTAACATTGAGCGTTATAACGAAATTCGTGCCTCTATGCCACTAGGCGAGTTAACCGATGATCAGTTGGCTAACCAATTCTTTTTGACTGAAAATACAGATGATATGACTGCTGGCGCCGCTCGCATTAAATGGCTAAGCAAAGAACTAAAAGCCATCACCGGTTATAAAGACAATAGCAATGAAAACTTTATGCTGAATTAAGCGGCTGCATAGCCATATCGCTTACTAAAAACAAACGCTGCATTGCCACACTGAGCGATTTTGCCGTGCGAAAATATTTTTTCGAAGGCAGGATCGTTTTCCAGATCTTCGAGCCATTCACACAAGCCGTACTGGAACAAGTTATTAGAGAGAACATCCACCTTTATCAGAACGGTACTTTCATCCTGTACCTTGATGGATACTTTTGCCCCTGTATCACCAACAGAGTCTTTTAAGAAACCCGCTTCTACCAGCGTGGGTACCAGGGGTACCATTCCGGTATTCACCGCATTGATGATTGATTGTTCATTTTCAAGCATAGCCATATACGTTGCCTGAGCCACGGATTCAGCAAACATAACTTCGCCAATTAACTCAACTCGTCCGCTGGACTCATTTTCCATATCAGCATTAGTACCAATGATAAATAGTGTCATCAATCCTGCTAATACGACACAGAGAAATGCATTGTAGAGGTAGTGTTTCCATGTGGGGGTGTTGCTTGCATCCATTGCTATATTCACAAAGTCCTTTTCCAAAATAGTATCATGCCGCCAACTTTTTGTATTCGTAAAATTTTAATATCTGCTTTTAATCCAACATAACGAAAGCTGCTAGAATAACCGATGAAACCACTTAAAGCCCTTACTCTTGGTTTACATCCATCAATCACTCCGTTCTCCAAGCTGTAAGGGTTTCTTTACTTATCCCATCAATGTCAAAAACAACATAATTGTTGTAAGTTTTTTGACCGTTTGGTAATATCGCGCCAAATTCAACCAATCAAATTAAGAGGCACACAGGCACTATTATCATGCATTGATACTGCACAGATAATAAAAGCTTTTGAATTAAGACGTTATGAATTACCCATGGATATCCCAGGCGAACAAAGTGTTTATTGGCGTATTGCTAACACAGTTTGTTGTTTCGCTCATTATTGCATTTTTCACTGGATTACACATTCAGGCCATAGTAGGTAGCTTACTCATCATGAGTGTTCCAATGGCCATGATCTTTATAAAACCAGGTTCACAATTAACCCGCATTACCGTTGGTATTGCCACACAGCTTTTCACAGCATTGCATATCCAAATGACGGCAGGCATGACAGAACTTCATTTCGAAGTATTTGCCACGCTTGCCTTCCTCGGCTTTTATCGAGATTGGAAAGTGGTATTGGCCAGTGTCATCACGATCGCTATACACCATTTCTCATTCTTCATTTTGCAAATGGGCGGCTCTGAGTTAAGGATATTTGAAGACGGCCACGCCAGCTGGGGTGTTTTGGTTATTCACTCTTGTTTCGCTATCGCTGAAGGTGCTGTGATCATGTATGTTTCTGCAACCAGTCACCGTGAAGCAAAGTCCGCCTATGCGCTCGCTCATGCAGTGGATACCATCATTGAAGATAAAAGCGCGATTAATCTTAATGTAGATATTGATTCAAGCATTCGGGAACTGGATAACTTCCGCAACCTCATCTCCACATTTAAGTCGATTGTCGATGAAGCTAAACTGACCAGCAAACAGGCTGGATTATTATCGGGGAAAGTCGAGACCGTCTCTGAAAAGTTAATCCACTCTGTTCAAGGCAATGTTTCTCAAATTGAAGGAATTGCCACTGCCATTGAGCAAATGTCCATTACCTCTCGTGACGTTGCTCATCGTGCTGCTGACGCAAACTCGTTATCTGGTGATAATCAATCGAACACTCAGACAGCAAAAGACACAATCGACAAGTCTACCAAAGATATAGGCCAACTTTATCATCGCTTACAGTCTGCATCGTCAATAATTGAAGACCTGTCGTCAAAGTGCACCGAAATTGATAAAACCATGGCTGCTATCATGGGCATATCTGATCAGACAAACCTATTGGCGCTAAATGCTGCCATTGAATCTGCCCGAGCGGGCGAACACGGCAGAGGATTTGCCGTTGTTGCAGATGAAGTGAGAACTCTGGCTAGGAATACCAGTGAGCAAGCTGAACATATCACTGCAATCACAACCGCACTGATTGAAGATTCTAAAAGGTCTGTCGGAATGATGGCAACGTGTTTATCTGACGCTAAAGGGAGTGCTGATGCCTCCGGTGTGGCGTCAGAGGCAATGAGCCAGATATACGATAACACCAATCTGTTGAACTCTAATATCGATTCTGTCGCGACTGCTGCTGAAGAGCAAACCACGGTATCCAGTGATATTGCTCAATCAGCCCACCAGCTCAACGAATCATCCAAAGAGCAAATATTGGACGTCAACGAAAGCCATGAAGCAATGATGGAGTTAAAAGCCATTGTCAGCTCACTGGAACAGCAATTAACTAAGTTTAAGAGTTGATGAGTTCTCGTACATTGTGGGGCGTTGGGGTAACCTCGTGGTTTGCTCTTTGCGCCCTTTTTCTCTTCATCATTAGACAAGACTCACTCAGTGAGTTTGACCCGAATGGCGCACTTTACACCCTCAGTATGAATACGGGGTTTGACTCTTCTTTCACAGATAGCCTCAAACGTGAAGTGGGCGATCTTTCCCTTACCGTAGTTCACTTTGAAAACAGAGGTTGTTGGTGTCAAATTGTTGCTCAGCCTCACATTGAGTCGGTTAAGTCGTTGGCTAAAAACAAAGGGTTGAGTAACATCGTCGTTGGCGAAATTAGTAAAAGCATGCAGAGTAAAATCCCCTCCCTGCCGGCCGTTGCTGTATTTGACCAGGATGAGAAGCTCATATACCTGGGCCCCTACTCAAGCGGGATCAGTTGCAGCCAAAACGAAGGCATTGTCGAGCCTTTTATCGGACATGCTACGCGTCAATTTCCTGTTGCTGCAATCGTCAGTGACGCAAAAGGTTGTTACTGTAATACATAGACTTTATTCAGAATCTCATGTTATTATAAACGCATATGTCACATGGACTGTGGCCACTAAAGTAAAGGATTACAATGAGACGTTTATCTACGCATAACATGACGGTTTCGGAATGCGTGAAGAGCACCAAACCATACTTCACCCTAGCCGCATGGAAACATAACCACCCAAACATCCACAGTAAAGCCAAACGAGAAGGTTGGCTTGATACCTGTATTGATGCCATTCAAACTCCCGAGTGTTGGGACAAAGTCACTTGCATTGAAGACGCAAAGCAATTTAAAACAATATACGCATGGCGCCACGGGAATCCGGACGCTTTTTCTCATGCTCAAGTGCAAGAGTGGTTCGAGGAATGTACATTTCATTTTGCTGATCAAAGCATGGTTGAACGAACGTGGTACAAAATGCGATGTTTGCGCTCAGCCCGTCGGTTTGAATCACTTAAGGACTGGCGCCTCTCTGAACACTCAGCTTATTATGCTGCCATGCAATACGATTGGATTGAAGACTGCTCGAAGCACTTCACGCCACATGAAGGAAAGCAGCTTTACTGGACACTTGAACGCTGCATTGAAGATGCAAAAAAGTACAGCGTACTTAAAGATTGGCGAAAAAATGGACGCGGCGCATACCAATCTGCATGCCGACACAAATGGATAGAACAGTGTACGGCACACATGCAACGTGGAGGCACTTTACAAAGTGATGGTTTCGAGCCGAAATGGACGCTAGAAATATGTCTTGCTTCAGCAAAACAACACACTTCACAAAAAATCTGGCTTGAGTCTGACTTTGAAAGCTACAAAGCAGCATTGCAATATGGATGGTTTAAAAAATGTACTGAGCACATGACGACTCTCATCCCTAAGCGATCGTATAAATCATATTCAAAGCAGGAGTGCATTGCATCCGCCGAGAATTACGAAACCCGACTCGATTGGCGAATTGGCGACCCGAGTGCCAGAAACGCAGCAATAAAATTCGGATGGTATGAACTATGCTGTGAACACATGATCCCAGGGTTTGACCGTTTAAAAGTAAAACTAACTTTTGATGAGTGTAAAGAAAGCGCAGAGCAGTACAACACTCGTGACGAGTGGAAAAAAGGTGACCCTGTGTACTATCGCCAAGCGCAGATCAAGGGCTGGATGGATGAATGTTGCTCGCACATGAAAAGGAAGCCAATCAAGCGCACCTATACCCTTGAAGTATGTAAAGCGTCTGCTGCAAATTTTAGTTCCCGTACCAAATGGGCTAAGGGTGACAACCTCGTTTACCAAGCTGCTAGCCGTGAAGGCTGGATGGATGAATGTTGCTCGCACATGAAGCCACTTAGAACGATGAAACCTCGCGCTCGTAAATGGACAGAAGAAAAATGCATGGAGTCCGCTGCAAAATACCAAACGCGAAGCGAGTGGCTTGACGCTGAATACATCGCCTATAAGGCCGCTAAGCGGTATGGGTATTTTGACAAGTGTGTTGCTCATATGTCTCGAAAGTTAAAATGGACACTGGAAACATGTGTAAAGCTCGCGTCAAACTGTGAAAGCATTCGCCAGTTCCGAGAAAAACACGCAGCTGCCTATTCCGCTGCCAGTAATTATCGATGGCTAGAAGAGTGTAGAGCGGCCGTGGGACTTAACTTGCAGGCCTAGAATAATCCCCGGGTATTTTATGCCCGGGAATCCACTTTTGGCATTTGCCAAAATTTCGCATATGATGTCCTAATTAAAACAATTATTTTTTTAATTCAGGGCATGAACCGTGGCACCACAAACTAGTTCAGATGTAAATCAATGGACGTACCAAACATGTTTAAAGGATGCTAAGAAATACACTAGCGAAGATGAATGGCAGGAAAAAAGTCCCGCTGCACATGAAGTCGCAGTTAAATCGCATTGGATAGTTGAATTCCGCCTCCACTTTAAACCAAAACGTTTACCAAAGACCAAAAACACACGTTCTAAGCCTAAGAAAAAGACGACGACCCACTCCCCTAAGCAATGCCTTAAGTTCGCACAACGCTGCAAAACAATTACTGAATGGCGAAATATACATCCTCAGTCGCTTAAAGATGCCAAGACTCATGGTATCTACGAGCAATGCATTGAGCATATGAATGTGCGCCAGTACAACCAGTGGACGAAGGAAGAGTGTCTCTCGCACGCTAAAGAATTCGAGACCAGAAGCGCATGGAGTCGCGGCCACGCTGCAACCTACCACTATTCGAAGAAAATGGGCTGGTTCAATGAATGTGTTGCCCATATGCCCAAGCCCTACGAAACAACCAAGTTAGACATGACTAAAAAAGAGTGCCTTAAGCATGCCAAAGCGTTCAATACAAGAACGGAATGGAGTCAGGGTCACACTCAATCATATCGACTCGCCAGACGTATGGGGTGGTTTAATGAGTGCGTTGCTCATATGGCGACACCGAAACCTCGAAAACAGTGGACAGAAGACGAGTGCATTAAAATAGCCAAAAAGTACCCTGATCGTAAGGCATGGCGAGAAGGTAATCTGAGTTCTTACTCTGCCGCTTATCAATATGGGTGGATGGAAAGTTGCACGGCGCACATGCCGGCGCGCGCATCATCCAAAAAAGTCTGGACTAAAGCTGAATGTAAGAAGCACGCCAAAAAGTTCAAATCTCGTACTGAGTGGACTAAGGGACACCACGGTTCTTACCGCGCAGCATTACAAAATGGCTGGATAGATGAACTCATGCCGGCGAAAAACAAAACGCGGAATCGAATTTTGAAAAAAGACTGCGTCGCAGACTCCAAGCGTTTCAAAACCAGAACCGAGTGGATGCGAGGCGCCAGTTCAACTTACTTTAGAGCCAAACAAAAGGGGTGGCTCGATAAACTGATGCCCAGCATATCTTCTCGCTGGACGGAAGCTGCTTGTATCGAATCAGCCAAGAAGTTTAAGACGATCACTGAATGGATGGAGCATAGCAGAGGGGCGTATGCGGCTGCCAAACGCAATAACTGGTTCAAGAAGTGCACAAAGCACATGAAACGTGCATCAAGCCCTTATAAGTGGAATAAAGAGGCTTGCATCGAATCTGCGAAGCAGGTTAGCGATATTCAAGAATGGAAAAAGGTTGAGAACGGTGCCTACCTTGCTGCCAGGCGCGAAGGCTGGATCACCGAGTGCAAGAAACACATGAAGAAGAAGTCAGAAAAATAAACCGAACAACAACACAAATGTTGTTTTATTTATCGGGTGCTGGTATAGTTTCTATATCTAAATAACTATTGATATGGATGGCATGATGACCAGCGCCAGCACTGATAAAGCTAACTATCTTTTTTCACTTTTGCTCGGGCTCGTAATTCTAGCATTACTTGTGTATGCAATAGTGACGGGCGAGATAAACGACCTAGATAAGTACAGCGCGACCAAGATCAGCCTCGCAGAACAGCCCGCAGAGTTCTGGACAACATTCACCATATTTTCTCTTATCAACGTCGTGGTTTTCATTGCCGCATTCTGGTCACGCAAACAAATGCTCTCTAAGATACCTCCAGGTAAAAGAGGTGCACGATGAACCTGTCGTTACTGGCGTCATTACCGCCTACCCTATGAGCGACTGAAAATGGGAAATTTCACCGCAGCATTAGAAGTAGCCAACACTGATTGGCACATCACACTTTGCTTTTGTAAAGCTGAAAAACTCGGAAGATTCAGAACCGGGCACGAAGCAACGGCCTCATGTAAAGTTATTGATGTTAAACACTGGAAAGATCACGATATTACCGTGTTGATCTTTGACAATCCACCAGGTGGACTAATCGATCGTCGACATAACTATTACAAAAAACTTGGTTATGGATACGACCACGAGTTTATTCCCCATGCAACGGTTGCAAAAGGCAACCAAGTCGATAAATTCAAGCACTACATCGGAAAGTCACTCATGGTCGGTGGCGAATATGCACGAACTTTCTGAATTAAAAGCGCTGATATACAACAAAAATGTTGTTTGTTATGTTGTGTTTTGGTATGATTATTACATGTTAATCAAGCCATACACAGGGGAATCACCATGGCCACTATTCAATCAATCGAAGCGCAACTACAGAAACGCGCACCTTTTTTAACGGTAAAGCGAACTAAGCATGGTTTCAACATCGTAATTAAGGACTACCCATTTCTGTTGGTGGAGTGCCAAAAGTTTCTAGGTGGAAAGTTGAGCGAATTATCTAACGAAGATATCGATAATGCTATCAACGAAGTTATTCCAACTACCGAAATGGTTAATAAGTACCGCAGTAATTTAACCAATAGCCATACGGTCACTTGCGCCAACATGCATAAAGCGTATAACGCCAGAGACTGGAATTCAGTGGGCGAACTTGCTTTTGAGCTAGCTGGAATTGAAGAGCAGCTTAAAGTTCTTGAGAAAGCCGCTGAGTGCGCTGTAGAGGCATAACTTAGACATGCGGGGTGCAGCTCGCCCCGCATTTTCATTTTAAAAGGGAGGATGTGTCTTGAATCATTTTTCTTATCGAAATCCATCGCATCGCATTTATACCGATATTCAACCTGTGCTATCTGCTTTGAAGCATGGAAAAAGACGCATCGCAAACCTGCGTTTTCAGACGCTTTGCAATCAGCTTAATCTGATGAAGTGGGAGGCCAGCGTCGTATCGGAGCTTATCCGACTGGCATGCCAGAGACAGAACATTCGCCCTTACTAACCCAGGAGCACCACCCACCCTTATAACCTTGGTAGAACTCTCATCTATCATGCACCGGCAGGGAGCCACTTAACATGATATTCCGACTCTATAGATGGTATAAAAATCGCTACAAAAGTATTCCACCAGCTAAATCTCGCACACCAAGAAAAATCGAAAGAACCGATCCCGCTGTTCAGCAGCTGATAGATATGATCCGCTTATTCGAGCTTGATGAATACGAAGTTATAAATCCTGTCCTTCATCATTATCGTTTCACATTCAGTGACGGCACTGTGCGTGCCCCAGTAAGCATTGTCGAAATAGCTGGCTATATAGACTTACTGAAAGAACACGGACTTTATCGCCAAACGGTCAAACGTGAAGAACCTGCATCAATCATTGATATTACACCTTCATGTTCTTCAATAGAGAAAGATAGTGTTAAAGACGCCCCACTGCACAACGCAACAGTCCTTCCGTTTAAGCGGAAATAAAAACAACAAAAGTGTTGTTTTTGAGGTTGGTTTTAGCTATACTTATCCCAGTTGATTAATAACGGGGAAACAAACATGAAAGCATTAATGATCTTACAAAATATGGGCGCATTTGACACATACGATTGCGCCCTAAAAAAGCAATTCCACGACAATGCCAAAAAGGTTTTGCGCGAAATCGGCAAGCGTTTAGGTTTGGATAAGTCTGACTTTGATGTTAGCTCAAACAAAGCTGGCCCAGCGGTAACCGGTGAAATCCATTTTCACTCGGATAAACTGTATATCACCATTGGTGGACTTGATAATGAACGTGTCATGTACCGAAGCTGCAATGGTCGAAAAGACTCTTGCGGTGGTTCTAACCAGTGGACAGAACTATCAGAGTTGTTAAGTGATCAATTCATTGAACGTGCCAAGCGCATTCAATTCGCCTAATTCATCCCAACTTTACTACGCCCGGGTGACCGGGCAACTTCACAAATAAGGGGGGTTAATGAATACTGGCCAATTGTGCGTTAAACACGCTTCTCGAATTGTCGAACTTATCAATGATCGCGTTCCATTAACCGTTGAAGGTATGCCTTACGCTCGTGGATTCGTCTATGAAGTTGTCGGTGACCGCTTTTCAAACGCTGATCCTTTGCAGTGTGATGAAGAGTATGCGTTCACAACAAAAGAGCGAGCCGATCTTACACGAAACACAAATGGCAACATAAAGCACTTTCCTGAACTTGAGCAACATGCGTTTGAGATCACAAAAGAAGTGCTTCCTGAAATTGATAAGGATGGCGTTCCCTATCGCCGTTTGCATGAACACATTGAAGATTGCATTTAACTGAGCGGCCTCGCGCCGCTTGTTCCAACAAATAATTTCAATAAATCACAACAAAAGTGTTGTTTTTTGTGTTTGGTGTGCTATTATAAACCCATGTTAAATAATTCATTATTTCACGGGGAAACATAATGAAATCACATATCAAATCTATCATCGTTGCTGTAGCTGCTTTATCTCTAGGCGCATGTGCCACTATGCCAAAAGTGCCTGTATACCAGGTTAATGCAAAAGTTATGTCTGTCACTAAAGCACCAGAAGTATGCACCGAAGAAATTAAAAAGACCAAGTCAAAAACAAGCAAAAAAGTGGTTGGCGGTGTTATTGGCGGATTACTTGGTAATCAGTTTGGTAGCGGCAATGGTCGTAAAGTAATGACTGGACTTGGCGCTATCATTGGTGTTTCAGCGGCAACAGACCGACCTAAAAAAACAGGCAAGCTGGTATGTAAATCTGATGGCTACATTGCAAAAGTAACCTACATTCACCCAGAAACTCAGCGCAAGATGATTGAAGACTTACCATTAAAACGTCGCACTCGCGCGGAATGGGTAACGATCCCTGTTCATGGTGAACCAGCCTACCCTGATTAATTTTAAAATAGCCTAACAAGGCGAAATCTCACCCCTAACAACCCCAGATTTTAACTGGGGTTTTGTTTACTTAATACTCAAATAATAACAACAAAAGTGTTGTTTTTATTTTGTTAGTTTGATACCATTATCCTATTGAAATAAATCATTCTCAGGGGAAACAGAATGAATCAGAAACTTAGGTCTTTTGCCTACTTAACATCTCTCGTTGTACTGATGTTATCTATCGTCTTCGCTGAATGTGCAGCAGAGCGTGGGATTCACGAAGCGCTGTCTTCACTACCCGTCTATATCTTATTGGGCGTGGTGCTGACTGCCATTGCCGGACTCTTAGCATATTGCGATATCGTGCCTTGCTGGGCAAAACAGACCAATACACAATTTAAGCAATCAGTAGGGGAATAACATGGCATTGCGACTATTTTTAAAAGAAATCGAAGCAGCAAAAAAGCTTCGCAACATCAAAAACTCTAAAGCATGGGGAGAAACCAACGCAGCTGGCTTAGCCAAACGCATTGAGTTTCTCGTTACACTATTCCAGAGCAACTTGTGCCAGTACGTACGCTCTTATGAATTGTTCGACGATTATGGCATTGGTGAACGCGATTTTGACACGTGCTTTGAAATGCATGATGGCGCCCAGGTAGTTAACGCCGTTATTGACGCAGCACGCAAAGATCCTGCATTGAAAAAAGCCATTATTCGCGACATGGGTCAAGAAACATTCGATAGCTGGGATGCAATGACACCAAAAACGATAGACCTTTTCGTTTCGGAGGCCATGTGAGCAACGTCCGTATAAACAAAACGCATTTTGACGTTCCGTCAGTATCAAAGGACGGCGTCCATTACTTCCCTTACCCTAAAGATGTCAAAATCGTCGATGGTAAATTGGCGATTGCAATTGCCTCTTATCAAGGTAAGTGGCGTTGTGATACTGGCTACTTAGTCAATGCAGAAACGATTACGGCTATTTTCGATAAAGCTGTAAAAGGTGGGCTTATCACTGAGTACCCTGCTGTTGTTAATCAGTTTCTACAGGAGAATGCCGCATGATCGTAACGACTAAAGGTGAATGCCAAGACAATATGAGTGACGCCGGCTGGCAACTATTCTGCAAACACCAAATTGAATTGGGTATTGGCAACCCTGCCTCTTGGCCAGATAACGAAGAAATTACACTGGATAAAATTCAAGTGGGGCAATATGAGTACCAAATGTCATCCACGCCTAATGTTGGTAAGCTATGGCATGAAGGTAAGTCTTTCAATGTCATTAAAAGCCTCTCAGAAAGCGATTTGGAAGGCGTTTTATTCAATTTAATGGAAGACATCGCAGTCGTAAAGGAAATGCTTGCAGAGGCTCGCGTACAAAGCTTTGCCGCGCAAACCATTGCGGTCTCACTTGGCGATCGTAAAAACAACACCTGCAAAGGATCACAGCCAGAGGCCTTTATTGATTGGGCTATTGAGCCATCTCATAAAGTATCAATACCTGAAGACACTGAGATCAGCGTTGAGCACCACCCAGAAACCGAAGGTGGGCGTGAAAACGGTGGTACCAATGCCATGTTAGTTTGGTCCTATCAGCTACCATCCGGCAATGAAGTGAAAATATACTTTGAAGAGCACGGTGCATTCGAAGTGGAACACATTCCTTCAGCCTACGAAGAGCATGGTCAAAATACGATAGGTTATGACGAGGAACTGCGTATCGCTATGTCATCTGCTTTCGCAACTCAGCAGGAAGCCAATATCGCACTCTTGCACTTCTATCAAAACCACTCCCCCATCAAAATTAAAGATGGACTAGTTGATGTTTGGTGGACCCAGGATGGTAAGGAAGAAACGAGCGAGCTATACATCCCTTGGGAAATACGTATGCTTGGCAGCAAACATGTTGAGGGGTTCATTGATGATGCTCTCGCACAGTACGATGAGCCAGGTTACACCAAAACGTGGTAACACTATCGCCCGGGTAATAACGGGCTTTCATATTAATTACAGCTAATTAACAACAAAAGTGTTGTTTTGTTTGGTTCGGTTATGGTATTATTTACCTGTTGATTGGTAACACACAGGGGAAACACCATGACCGAATTAGCCACTTTCATGTACCAGGTAGCAAATGCATTTCGTCAAAAGCGCACTGCGAAGCTGCTTGTGAATCTAAATCTTGTTCGACCTACTCCGGATGCCATTATCGAAAAGATGCAGCGTATTTTGTTTCAGCGTCTACATGCAGTCAACGATGATCCAGAGTATTGTCAACAATACCGTCAAACCAGACAATTCAATCCGCTTGACAAAGCACTTGCCATTGCGGCCGATGAGATTGAATCTGCGGCTGATGCGCTCGAACTTGAAAAGCCGGTACCAAAGTCTAAGCGCCGTTTCTCATACGCCAAGACGGATGAACCCTTCATGCACCTGTTCAGCCTGCTAAACAGCACTAATGACGTGTTCTTGGCACAAATCAATGATATTCAATCGCCATCATCAAAAAACTACCAGCTGGGCTGGAATTGCTTTGATGTAAAATTGATCATTGAAGAAATGGGCCGATACATGGAAGCAATTCATGTCCTTCAGTACGAACAAACTGACACACCAGCATACGAAGAATTTGTTAACTTCATGTTCCAGTTCACTGAGGATACGAACCCAGAAAACATATATCCATACGATCTACTTTGCAGCGCGAAGTTAGAAGCCAAAGATGGGACTACTCGTTGGTTAACTCGGGGTGAAAGCTTATCCATATACCCAACCAAATATGCTGAGAAGCACTCATTAATACCAGATAACGCTGTATTTTTTGAACCGGGTCAAAAATACAAAAAAGTTGCATAACCTTTTCAGCGGGGTTCGCCCCGCCACTTTTAAGATAAAAATGAAACCAGTCACCAAAACCATTATCTCAGGCATAACAGCAGCAGTGCTTTATCTCGCATCTTTCGCTGTATTGGCATCAGCCCTACAAAACATGACTTACAGTGGATTCTCAATCAAAAGCATTGCGATGTGTGGACTTCACGCCGTGTTATGCATATTCATGATCTTAATATCATCCAAACTTCTGGATGTGTTTACCAGTAAAGACAGTTCGTGTGAGTTGCAGGCCCATAATTGAGCCTGCATACCTTATGCGTTAATTTAGATACACGGTTTCCATTTCGCCCGGGTATAGTCCGTTCTCTTTAAAACCAAAAGCACCTTTCTTTTTACAGAAATCAGTGTCAAACAACTTGAACCCTGCCGCAAATAACGTCTGTGAATGATAATTTTTTCGAAGAAAATCCAAGTCAGGCGCCACCATGAACATGGCCATATGCGAGTATTTCGCTTTGTGCGCAGCCACTCCCAGCTCATTAAACGCGTCGTAACGGTTCAAGTGGATGAATACCGGATAATTTTCTCTTGTCACGTTCTCATGATGCATCGATTCACCTTCATACAATGCCGATTGAATCATATCAATTGTCGTGCACACCATGTCAGAAACAACCGCGCGTTCCCACTCACTGAGCATTTCAGGAATGATTAACGTTTGGTGAGATGATAGCGCAAGATCCTTAAGGTATTCTGGTTCAATTGCTAATGTAAGGTAGGCTTGAGACAACCCTTTGAGATCGTATTCTAACCATGACCAGTCAGTGTGCGGTTCCATTAAAGCGCGTTCTTTAACCACAGCATGTAGACCGCACCCCCGGGCAAGATCTTGAAAGGTATCCTTCACCTGCCCTTCCTCCATGGCATTGTACAACTCAAGAAACCACTCACTTGAGAAGGGAACTTCAGATTTGGTTTCAAATTCATGCGGTAAATTATCAAACAAATGGGTAAGAAGGGTTTGATGTTTACCTTGCAACATTGATGCAGAGCGACCATCCTGACTGCGCAATTCACACAAGTATTGGTAGCCATTTAATACACGTTTGACGTGGTATTTATTGACTCTATTGCGCCCATCATTGACGAAGATTGGGTAATGCCCCACAAACATAGACTTTTCCGATTTATCCATTGTCGCCCAGGCTGACTGAGGAACAATGCTCAACCCGCCAGACTCGCGAGCCTGACGTAGAGGTAAAGCAGAAAACAGTTCATACGTTTTAAACTGATCAAAACCAGACAACAAAGTCATCCCTTTCCAATACTGTCCGTGTTCTGCCATAAAGCGACCACCCTTGAGTGCCGCTATAATTTTCTTAAGTATCATTTTATAAATCCATTTACTTATTGAACCAGTATCGTATCAGAATTCAACATCCCTGAATTTAATATAACAATATAAACAACAAAAGTGTTGTATTGTTATTTTGGTTTTGTTAATATATCAATATGTTGATTAGAGAGACGGGAAAAAGAGCCCCGTGCAGTTCTCATTAGGGTTTAACTTATGACTCAAATTACACTTGAAAACACCATTATTGAAAAAGACCGCTTGAAAATTAATTGCGAGCACACGTCTTTCGTTGATTTAGAACGCTTCACGCGTGTTGATAGCTTTGCATTGCTTCGTCGTTATCAGGCTTTGGTAAAAGAAGCTAAAGCGGCCGGCGTGGCTGTCAAATACACCCAGCGTTACAAGCGCCGCATCCATGATTTAACGGAAGCCTATGATGATGCGTTTGATTTGTACACTCAACGTTTTGATCAACTTGTTAAACGTTGGAAAGCGAAAATTGACAAGGGACTGTTTGCTCCTTTGTCTGAAGACAATGAGTTGAATAGTATTTATTCGTTGCAAAATGAGATTGTTGCAATGGATTATCGTAGCGAACCTATTTCGCAAATGAACGATATCGTAACATCGCTTAATAACATTGAGGCGGCTATCCAGTCTGAAGACTGCGTTAAGATCGCAATGTAATAGCTCTATAGATAAGGCTTAATATGCAACTATGTGATTGCCCTGATTGTTCTGGCGTGGAAACAGAAAGTAACAGGCTTGAACCATGTATTAATGGAGCGGCGGATGCTGAGATCGAATACATGAAAAGTAAAAACAACAGCCAAAGCGCAAAATCGTTCATGATTATGTTTGCAGTTTTAACTGTGTTACTCGCGATTGCGACTGCTTTCACTTGATTGCGAACCAAGTTTTTGGGCCTGACGTATGTTTCCCCTAATATGTGACTCAGGCCCAACCTAATTGTTATACCCTGGACTTAGCCTCGATATTTATCGGGGCTTTTTTTTTGCTATAAATTCAATTCGCAAAGCAAAAATAACTACAAATATGTTGTTAAAAAGGTTGAAATTCTAATTCGATGCTAGTATATTATTCACATGCCCCGGATTTGAGGTATTTCTCACTGGACTGTTGACCCGGTGATGCTCAGTTCAACTCTGGGTCGGGGCGCCAAATGCTTTCGTAGCTCAATGGCAGAGCTGCACAGGTTTTGGAGGATACTCCATGTTAATCCGGCGAGACTTGGGTTCGACTCCCGACGAAAGCACCATTACTTTGGGGGTTGTAGACCAAGTGGGTAAGGTGATAAACCTGAGAACTTCGTGTTGATATTGGTAATCTGGGTTCGATTCCCGGCTTCCTCACCATCTTTAAGTTCATTGCATTCAGTGAATTTAAAAATGGTTAACACCAAAACAAATCGTGGGTCGTAATGTGGACCTCTCAGTGGTCAAGTGAGCGTGGAGATGCAGACGATAGCCTAAAGCGTCATAATCCAATGCGTGACTGGGTACTGTTAAAATGACTAGTGTGACTTGAAGGGCCCAAAGGCAGGTGCTGATAGGTGTAGCTGGTATGGTTTAATTCGCTTAAATCTTAGCGGGAACTAGGTTCTAGGGCACATTACATGGGCTGATCTGATGATCAGAGGGTTGAATGTAAAATTGCGAACCCAAGCGCGTGTATCGTATAATGGCTATTACCTCAGCCTTCCAAGCTGATGACGCGGGTTCGACTCCCGCTGCACGCTCCAACTTTTAATTTGATCTATCACTAACCTACATGGAGAAATACACCATGCAAAACTTGGACTTCCGACAACACTTGCGTACGGAATAGACCGCAACACGAAAGTGTAAAACCCCTACCACCGCTTACTGCGGAAGACATTCTATCGTCTTTTACCAATCCTGCTCCACAGGATCCAAACGAACACCTTTATTGCTATGCGATTGCAAACCGTGCGCTACGTATGGAGCCAGGCAAACTGTCTGCCCAAACCGGTCATGCGTATACGGATGTGCTTGAACATGCCCGTAATACAGCGCCAGAACGCGTAGAAGGTTATCGCGACCTCAACACAGGCGGCAGCAAAGTCTCTTTGTACGCCCGCAACCAAAACCAACTGATCCGCGCCTTAAACGAAGCTCGTGCCGCAGGTATCCCTGCTGTACCCGTCGTTGACGCCAATCACGTGATCCCGGGTACCCCATTCGATGGCAATCCGATTATCACAGCTATTGGCATTGGTCCTTGCACCAAGGCTGAAGTTCAGCACATCACCAAACGGTTTAACTGTGTATAAGAGGCGCTCTCATGACTATTTCAATCCCAACTACTTTAGCTGGGCTGCGCCACTGTATGCGCAGCACCGAACAAACTGCCGGCATGTCAGTGCTGGAACATGGCCTTCAGGTCGCACGCTACTTCGAAGACCTTCGCCGTCACATTCTGATGGGCGAACCACTCAAGTACGAATGGAAACTGCCAGAATGGACCTATGACAAGACACTCTGGAGCAACTTACTCCCGTTGGCGATGGTTAGGCGTTACCATTGGTTCCACGATGCGGGTAAGCCGTTCTGTCGTGAAGTAGATGAGCTGGGCCGCGTTCACTTTCCCGATCATGCTCGTGTTACGGGTGAGTTATGGGAAACCTTAACCGGGGAATCTGATGTAGCCAGGCTAATGGCCATGGACATGGATGTTCATCTCTTGAAAGGGGAAGACGTTCTTTCGTTCGCTAAACGCCCTGAAGCCGCAACGTTGTTACTGACAGGCCTTGCTGAAGTGCACGCCAATGCTGCCATGTTCGGCGGTATCGATAGCACATCATTCAAAATTAAACACAAACACCTTAAGCGCCGAGGCAATGCCATTGTGCGCGCTTTAAACGAATCATCAATCCAAGGAGAAGCCGCATGAATAACGCAGCAATGAATACAGAAACTAACAAAACTCTTTCAAATACCGATAAGGATAATCACATGAAAAACTACCCGTATAACCCAGAAGTGATCTCGTTCGAGCAATTCCATGAGGCCATTGGCACATTCCGCACCTACCAGGCGGACAAATCAAACCATCCGACGTATGACTCAACCTATGGTACCAAGTACCCGGGCAAGCTTTCTCACATCCACTACGCGTTCTTTGCTGTACTTCGCGGCAAGTCACCAGAGTTCACAACGCATGACGTGAATAGCGAGAGCTATCGTGACATCAAACGCCACCTAAATGGACTGACAGATCTGGAACGCGACTATTATGGAGCACGCCAGAAGCTGGTGGAGGCATTCGGCCTAACGCCACAGCAAATCGCCCACGTCATTGAGACTTATGGCACCTTGCAATAAATTCAGACAGTCGCAAACAGGGCCTATTGCACTCACTTAGGCCCAACATTATCAACAACGGCTCTTTGAAAGGGATTCGTCGTGCTTTCTGCGATCACATTTAACGCATCCCTCAAGCGCATTTAGAAAGCAAGCCAACTCAACCCCCATCAATAGAATTTACTTAATTAATCACAACAAAAGTGTTGTTTTATTCATTTAGTTAGGTTAATATTAATCATCATCTATGAACGGGGAAACTCATGGAAAAACATTCTGTTGCTATCGGATTACGAAATCTGGTAAATGAAATAAAAGAAGAGGAACAGGCTGCCAAAGAACATGGCAACATGGAGATTCTTTCTGGTCTCCAATTAGCTCGCGTTAAGCTTGAGCTGTACATGGAATCTATCGGTATCGATCGTCCGCGCACAACAGATGCAACAATCATCGACATCACCCCTTCTCACAACGGCGCGCTGGAGGCACCAAATGAGTAAATTAAAAATAGGGGTATTCACCGCCCCGTTCGCACGCGAATATTTCAGTAGCTCATCTGTCAAAAATACTGTTTACCAATACCCAGGCCAGATGCTGCTATCAGATGGTGAATTGGCGTACACGCTCGACGATTACACTGTGAAACTGTTAGAAAAATCATCTGAAGCAATGGATAAGATCACACCATATTATTTCGAGCTTCGTAAACTAGTCACCTCTGGTGCAGAAAGAATTGCCGAGTTATCTAACGAAGCACCACGCTATGACAAGTTGGAATGGATGGTAGAACTTGAATCCTACCCTATCGCATGGTTCGACACACTGGAAGAAGCGTTACTTCACTACCAGTCGCAACCAAGCAAGGGCGTCATCTGCGAATCATCACCTGTAACAGTTAATTGAGAATACTATGAGCATTCGAAGCACAAAAGCCAATGTAAGCAAACTTCTCTCATCAGCAGCTCGTGCTGCCGGCGTGAAGAAAGTCGACGTATTTAGCGTTATCAAGCCGATCCAGGATAAGCTATACGAGACAATGAAAGCGAAATGCTGTGACATATACAATGTAGTTGTTGGCCCGTACGCCAACAACAGTTGGACAGTCTATTTTGGTTTTAAAACCTCAGAACACTTCATTCAGTTTGACATTGAATCTCTCTTTGCAGATCGAGAAAAATGGATTGAGCAAATGACCAGCATCGCATTGGCCAGATGCGAAGCGACTCTGGAGAGCCTCAAAGCGCCTGAGACCAATCCAGTTGATGACGCTATGTCAGATGACTTTGACACGGTTAAAGCCCGGATACGCAGACTGAAGCGCGCAGGAGGCCGGGACACTGACGTCAATAACGAAGAAATGACACTTCGTCAGATGCGACGTTCATCATTTGACTTGGATGATGTTATCAAGGATGGGGCAAGTAAAGAAAACCTTGCACCGTTCACCCACCTTTTCCCTAAAACGTGCCAAGTTGCGCTAGCGCAAGTGGCACAATAGGAGTCGCGTGTGTTTAAAGAAGGCCAGAAACTTCGGTTCATTAACGCCAAAGGCATTCGCAACCCGCACCTAAAAGAGAAGCTTGGCGAGCCCTGCGAGGCCGTCGGCGACTCTTATACCTATGGAAAAACACTGGTTCGGTTCAACGACGGAAAATACAACCCATCATTCAACGTGGCTAATGAGCGATTGGAGCATTTGGTGACGTTGGAGCAGCGTGAGTAACAATGGCAAAATATCTAACTCTAATATTGTTCATGACAACGTCTTTCGTTATGAGCAATGCATATGCCAGCAAAGAACTGGCAATGATTTATTACAACCCCACCAGCGGGATACAGACGGAAGACCTCGTTTATAAGCGTGTTAAGCAAGACTTGAAAAGTGACTTTCTCATTCGCGACGAAAAAGTCAGCATAGAACGCGCAACGCACAATTTACTTGCTAAAAAAGGACTGTGTGTTCGGAACCTGATCAAGACTCATGAAAGGAGTAAGCACTACGTCTTTTCAGAACCAATGACGTATTTCCTTGGGCTTCAAGTCTACACGCTACCCCCGGTTGCTTCCGAGATCGCGTCAGAGATCACTTTGGAAGGGCTTATTGCACACAAAAGAAAACTAGTGCTAGGTGTAGAAAACGAGCGCTCTTATGGTGATTACGTTGACCAGGTATTGGCAAATACGCCTAAAGGGATCTCGATATATACCAAGCATGGACCAGAAGATGAAGGTCAGATGCACTCCATGCTTATGAAAGGACGTGTCGATATCGTTGTCGAATACCCCGCTGTTATGGCCTTTTTTAACGAACAGGCAAACATATCACCTCAAGAACAACCTGTTGCATTAAGCATGGAAGGATTCCCGCCACTAGCTTCAGGTCGTATAGCATGCAGAAACACGCCGTCAGGACGTCGGTTTGTTGAGCGAGTGAATCAATCCCTCAAGGTGATCAAGAGCACTGATGCATACATGGATTGGCATTTGGACTATGTACCAAAGTCATTGCAGCATGATTTTCTCAACAAGCTAAGTCACGAACTGGTTAACTCTTAACAACAAAAGTGTTGTTTTCTTTGTCTTGTTTTGTTAGCATTAATCAACAAACAAAGACAGAGAAAGCAACATGGCCGACAGTCAAGAATCAAAATTATCTACCCTCATAGCAGAGCGTGACACACTTGAATCTGCGCATAAGCAAAACCCATCTTCACTAACGTACGAGGATGGACTTAAGATTGGCCTCATAAAAGGTCAGATTGCCGCTCTTGAAGGTAATATTATCGTCGTTCGCCCTAATCCGGTAAAACCCAATGGCACGGATGGCATCACTGCATATCGTCATCAGAACGGCAATATTGAAATTGATGTACCAGACGAGTTTGACACGAATATATCTGCCTTTGATGATATAAAACGCGATCTTTTTAACCATTGCAACAAGTTCAAAGACACAGGTGTAATGCCGCATCAGGCTTTTTCAGATTGCTACCCAGAAGAACCGTCAACAGACTATTATGTGGGCGTAACACCAGAGCTGGATATCATTACCGTTCACCCAACGGATGATTTGTGTGATATCTATTTAGTTGAACTTTTTGAAAGTTTTCGCAAAGAGAAACTTATCGAACTTTTCCGAGTTAAAGTGGAAAATAATTTACTTTAATAACAACAAAAGTGTTGTTTTTAGTTTTCTCTGTGGTATGATGTACATATTGAAAGTCATCGTAATCACAGGGGAAACACATGACAACGACTATCACAAAAATGACAGGCCAAGACATTGGTACGCAAGCTAAAAAACTTGGCACTGCCGCACAGCAAAAACGCTTCATAAACGCTCAGTTCCGCAAGCAAACAGATAAGAAAGGTCTTCCTGATTGGGGAAATGACTTCTGTGTTGCCAGTCGCGCTATCACTCGTGTTAACGTCCACATGAGAGATGTGAAGAAAGACTTCCACCCGATCAGCTATGCACGAGATGTAGAAGTGCAAATCCGCATGGTTATTCAAGACGCTTGGAAAGTATAAGGGGCTGCTATGAGAAAGCAAACTGTAGACACACCACGCACTGGTTCATGGCATACCCAGGTTAACCAACCCGGGTTTGTCCCTCAAAGACCTGCTCCGCAGCGAGTCACAATACGCACTGTTAGTGCAAAAGAAGGCCGTGAGCTTTCCGCTATTTTAAATGGACGCGGCTAATCGCCCGTCCCATCCATGGAATCACTGACAATGCATATTCAAAATAATACAGGATTCGTAAACAACTACGACCAATCAGTTACCATCATTTCAAACCAAAACGCCCAAGAAGAACACCCATGCATGGTATTGCTTGGATTCAACTTTAACGAAGTCGATAACAACAATGGTAAGTTCGAAGTTCAATTGGTCGATTTAGAAACTGGCAACATTTCCAAGTATGCGTCGACGGATATGGTTAGTGCTGTAAAGCAATCTGGCTACCCTGTCCCACTTAGCTTTATTCGACATATGCGAGGCGCCATTGATCCTGAAAATCGCAAAACCGAGCATACGACGCGAACTATGCCGCATAACGAACTAATTAAGATGGTAAAAGCTGATATAGAAGACGCTATCACCTCGTTGAGCAATCCTCGTTATGACGAAATTCTGGTCGATCCTTACTTCTACTCAGTTGATAGTCATCGAACACTTTTTACCTGTGTCGTTCTTCGCATGGCTTGTTTACTTGGCGTAATTGATAACTTCCTTGATCCTTTGGATGAAGACAAAATCACTGCGCTAGTAGACAAAGGCAATTTCAATATTGACCTTGGCGACAAGCTTGAAATCATTTTCAGCAATATTCGTAAAGCGCAGGAATGGAATCAGAAATATAAAATTCAATACTAACAACAAAAGTGTTGTTTTAGTTGTGCGATTGTGAGATCATTTACATATCGAATAACGTTGAGTAACGACATGAAAAAGTTCACCAAAATACCACACGACCAAACAGGCCTGTTCTGGTACTTCGAAAATGACAAAGAACAACCTGAACCTGTTCAATTGAATGCGGAAAAGCACCCGGGAAAACTAAAGGGCTTTAATGGACGCATGCAATCATGGTTGCGTGACGGCGAATATCTTGTCGGCCCTCAATTACCACCAGAGCAATAAGCGATGCAGTTCTTACATACACCAGAAAACGCGAAAGCCCCCATCCCTTTCATTTTTGATGAGCAATTGCTTATGTGGGTTACAGCGGACGACAGATGCTCATTTCAGGCGTTGCACGCTGATCAACGCGCTCCAGCCATATGGAATGAATCAAAGTGCAAATTCTTGTGCCCAGAAGGCCACTTAGAAGTCGCCATTGTTGATCCGTACGGCAACAAGGCGACTGCAAAAATCGGTATCGATTCGGACATTATCTACGGCAGCCGCCCTGGTTTTATTGTGTTAGATGGCGAAGCTGAAAAACTTAATGAAACCGAACTGGAAGAGCCAGACATGGGTTTCGATTTTTTACTTGAGTGTATTGTATATGCCATGAACGACGGTGACACATACGAAGACGAATACGACTGTGATGAGTACGGTCTTTATGAATGGAAAATCCTATGACGGTTAAAGTTAATTTCTTCAAGATTAATCAATACGAACAAATTGGTCTTGAGTGGTCTCTTGGTACGGTTTCAGAATTATGCGAAGGCGTTTCTTTTTCGTTTAATGAAGAAGCGCAAACTGCTGAGGCCACATTTCCAACTCGAACAGAAGTTGAGCGCTGGACAAATATTCATATCGGTGAGTTCCCTCGCCTTCCGGCGTATGCAATAAACGATGAGGTTGAATCATGAATCGCGGTTACATGCATTACCCTGCTGTGCGCATGCACAACTCTCTACCTGCTGAGCCTAAGGGCAATATGAGCACGTGGACGAATAATACCTTAGCAACATCAATCAATGAAAACCTTGATGCGGTACCAGCACGTTTTAGCAACTTGCGCGCTGGGAAAACCCTTTATTTTGTATCACCCAACCGCAATGGCCTATATGATGAAAATGTTCCGCTTGTTGAAGTGTTTTCACACCTCGTATTAAGCAAAGCATACTTCCGTCAAAGCGATGCCGCTATCACCCCTCCCATATTAGGATTTGAAACCAAGGGTGAAGTTCATGTAAGCGGCTACAATGCATGTACAACACCAGGTCGCATCTGGTGCTCGTTTATTAGCTTAGGGATGTTAAAAGGGGCGAATCTACTTCGTGGCCAGTTCAACAGAACATTTGCTTTCACCAGCCGCCGTAAAGCTGAAGCGTTCAAAAAGCACCTTGAAAATCATGCCGACACGTTGGCACAAGAGATCTGGAGCGAAAAGTTAGACTATGAGTTCGACATGGCAGGCGAGCACGAAGTCGAGCGTGAAGAGCTTTATAGCTACATTAAAGGTGTTCATGCCAAGCTCTTACCCAAATATCAGGAAGCAATCGAGCTCATTGATATAGATGACCTCCCCGGCTGGATAAGTTAAACAACAAAAGTGTTGTTTTTAAGCCTCTGAATTGTTATACTGGACAGACAAAATACAGTTAGCAACAGGGGCTTTTATGTCATTACAACATTATCACAAACGACCAAGACTTCGCTTAATGCTATTGGGTGAAGGAGAATGCGGAAAAGGCACGTTCTGTGAACACCTTGAGCAGCACTACGCTATCTCGTCTATGTCGACATCGTTAATGGCATCTACCCTTTTCATGTACGATAAACTTAAAGATAAGTATGGCTACAAAACGCCTAAAGAATGCCACGCAGACCGTCGCAACCACCGTCAGGAATGGTACGAAGGCATTTATGAGTTCAACACACCAGAATTAACCAATTTGGTTCGTCGCATTTACCAGCGCTATGATACCTGTGATGGCGTTCGCCATGCAGAAGAGTTCGGTGCAGTTAAAGCCAAAAATATGTTTGATCTGTCTATCTGGTTAGACGCTGGCGACCGCACTGAGGGCGAAGATTCAAGCTCAATCTCTGTAACGCGCGACATGGCTGATGTCATTTTAGACAACAGTACAACTCAGGAAGACTTCATTCGTCGTATTGACCGATTTATGATAACTATGGGTTTCACCAAGTTCGGCGTATACAAGGGTTACACGCTTATCCCTGATGATAGTGATCAGGTATTGATTGCCAAACACGCGAAGCTGATTGATGTTGGTCGCAACATCAAGGAAGCCGAAGCAATTATCGATGCAAAGGTGGCTGCTTAATGGCAGCCAACAACCAATTCACATACCAGTTCTGTGATAACCAAAATCGCAAAGCGTACCAGTCGATGCTGGCAAAAGAGCTGACGGTTGAGGTGACGCCTCAAGATCTCGCTGATAGCGGCATAGATGCAGCAGAACAAGTTCCACTGCAATGCTTTGACAATGTTATTGAGACACTAGTTAAGAATCACGGCACTACACCAGGGTTAAGGTTTTGCCTTGGCTTACAACAGGACACTGTCGAGATTGAAAAGGTGGTGGAGCATTGCTGGCTTGAGCGCGATGGTGAATACTTTGACTCGTCGCCAGAACTTAAAAACTCACGATACTTCTTGTTCTGCTCACTGGCGCTGGAGGAACTCCTTGGCATCATGGTGGGGTATGAACTTGATCACCCTCCCAACATTAGCAAATTACTGGAGTTGCGTAATCAAGTGGAATAATTTCACAACAATCACAACAAAAGTGTTGTTTTTACCCTCTGTGTTTGGTATGATTATCTCAAGTTAAAAAACACCATGCACAGGGGAAACAACATGGAACAAGCAATCATTCAAGCAGCTCAGTCTAAGTTCGGTCAAGTTATCGAAACCCAGGCTAACGTCTTACTTATTAAACGCACAGAGAACGACTACATGACCATCAAAGCTGGTCTGGTTGATGGCGAAGCACAATTCAACTTTGGCAATTACAACATGTCTCTGATTGAGGCCGCATTAGACTTGCGCGACCGTGCGACAAACACGAGAACGATGTCACATACGACGTATGTAGTTAAATTTCCGGCTTCTGACTACTCAATGGCAGATGTAGAGCGTGTAGAAAAAGAAAACATGAGATTAGATCAAGTAAACAAGTATTTTGACGACGCTCTAATCCAAACGCTTGAAGACTTTCAATTTCAGTTCAACGTGACCACAGACGAAATTGACGGTATTGAAGTCGAAGACTACTTCATCGCCTTCATCAATGAACCAAATGCTGGCTCAATGCCGGCATAACACAGGGGAAATAAGATGTCAGATATTCAAGAAAACCAAACTAGCCAAGAAGTTGAAACACCTGAAGTGGACGAACGACTACAGTTCATCCTTGATGAGTTCGGCTACGACAGTAGGGAAGAGGTTAGCGACGGCGATTATACCCTTGTTGAAGACCTTTTCATTCAAGGCGCAAATGATCTTATCTATGCCGGTGAAGACCAGATTGAAGCGCTTGAAGCTGCGGGGTTCACAGAACTTGCTGAAAAATTCAAGCGTATGAGCACTGTTTCTGGTGCGTACGACTGGACTCGCGAAAACCTATAACGCTACTCCGGCCTGCTTTGTGCAGGCCAAGCCATCAACTTTTGGCACATGACTTGCTGAGTAAGTTCTATATTTGTAAAAGGACTTACTTATGAAACTACTTACAGGAACACTTCTCGCTGCAACACTTTCCACTGCTGCTTTTGCCACTCAGGCTGAAGTGATGGTGCTTGAGGAAGCCAGTTTTGAAGACAGCAACTATTACCTTCTTACTTCCAGTAGCTGGGATGACGCACAAGCCAAGGCCATTGAACTTGGTGGCAACTTAATCACCATAAATAGCTTTGAAGAAAACAGCTTTATCCGTGATCTATGGCTGACGGGTGGAACATCCTCGTTTGCAACTGATTTCCTTTGGCTTGGACTGACTGACCGAGACGAAGAAGGCGTATTTTCTTGGGTTAGTGGTGAAACCTTTGACTACGAAAACTTCCGCCCAGGCGAACCTAACAACGCTGGCTCTGGCGAAAACTACGTACAAATGATTGGCAGTGGCAAGTGGAATGATATCGGCAATGATCCTGAATCACGTATTGTATTTGGTGTTGTGGAAATAAACTTCGGCGACAGTAACCTTTCAGATGTCCCAACACCATTATTGGGCATTGGTATGCTTGGACTTTTAGGCCTCGCTGCCGGTCGTTCTCGAAAAGCAAATGCGTAAATCTTTGGTTCACTCATTGTTGTAGACCACATAAGTCAACAAACGCGAAATAGGGATGTTTGCGCTAACACGCCGGAAAAAGGCATGTAAAGTCCGCTAAACACCATTTGGGCACGCTCTCATCATGGTGACAAAACAATTTACAATAGCGCTAATACGGGCGCTTTTGTCTTCTCACGCCCCATACACAAGCACAAACAGCCCTATTTCGCCCTAGAATGCAAAAACCCCGCAATAACGGGGTTTGGTTAACTAATAACAATAAGAGCGCCCTTAGAGCTCTCTGGAAGCGAGTTTCGCCTTTTCAATTCGTGTGTTTCGGTCATCATTAATTTTATTAATGATAGCGCCAACCAATTCATTCGTTGAACGCCTTACCTCACTATCTGTCAAATTGGGCTTTATTTGCTCAGGGTAAGACACAATCACTTCCCCATGCTCAATGATAATGTTCGAAATCATTTGCTGGTAGTAAGGAACTGAGTAGCTCGCATTTAGTGGAAGTTCCATAACATAAGGCTCACCTTCAACTTCTGTGAACACCTCATAAGCGCGCCAGTAGGTAGCCTTTTCCTTATCTAAAAACGTTGATGCTCTTCTATCACTATGAGGCTGCCAAATTGGGGTTGCACCGACCACCCGCCACTTGTAGGTTTTCAGTGGGTTCTTTTCCGGACCTAAGTCAAATGTTTGAAAAGATGTCATTTCAGATAGCTTGTATTGATATGAAACGGTAGGTGCAGACTTAAATAAATTGGTTTGCGCAAAAAACGATTCATCATTAGATCTTGATGCAACAGTTGCTCTGAATTGAGCGGCATCAAAAGATGGCTCATTAAACAACGCATCATCATCTGAGCCACATCCAGTTAGTAGCACTGCAATCAATGCAGCGCCAAGTATTTTACCTTTCACGTCCAACGCTCCTTTTGAACTGTTATGGATATTTCCTTTATCCTTCCTGATCAAAATCATACCAAAAGTAAAAAATTCAATCAATAACCAGTTACAACAAAAGTGTTGTTGTGTATTTTTCTAAATGTTAAAGTAAAGAAAACAAACTCAATTAAGGGAAGACGATGAAACTATTCATACTTACCGCCACATGCGCTGCCATGATGCTTTCTGGTTGCTCTGAATCTGACAAGGGTGCCGAGCCCGACACGCTTAAGCAGGAGGACGTTGTCAAAGCTGCACCTATTGAGGGTGTTCGAGACATGAATGTTAAAGCCCCTACTGTTGTCGAAGCTGACGTTCTATTAAACACGGGCATCAACTTTGGCCCTTGGCAGAAAATGAACGAGAATCCTCATACTGTCGATCATCGCGGGCATTCGATTGAAGTTACTGACACTTATTTTGTTCGCGAGGTGTGGCACGCAGTTTATGATCGCTCAGTGAGCCCACCTAAAGGTGAGCGCCAGACCATCTGTCTGCAAGTCATGGTTCGACGTGATGCCGGCAACTCGGCATTGAGTGGCAACATTGGTAAGTACAACATGGAATGCACTGGTAGCGCTGATGAGTTTAGCGATCATCCATCACTGAAAGAAAAGCGCGATGCAGAGCTCGATGAAATGGTAAACTCAGCGTTTGCAAAGTGGCGATTGGAAAACCAGTGATTCAATAAAAAAATAGGCATAAAAAAAGGACAGTATCAAACTGTCCTTTTCTTTTATCAGCGCTTTCTTAGCCGATATTTACGCCAACATCTTGAGCCATCGCCTTCAGGCCACCAGCGTAGCCCTGACCAACAGCTTTGAACTTCCAGTCGCCGTTATGGCGATACAGCTCACCGAATACCATAGCGGTTTCAGTGCTTGCGTCTTCAGACAGATCGTAGCGCGCAACTTCAGTAGCGTTCGTCTCATCAACAACGCGAATATAAGCGTTTGACACCTGGCCAAAGTTTTGACCATTTTCGTCAGCTTCGTGAATGGTTACACCCACCATGATCTTAGCAACGGCTTCAGGCAAGTCAGCCAGCGTAACAGCGATTGACTCGTCATCACCATCACCTTCACCAGTACGGTTGTCACCATTATGAACAACAGCGCCACAAGGTGAAACTTTGTTGTTAAAGAAGATGAAAGAGGCATCACCCAGAATTTTACCTTCAGCGTCCAGCATAAATGCAGAAGCATCAAGGTCGAAAGAAACACCGTCAGTCTTACGAACGTCCCAGCCCAAGCCGATTGTCGCAAGCTTCATTTCTGGTGCTTCTTTAGTTAGGTTTACGTTGCCGCCTTTTTGCAATGATACAGGCATAGTTCTCTCCATGAGTTTTGTTAAATGTTATTGAAAAGCATCCGAGCTTTTCTTTAGGGGTTGGGGAGTTCCCTCCCCGGTTCGTTTACTTACTTGATATCCAGGCCGTAGCTGCGAGCCATCGCACCCAGGCCACCAGCATAGCCTTGACCTACCGCTCTGAACTTCCACTCACCGTTATTGCGATACAGTTCAGCGAACAGCATGGCTGTTTCAGTGCTTGCGTCTTCAGACAGGTCGTAGCGCGCCACTTCGTTTTGGTTCGCATCATCAACAACACGTACGAACGCGTTTTCAATTTGACCAAAGTTAAGGCCATGCTTTTCTGCTTCGTGAATGGTTACTGCAACAACGATCTTTTGAATTTTTTCTGGCACTTTCGCCAGAACAACTTTCACCACTTCGTCGTCACCGTCGCCGTCACCGGTACGGTTGTCGCCCTGGTGAACGATTGAACCACACGTGCTTTCTTTTTGGTTGTAGAAAATAAAGCCGTCTTCGCCGATAATTTTGCCCTGCGCATCAAGCAGGAACAAAGAAGCATCAAGGTCATAATCAACACCGTCTGTGCGGCGAACGTCCCAACCTAAACCGATATGAGCAACGGTCATCGCTGGAGCTTCTTTAGACAGGCTTAAATTGCCGCCTTTTTTCAAAGATAAAGTCATAGGTTAATTCCTTTTAGTGGTTGAACTACGTCTCGTCACTGAGACTTACTTATTTGATGGAGCTTCTGCGGCCTCATCGTCTTTCTCTGGAAAGATAAATGACGCCACTACCCCAAGGGTTAGAATTGCCAGAACAACTAGCAGTGATGTACCAGAATCAATGTGAATGCCATGGTTTAGCATTGGCTCACTTGCATTCAGGCCAAGTTTCGCGCCGATGTAGAACAGCAGCACAATCACAGCTTTCTCTAAGTGAACAAGGTACTTTTTCATTGCCTCAAGTACGAAGTACAAGCTACGCAGACCAAGGATTGCGAACATCATTGCAGAGTAAACAATCAACGGCTCTTTACTCACCGCGATCACTGCCGGCACAGAGTCAAACGCAAACATAACGTCACTGAACTCGATAACCGCCAAACACAGGAGCATAGGGGTTGCAAATCGGAAGCCTTTAGCTGGCAGTGACCAACCTTCAGGTCTTTCGTTCTCAGGCATTGATTCAATTTCACGACGTGTAACGATGAAGTTTTTGCCGTGTAATTTTGGCCAAACAGGCATGAACTTCTGCACGAATCGATAAGCAGGATGCGTTGAGTAATCTTCGATTTCATCGTCATCATCACCGGCCTTTAACATAAGGAACGCTGTGTAAATAACGATACCCGCGAATAGCAACTCAACCCATGGACCCAAGTGAAGAAGACTGGTACCAATGGCAACGAAAATGCCACGGAATACCACTGCCCCAATGATTCCCCAGAACAATACTCTGTGTCGAAGGTGATCAGGGATTGCGAACCATGAGAACACCGCCATGATGACGAACAAGTTATCGACAGACAGCGCCTTCTCTAATGCGTAACCGGTAAAGTACAAGCTCGCCATTTCTGGACTGTGTCTAAAATGCAGGTAAACGCCAAATCCGATAGCAACAACTATCCAAAAAATTGACCAACCTACAGCGGAGCCAAGTGATACTGGCTTATTTTCGCGGTGAGCAAAGTTGTCGAGGAAGAACCCCAACAACAATGTTGCCACGAATACGATTGCGATTTCAGTCGTCATCAGCATCAGGCCCTAAAGTTGGATACCCAAAGCTTTTGCGATTGCATCAACAGCAGCTTTTTCGTCATCATCAAAATCACCGTCGCTTTTCGCGATGGCAACAACCACCTGAATAAGCAGTTGCGACTGCGATTCATCACCTTTGATCTTGACGATGTGCTTCATACACTCACCACGACCCACATCAACATCGAAATCAAAGTTGTCAGCCAGAGACTTGAACACCTTGATCACTTCGCCAGTCTCGAACACTTTCAGCTCTTCTGAGCGCTCCAGGAAGCCCATCAGCTTCTGTTTTTCGTCAGAGCTAATATCACCATCTGCTGCTGATACATAAACTGCACCACCCACAATGGCGTTAAGCATTTCTTTGTTTTGAAACTTTTTCAGACTGGTTTGAAGAGACTCAGATGTCTCATTGAATTTGGCCTTAGCCTTTTCCCAAAAACTCATAATTACACTTCCTTTGTGTTTACTTTTACTTAGATCCGGCTCGCCACCGAAACCCCCAATTAAATGCTTTGTCCATAAATTGAATGCCGCGAAAATATTTCTCCACACGCTCGATGTGAATGTTTGAGTCAACATTTATTAGTCGCGCAATAGCACAGCAAGACAACCCAGACTTACCTTCATCAAGACTTGTTTCAACTGGCGGTTGTCCATCAACAAGGACGGTGGTTTTTGCATTCAGTCCCTTCCAGTTAGGAGTACCCTTATAGATAAATGAGAATATTAGGACTTCATCAATTTGATCCCACTTTCCACCATTAATCCAAAGCCACTCACCTTGACTAGCATCACCTGTCCGATCGTCACCCTGCAACTGAACAAAAGGGGATATTTTGTATTTTCCAAAAGAACGCCCTAATGCTTGGATTACAAACTGCTCACCGTTTTTAAGGCGTACAAATGCTCCTAAATCGAGATCTACACTTGAGCCTCCCGCAAACACATTCAAAACCCCAGACTTCTTTCTATCCCAGTTCAAGTTAACTTTAATTTTCCCATGTGCATGATTCGACTTCTTTTCAAGTGAAACTGTTTTTTGAGATTTTGTTAAAGTCACTTTTGAAAGATTAACTGGGGTTTGCTCTTTATTTGGTGTTTCAGGCTCTGATTCAACATCTACACCGTAGTGCTTGGCTAGCGGCTCTAAACCACCATTGAAACCTTGTGAAACAAACCGAATCTTCCATTCGCCATTGCGCTTGTAAACTTCGCACAATATAAGCGCCTTCTCGATACGGTCTTGCATTGGCACCTTAGCAGAGATCAGCTGATTAGCCCCATCCATTACCATTAGATCGACATGTTGCAGGTTAGAAATTGTCCCCTTATCTACCGTCATTGAGAACGCGAGTTTTTCAACATCAGGTTTCAATTGCCCAAGTCTTAACTTGAAGACTTTACGCTGCTGCTCTGCATCATTTAGCTCAACGGTTCTGTCGTCGTTGACAGTCTGGTTGTAGAAAACAAAATCAGAATCAGCTCTGGTTTTACCATTACCGAACAGTCGGAAAGAGGATACGTCCGCTTTTCCACCGAAATGCACGACGATATCCAAGTCCTTTGTCGGTAAAGGGGCGTTTGCCCCTTGCGACAAAGTAACCATTAGCCTACTAGCGCTTGTGCTTGCGGGATCAAGGCGTCGACCGTTTGGCCTGAGCTAAACTCACCAAGGGCTTTAAACTCCCAATCGCCACCATTACGCGCCATTGAAGCGATCAGCACGGCTTTATGACCGCTTTGTTCTTTCAGGCTGTATTTCACCAATTCCTGATTGTTTTGGTCAGTAATTCGACAGTAGCAATTCTCAACATCATTGAACGTCTGACCGGTGAAGCTATTCACGGTCGCAACAATGTATTCAACGTTGCTTGGAAGGCGCTCAAGGTTGACGCGGATTTGTTCATCATCACCGTCACCATGACCTGTGCGGTTATCGCCAGTATGAATTACGCTACCGCAGTTCGACTTCAGTTTGCGGAACCAAACTTTATCGACAACATTGCGATTAGCATCAAGAAGAATAAGAGACGCATCTAAATCGATGGCACCACCGCCGCCGCCAAGCAAGCCGCTGAAGAAGCCGCCTTTTTTAGCTGAAGCTGGATCCCAACCTAGACCGAGAGTGATTTGCGCGATAGCGCTGGATACTTTCTTTAACGAAAGGGTTTTGTTCTTTTCCAATGTAATAGCCATAAAAAGTTCCTTTTGTTGGCTGCCAAAACTGTCCGTGTCTCGACTTCGTAAATCAGTATATCGACGCAAAAATACAATCTCAACAACTTTTATGATGTTTTTATCTTGGCGATTTAGGTTTTTGTTATTCTTCAGTGCAGTAGAGGAAAAAATTTTTTTGCGACTCATTCCAATTTAAAAGTAACAGCATTTTTGTTGTTTACTTTGTTTATTTGATATGGTTACAATTATCACTATTACAACGGAGGTAATAGATGATTAAATCAATTAAGAAATGGATATTCGCAATACTGTTCGTCACATCACTTATCGGTATTAGTTACTCAGTCCCACACTACAAGGTTGGCACTATTAATGGTGCTGAAGTTAAGCGAGTTGATGCTAAAACTAAAGTGAAAGGCGAAGACCCTTCTCGTACTCGTGACGTTTATTACGTCTCACTCAAAGAGCTTGATGGCTCACCGTGGGTGATGCGCAATGAAGACACGGGATGGGGACTGCCACTTTACTTCAAGTTCAACAGTGCTGATTTGCACAGTATTGCTCAAGGGTACGATGACTCTAACACCCAGGTTGCTGTGAAGTATTACGGGTGGCGAAGCAATCTCTTCAGTTGGTTCCCAAATGCACTTTCTGTGAAAGAACACCAAGGCGAATCTGCCCCTGTATCTATCACTGCATGGGTGGTATTCACGCTGTTTTTCGTTTTCTGGATCACGATTTACTTCAAGTTTATCCGTGAGGGCCGTGAAAATGCATAGTAGTCAATTTTCTCTGCCGGCTGGCTCACTGACAATTAACCATGTGTGCGACACCGAGGTGCTTAATGGGTACCTTGATGTTGCCCAGCGCAAAAACCCAAAACGCCCTTTCCTCTTTGTTAGCAAAGTGCTTGGTCGTCACATTCCAGTAAAACCATCTGACATGACAGCAACGTTTGATGCGTTGGCATCCGGTGTGGCCGACACAGCCACTGGTGAAGTAACGTGCATTGGTATGGCTGAAACGGCGGTTGGGCTTGGTGCCGGCGTGCACAACTCACTGCTCAAGCTTGGGTTGGACAGTGTCTACATCTCATCAACCCGATACCCGGTGAATGATGTTCCTGTTTTTTGCGAATTTAAAGAAGAGCATTCGCATGCCAAGTCACACTACCTACACTTGCCAGCCGATGAGGTAATTCGTCAGCGATTCCTGAACACCAGAGTCCTTGTGCTGATTGATGATGAAGCTTCGACAGGTAAAACACTGTTCAACCTAACAAGCTCATTACTTGCCTCTGGGCTATCAAATGTTGAGCGTGTCATCACTGTCTCTTTGACGGATTGGTCTAACAATGCAGTTCATCAATTGCTGGCACAAAACGAGAGTACCAGTCACCTCGAACACGACAATGTATCTCTTATTGATGGCTCATTTACATGGAGTCAATCTGATGGCCATGACATGTCTCAGTATGCCAGCAGTATCGACAAAAATGACAAGTCTTTACCGTTGGGTGATATCACAATCCCGCCTAACGAATGTCGACTGGGATTCGGCGGCTCTGATTTTAAAATCCCGCACGATGCTTTAGAAGGCATTGCTGGTCGGGTCTTGGTATTGGGTACCGGTGAGTTTGCTTGGCAACCTTACCTAATCGCCAAACACCTTGAAGAAAAGGGGCTGGATGTTTCATTTAGTTCTACTTCTCGATCCCCTGTATCAATCGGCGGCGCGATAAAACGTAAGCTTGAGCTAAAGGACAACTATGGCCAGAACATCGACATGTTTGCATACAATGTCTCACCTGAAGACTATGACCATGTAATCATTTGCTCTGAAACGCCGGCTGAACTTTTTGATCAAACGCTTCTTTCTGAAATGCATAACGCAAAGGTAATTTACTGTGAGTGATTTCACCAAACCGATTTGTTTCGCGGACTTAGATGACACCATTTTTAACACCAGGCGCAAGCTTGTTGGCGAAGCGGTTGTTGTGGGGGCCTTAAACAAAGAGGGGGAACCCGCGAGCTTCCTCAATGAAAAGCAAGCGAACATGTTCGAATGGCTCAATGCAACAACGGAACTCATCGTCAACACAGCAAGAACGAGCAGAAATGTAAAACAATTAGTTTTACCCTTCTCATCTTACATGGCGGTAAGTCATGGTGCACTTATCTTTGATAAGCAGGGTCAGGTTATCCCCGGGTACCGCGAGCTTATCATCGAGCAATATAACGCGCTTGATGAAGGCCATAAAAATTTGGCGCTTGCACTTTCCGAACTGGCAACGGATGACGCTATTTTACGCGACTTTCCGGACGTTACGTTTCGCTATCGCGAAGCAAAAGAGTATGACATCACTTTGATCCACACATTCAAAGTGACTGACAACACAAAGCAAGCAAGTTTGGTTGATTTGAATAACGAAATCATCAAGCGAGGTCTGGTTGACCCAGAGGTCTTCTATACGCACCTAAACGGAAATAATCTGGCTTACATCCCACGGTTCATTTCCAAACAAAATGCAGTGGCTTACTTGCTAGAACATCACCTTAAGGACCATGAGGCACGATTTGTCTTGGGCTTAGGTGATAGCGACTCTGACTTACCGTTCATGATGGAGTGTGATTTTGCCGCATTCCCCAAGGTGTCACAGATCGCCAGCAAGTACACAACAACAGAATAATTAAGGATAACCCATGTCACAAATTGGATTCAGTGGCTCATACACCACAACACCCGTTTCATTTCTTCTTAACCCGCTTGAGATGGAAATGACTTCTGTCGATAAAAAAGAAGAGCTGATCCAGTCAGGCCAGAAACACTACTCTGAAATGCTATCTAAAGAGTCTGCCCCGAGTGCTGCTCATCTGGATATATTTCAAAAAGCACATAGCGTTGGTGCACCACGTATGGCCGCAGAAGTTGAACAACTGGCAGACAAGCTAATTTCGCATGCTGCCGGCAAAGAAATCGTACTGGCGTCACTTGTACGAGCTGGCCTTCCAATGAGCGCATGTCTCACTGATGCGCTCTTAAGACGAGGTGCCGATGTCTCTCATTACGGTATCTCTATCATCCGCGACCGTGGACTTGATGCATTTGCAATGGATTACATTGAATCTCGCCATGATAAAAGCAACATCTACTTCGTGGATGGATGGACCGGTAAAGGAGCCATTTCAAATGAGCTTAAACGTTCTTTAGATGCACGTGGCGGTTACCCAGAACGACCACAGTTAGTGGTTTTGGCGGATCCATGCGGGAAAGCGTGGATGACAGCGTCATACGATGACTGGCTTATCCCCTTTGGCATCATGGGTGCACCTATCTCTGGATTGGTCAGCCGCTCTGTATGGCAAGAAAACAACTTCCATGGCTGTGTCATTTATGACGAACTACGTGAGTTCGACTACTCTCAGCAATTCGTTGATGACATCTCAAAACATGTGGAAACAACGTCATATGAGTTAAGTGAGCCAACCATCGATCCTGCATCATTAAAGTCGATGTGTGACAACATGGTTACTGACTTAGCGGAGAAGTACAACGTTGACTCAATCAACCGTATCAAGCCAGGTGTAGCGGAAGCGACTCGTGCAGTAATGCGTCGCGTCCCAGAGCATGTACTTATTAAAGATATTAACGACCCAGATGTGGCTCTGCTTTTACATCTGACTGAAAAAGCGGGTATCGCCGTCAAGGAAGTGGGCGATGAATTAGGTAACTTCAAAGCGGTTACGATTATCAAAAAAGTGTCTTAATTTGGCACACTGGGAGCAATGGAATGGTCTCACCTTATTCACTAGGGGCAACAATGTATGTCCCGGGAACGCATGCAGATTTGTATAATGTCATATCTGGTGCGAAGTACCCGAACTTAACTTCTGTTGTAATTTGCACTGAAGATGCGATAAACGAAAGTGAAGTGCCGATGGCGATTAGCAACATTGCCACTTCACTGGAGCGCTTAGCCAAAGGGCATGGACGCCGTGGCCCAAAGGTATTTATTCGCCCTCGTGATTTGACTGTCGCAAAAACACTGACATCGTACACGCAGCTCAAGTCTGTTTGTGGCTTTGTGATCCCAAAGTTCAACTTAAGCAACATTGATGCTTGGGCTGAGATCATGGCATTGGCACCTAACTTAATGTGGATGCCGACACTGGAAGACTGTGACGTGTTTGATATCGTCAAGATGTCCGCATTAGCCGACAAGTTAAGTCAAGACCATGCGAATCGCACGTTAATGGTTCGCATTGGCGGAAACGACCTGCTTAACTGTTTAGGTTTGCGTCGCATGAAAGGTCTTACGCTTTATGACACACCGCTTGGGTATACATTGAAGCAACTGGCATCAATCTACCTTTCAAAAGGGGTGAAGTTGGCTTCTCCTGTGATGGAGCACATTGATGACACTGAGACACTGTCTCGCGAACTTCAACTAGACCTTGCTCATGGGTTTGTCAGCAAAACAGCAATACATCCCTCTCAGGTTGAAACGATTAATACGGCCTTACAGGTAGATGAGCATCAACTTGAGGAAGCAGAGCAGATCCTTAATAGCACTTCGGCGGTTTTCAAGCTGAATGGTTCTATGGCTGAGCCTGCAACTCATAAAAACTGGGCCATGGCAATAAAGGCTCGCGCAGAGGCTTTCGGCTTAACCGGGGGAAAGGCAACCCTATCGGCTGGTGGCGACTCGGAAACCTTGTTAGCGACCCCTGCAACAGTCCATAGTATGGCGCACTAAACAAATTGTTCCCAAACCATGCAAAGGCGGTTTTATCCGCCTTTTTTCGTACGCAGCAAATCTGCCAACCCAAAAACAACAAAAGTGTTGTTTTTATGTTTGGTTCTTGGTATTATATCAACATGATTTAAACAGGAGCTATGCCATGAATAATAACGTAGAAATGAGAGAAGTTTCGGTCAACGTGCCAGAAACGGCGACCAAACAAATCAAAGCGCGTTACCGCCACGGCAAGCCCGTGTACACACTATCCAGTAACTGGTTGGTATTGTTTGGCTTCAATGAAGACACTCGTGTTGTAGAAGAAAGCTTAGGTCCAGGCAAGGGCTTTATTGTGCGCGTTGCAAATGACAGCGACACAAAAACAAAAAAGGTTTACACACGCACCTACAAGAGTCGTCAGGCCAATCCATTAAACCCACCAGCTCGACGCATTGAGCGTCAGATTGAGGTGAGCCGTCAGGAGCTTATCAATGAATCTCTCGGCGAAGGTTGCGAGAACGCGCACATCACGTTCACCAACGGTTGCCTGTACTTCCGTCCAGTAACTACTGAGCAGCGCTCACTGTTGCAAAACCTATCAAAAGACGACCAGATCAGCACATTAGTTGCAATGACTGGCGGTGTTGATGCAGCAGTGCTTGAGCAAGGCGGATTTCGCGTGGATGCTATCGTAGAGTACCGTCCAAACGAGAAAAGAGACAAAAGTGACTACACGGAAATGACCGCGCTAAGCGCTCTAGTTAACAGTAAGCCTCGCGTACTGTGCAACGAAGACATCTATAAGCTGGATGTAAAACGTCTTGCTGAAGCCATTGGGGACAGCCCTATCAGCGTTCTGCATGCGTCATTGCAATGCGATGACTACAGCACCCTGAAAACGAATAAGCAAAAAGCCGATAGCGTAGTCGATTTATCATCGACGCTGGATATGTTTATTCCAACCTTGAACATCCTCGACGAGCTGCGTATCCCAGTGCTGATGATTGAGAACGTACCGGGCTTTATGAGTTCACCGATCAACGATGTATTAGTGCTGCAACTGCGCCGCCGTGGATATCACGTTCATCAACAAATTTTCGACGCCCGTGAATTTGGCGGTAACACAAGCCGAAAACGCCTTTACCTTGTTGCTTCAACATTGGATGCACCATTTGCATTCCCAACACCGGAAGCATCAGACCTGAATGTCTGGCGTGATATAATTGAGCCGAATTTGGCTGAGATCATGTCGCACGACCTAACCGATACCAAGGTGATGCAAGATGCGATTCGTATGGAGCGTGCTCGTGTTATCCGCAAAGACAAACCATTCTCACCGACGCTTACAAAATCGCAGGGACAATCCACCAAGGACCAAGTTGTAGTGGAACACGAAGGCCGTTACTACAAGTTACCTTTATCATTGCAAATGAAGCTAAACGAGCTTCCAGAGAGTTTTGACCTTAACTGGGCACCTTTGGACAAAGCGGAGCAGATCGTTGGACAGTCAATCAGCTGTGCCCTGCATCACCGTATTGCTCAATCTGTTCGAGAGCATATCTTGAACTTTGCTAACAGTTTGCGTAGCACATTCACTTCACAAGCCAGCTTTGCTTTCTAAGCTGGCCAAAAGGTTTAATATGCAAATCACAATTTTAATGAACGAACGGAGTTCGGAAGCCCTTCCCTTTGATCAGGTTAAGAAGGCGATTGAGCTTAAACAGTCAAGCATTGTCACCTACTGTCTCGATTTCGCCAGCTTTCACTACTTGGATTTGGGGTATGAGGTAGAAGTTGTTCGCCTTGACCCTGAGACGGATAAAGTAACTTCGATCGTCCTGTCCGAATTACTGGAGAACAAGCGCCCATATACGGCTTATGGCAAGGAGATACGTCGCGCCCATAACATCCAAAAGATGATCAAAGGTAATGCGCTCCTGTTCCTCCCACCGGCCAGCACCACCTTCTTCAAAGTGGAGTATCGGGATCCTGAGACGGAAGAAACTATGACCGAACATCACCACTTCGAACCTCTTGTCCTTAATGGCCAAATTGTCGCCTCTGCAAAGAAAACGGCTGAGGATTATGCCTATACAAAAGCCGACAAAGGTTGGTATCGCGTAACCAACGTTATAGACGTTTCACTACTTGCTTAAGCCCGGTTTCCGGGCTTTCTCTTTTCTGGCACACCCATTGCTCTAATCTCTTTAATTACACGACGTTACAAGCTTATTTACCGATTGTGTAAACCTTGCTTTTCGCTGCATTGAGCAGCTTTTAATCAGGTGTATTTGAATTTTACAGTTCCAACCTTCATAAGCGGCCGAACACGGATTGTTCACTTCGCTTAGCCCCGGCCTAGTGCCGGGTTTTTTCTGCATAAACATTGTTATAAAACAACATATTTGTTGTCTTTGTTTTTGGTTATGGTATGATCGGAATATAAGTAAAACTCAATATGCAGGTAAGCATTTATGTCAAACAGCACATTCACCCCAGGCGGCGAGCACCCTATTTCTTTACTGATGGAAACACTGGGTTTTCAACGTGCGTATTCAGTTAATGTTAACGACGAAATAACTGAAACATTGGTGTGCGTAAACACTGCGCTTGAAGACAACGTCAACGTTCGCAATAAACCTCCTTGTGGCGAAGAAGTGCACTACGAGACGCTTCAACTGGCCAGAGAACACGTATTCATGTCGAAGCAGGCCGTTGCTGATTTTCTCGACCGACTTGCAAAGGAGCGCAAAGCAACGATTGCTTACTGCGCCTCATCCCTGTGGCAATCTTTTTTTCCAAGCGACAAAGGTGTAAAACCTGACGTTGACTTGATGGCGGAATCCGCTGCTAAAAAATACAGCAGGCTTGATGATATTGCGATCACAGAGATGCCCTACAAGGCTCTTCCGCAGACACTTGCCTGCGGCGTTATTCTCCCATTAGGTTCTTCCATATACAACTTACGTGCAGATGACATTTTGTTTGATGCCAAATTCACACTTGGGACAGAAAAGGTCGTTGCTGCAACGCCCGTTTTCAATTCGCAAAAACCACACGAACTATCTATTCGATATGTACTATCAAATGATAGAGGCTACATGATCGACGCTGATGATACATGTGAAGATGGCGTAATGAAAAAATGCTACTCGAACTCGCGCTATTTTGTCTGTCCCAATGCCGCAAAGAAAACATTTCAAACGCTTAAGCAGAGTATTTCTCTGGATGAGAAATAAGGAACAAACATGAAGTTACCACTTTCAATCATTGCTGCATTACTGATCGTTGTAGGGTTATATGTAAACAGCGCTGGTATTAATAACATAAACGAACTGCTCGCATCTTTGGGGTTCGATATCCCAACTGAAAATAAACCGGAGTTAGCACCCGAGAGCGATGACGAGTGGCTAGATAGAGATTTTGGTGTAATGAAAAAGCCTCTATCGGTTTCCTATTCAGATTGGAAACTAGGAGTTAATGACGGTGCCGATGGTTCAAGGGGCATTAACACATACTCCCATAGAGCGGCTTACCTTAAACGGGGCACCAACGTTGTCTCCATTTGTCACATGAAAGGACCGAAGGTTATCGACCCTGATGGGAACCCTGTTGGTGGTTATGCCCCAACAGAAGTTGAACTATTTGGCAACTGTTCCTTCTTAGGTACTGATGAAAACGGTTATCTTGTCACTGCTATTCATAATTGGGATGGTAATCTATAAAACAACAAAAATGTTGTTTTACTCCCCCTGTTTTGGTATTCTATACCCATCTTGAATGATTTGAATACACAGGGGAAACACATGAAAATCATCAATCTTACTACCGGCACGGAACTGACTTTCAACCACAACGAACCCAAAATGGCATTCATTCATGCCTTTGTTGAAGATAACCCGCATTTACGCACCCAGTTAACCATTGATCCAATTGCTATCTCTATTATTTTGCCGCCTATCACCTTGGGCGAACACGGTTTCCATATGGGTGACTGGTCATTACCTTATTCAGAAGTAACAGGCGACCTGAACATCATCAAAATTCAGACCCTTACTCCAGAGTATACCGAATGGGTAATTGTGACGCGAAGCGAGCAAGATGGTCAGATCAATGCAGTAACTGCGGTAAACAAAGGTGACTCTGTTCTCGACAACCTCTATGACGCATTACTTGCCAAATGTCCTGATGCAGATGACAAGCTCTCTGAAGACGACGTGACCGACGGTTATGCTGAAGGTGAGTTTGTCATGGATGGTTTTCAGTTCAGCGCTGAGAAGCGTGCTGACGCAATCTCATTGGCCAGTTAATTCTGGCCATCATTTGGAGCTGAAAAATGATTTTACGTAAAGCACAACGCAGCCATTCTATTGATACCCATACCGAGTTTTTCGCTGGCGTGGGCGGTGTTTCACTTGGACTAGATAGCTTTGAAACCATCTGGGCAAACGATATTGATCCGCTAAAGTGCGAAATTAACAAACTTAACCATCCAAACACAGACGTACTGTGTGAAGACATCAGCAAAATCAAACCGTCTGACTTCCCTAATTCGACCATTTCAAGCGCCACATTTCCATGTACCAACACAAGTTGTGCCGGCGGCCGTCAGGGCTTGTTAGGGATTAAATCTGGTGTGGTTTACCGTTGGCTCAACTTACTAAAAGAAAAGCGCGGTACCAAAAGCCATCCGCTATCGATGCTCGAAAACCCCACGGGTCTCATTGCACGTAATCAAGGTACTGATCTGCGTTCGCTGGTTCTCGAATTAAACAGCTTGGGATATGCCGTGAATATCTCCGTCGTGGACGCCAAGCATTTTGTTCCACAATCACGACCGCGTATATTCATCACCGGCGTGGATAAAAAATCCCTATCGCCGAAAGCATATCGATTAACGGCGGACAACATCCCGAGCGACAAAGAGCTTGTAACCAACCCATTGCGCCGTTGGATGCTGAGCAACCTCGACTTGGATATGTTCACACTAGAAACGACCCAAGCGTTACCAACTCGCACCCTTCAACTTGAAGATGTGATCAATTTCCATGATGACGGATACTGGGCAGAGCAATCATTTTCTGACGAGCTAGTGGCCAATTTGACTGGCGCTCAATTGACTCGATTTAAGCAACTGGTTAATTCACCCGTTACATCAGTGAGCACTGTTGCTCGCCGTGGAAGGAAGAATTCCGCTGGGATCGGTTATAATGCTACTGAAATATCGGTTTCTGGCCTTGCGCCGGCACAACGTCCCTACAAAGGGGGCAGTAGCCGTTGTTGGGTATTGATTGCTGGCAAAGGGGATTATCGCTTTAAATGCGTCTCTCCGCGCGAATCAGCGCGATTGATGGGGTTTGATGATACGTTTGAGCTACCAGGTAACGATAAGGCCGCATACGGATGTACAGGCGATGCTGTTTGTCCACAAGCAGTAAACTGGGTTGAGCAGCACATCATTCGTGAAGCATATGCCAAAGAAGAGGTACCGCAGCTAGCGTTAGCCATCTAAAAATACACTAATGGTCACAAGGAGGTGACATGCGTTCACATGAACACGGCACACAGGAAGGTGCTCCTACAATTCGGCTTCATAGCGATGATGGTTTCAATTGGTTGCTAACCAAGATCCTTGAGCTACAAAGCATCTCTCGTTTTGACACTCGGATGGAAGTGGCGTATCAAAAAGCGTTCCCAGAACGCGACTACGCTGTAAACCTGCTTAGCTTAACAAAAGCAGGGTTTATCATTGAATCCCCTAGCGGTGACTATCGCCTTCGCTGGATTGCCTATGATCAAATAAGTCGACGCCTCCAAGCAGTCAAATCTGAATCTGAACTAGCTGAACAGCCCCTGTGGTAAAACAACCCGCCAGCACATGGCGTGCTGGCATTCCACCCTATAACTTGACATATTTATAAATTCCAGTAGGCTTCTGTTTTATATGGTTTTTATTGACTTAAGCCTTAATTTGTGAGACCATTAACCTATCGCATTATGGAGCGATATCACGCATAGGAGACTACATAAAATTACAATTAAAACAGTGAGTAGCTCATGTCAAAAAAACAGAAAAACAAAGTCGCAATCGCGCAATTCATCATCCATTTCATTGGTAAACCGCTAGCTTTAGTCGCAGCAGCCCTACTAACCATCTTACAATTGATGACCCCTTGGGGGATCCTAAAGGCCATTAAAGGTGAATGTAACGGTGTTCTTTTCTATCGTAAGGCCAAAGTGATGTTTAGCGCACACCTTGTTGCTATCAGAAAAAATAAGCCCGTTGATAAGCCGTGGTATGAAGTTATCTTTTTACGTGACGTACTCAAGAGTATTAAGCGAATTGCGTTCTAAATAAAAAAAGGGGCTAATACGCCCCTTCTTACTGTGCCAGGTTACTACGACAACACAATTGCTATGGCCACCCAAGCAAAAGTATTTATCAAACCTCCGTATAGCGCCGCATTGGCCATTACACGCTCTTCGTTGGCAAACTTTAGGCTTTGCATCAATGTTGGGGCTTGATAGCGCTCACGCTTGCTGTGGGCCACAGATTTGGCATGATACTCAAGCCATGCGTACAACATCGCCACTGCCGGCAACAAAACACCAAAGAACGTAGACATCAGCATGAATCGAAGGATTTTATCCTTTAAAGCCAGCACCTTGCTTTTCTCAGCTCGTTCCATCGGTTCCGTGCTGGTGCAGCCTTTTTTGATAAGGGCGCAATTCAACTTGCCGTGCATCTGCATATCAAGATCAATGTATCTCACTAACCTGTCGGCCGTTACATTAACCGGGTACACGAAACGTATCGGATTGCGAAATTCTTTAGCCAGTTGATTGGAGCGACGCTCAAACAACTGATCATCTTTGGTGTAATATGCTTCAAGGAATAAAGCGCAGTTTATTTCCAGATCGCCCCATTTCTCTTCAGGTAATGTCCAGCAATCGGTTGTCTGCGTGTTTACCCCCGTGTCGACCCCCTCAAACATTCGTTGAGCGAAAATATTTCTATTAGGTGGCGTGAATTCCCCTACTTTGCTTTCCATAACAAAGTTGCCCCACACATTGACAACCATCACGGTGACAAGTGCGAATACAACTGCGTTTATTATACTTCTCATGCGTATTCCCTGAACATCTTATTCCGCCATTCCTGTAGCGACTTTATATGGTATCACGATATGTAATTCTGGATGCCTTTATCCCAAATTAAACAACTATTATGTTGTTTTTGTGTTGATGTTAAGCAGGAGTTATGAGATACTTTTCATATCGCACTAAAGACCAGCAGGCTAGACCTGTCCGTCTGTGATTCGGCTAGCTGTCCGAGCGCAATTCCCGGCACCAACATGGGTGGTAGGTAAAACAGTCGCTTCAATACTTAAACGCATAGATATGTAATCAAGTCTGAAGTAATCGCAAACCGGGTAACACATAGCTTCAGATTTACTTGAGGACATTGATATGAGTATTTTTCCAAATACACACGAAAGTTTTATTGGTTGGAGCCAAAACATTGCTTCAACACTCGATGCGTCAACCAAGGGCAAATGCCGCATTGGTCACAATAAGTTGGCTGCAATTATGGCCAGCACCCTACCAGGCACCAACTCTGACTTTAACATCAACACACTGAAAAGCGTGCTTGATGGCAATAAACAAGCGCCAGCAATTCAGAAAACCGACAATACTGTTACCGTTCCTGCTGGTGGCAAATACAACGATTTCCTAGCGGTCCTAAAAATCGACATGTCTCATGCCGTTTATGAGTGGATGGATAAAATCGTCTACCTACTTAAGCATGGCGTGGACAACTCAATCTACGATGCCATCAACGAAGAGGATGAGCTGAGCGAGTTCTACAAGGACTTCCATGAAATCAATGACGAGACATTCGCCATTGCCAGCAAGTCTCTTACAGAGTTAGATCCATCACGCCTTGATAGTGTTTACAAAGAATACGTCATGGAATCCCCGGGGTTTCTGTCTAAAGATTTCACCTACGTTCATTACAAAACCATCGGTTACGCATACCGCGAATATTTGATGGACACGATTTATTCGTTCTTTGATGAACTTACTAGCCAACACCATGAACTTGAAGAAGTTAAAAAAATGGATGACAAGCAGCTGGCTAAGTGGGTCGGACAATCATTTGAACTGTGGGATGGTGACGAAGAGTTTAGACCAAGCAAAGATTCGCCTTGCTTCAAACAGGCGATTGATGAAGTGCTTGGCCCTGTTCATTACGAATATGAAGTGGTCGTTCGTTCGGTCATCTCTGGTGATGAAGACTTCCTACAAGACTGGGAGATGCCAACCGAGTGGCAGGGTTATGATTTTGTTGCCGGCAATGATGAGACTGACGCTGTTTTCCGCGCTGACTGCATTGTTACCGTTGAAGCACCTGATCTCAATACCGCTGTTGAGCGTGCAAAAGACGATGCCCCAGGCTTACAGCTTCGTTCAGAAATGGCCAACATTGAATTGTGGGTCGACACAGAACAGCCGAGCGACATAAAGCGAGGAAAGGTTTTACCTCGCATATAAATGGACCTGCGCCCAGCATGGGCGCGTAGTTAAACACAAGGACGTAACATGAACACTGGACAAGCAAGCGATAAATCACGCGTGAAAAACATTACCCACCTTACAATTTTTGGGATCCTGTTCACATTAATAAGTGTGGGGGCCTTAAAAGTTTCAGCGTACCTTTTAAAAAGTACGCAGCAATTCTTACCGCCATCACTCGATAAAAAATACTCATGGCATTACGAGGATTTAGCAGACTCAATTGTTATCGATGCCAAAGGCACTTTAAAAACCATCATTGTCATGGACGATGGACGCCAATTTTTGGTTCAAGAGAGTAAGGATAGGATTAAGGAATTCTGTGACGGCTACATTGAATTTGAGTACACACCTGAGACTCGTGCCATTATTGCGTCCACCACTAGCCCGGAAAATTACCCAGATGAAATCTTATTGAAGTGCTTTAACGCAAGTATTGAAGCGATTCAAATGGCGAACCAAGAGAAGCAGAAAAAAATATCGGCACGAGATAAATCGAAATGGAAACCAAATTATTTGGGAACGCTTTTTAGCAAAATATAACTACTTATCTAAAACGGGTTGAAAGGATTAAACATGACTTCAGAAACCAAAAACACGGATAACAAAAGTAACCATACACCAACACAATTGGGGGTCGTTTTAATTGTGCTAGTGGCTGTTTGTGCAGCTTTCATATTTACACAAAAAAGTGGGGAACCCGATCCCGTGTCATCAACGCTTTTTTTGACTTTCGAACCAACTGAAAGCTTAGCATCAAAGATGAAGCTTGATTCGTTTAAGGCTCTTCAGTCCGACATTACCGTGCGAAGGAACCTTGTTTCCGCATCTTTCACTTCCCCTAAACTTGGCCCATTCAACATCAATAAGGCGACTAGGATTCAGGCAGACTGTAACGGGAATTTCACCTTCAAATTTAATGATAACGGGCACAGCATCACCGCATACACGTCAGGCACAACAGCGGGCCGACATACAATGGAATCTGTGAACACATGCCTTGAAGCTTCACTATTTTACATCGACCTCGAATACAAAAAGGAAGTCGGGCGGGTGCAGAACCTTTCTGCATGGACGCCAAGTAAATAATTATCATCAAAACAACAAAAGTGTTGTTTTTAATTTCTCCTGTGGTATGATTGATTTAATATTCAATTAGATAACAGAGCGTCACGAACACTCTACCACAGGGGTTTATATATGATTATCCTGCTCGAAGACATTAAAGACCATAATGGGAAACGCCTCCCTGATGTGGGCCTTGAACTGGACATGAAGTCAATCCGTCCAGACGCCAACATTGCATTTGTTCTATACAAAGCACTATGCCGCCCTATCCTTCCTAAAACGAAGTATAAAAACACGCGTTCCATTGCAGAATTACTTATAGCCAGCAATGAAGTCGACGCCCGCATGGTATTGGTTGATGACAAAGTTATGGGCGAGTGTGATCTGATTATTAGCGAAAGCAACCTGAGTGCGCATGACACCTTGGAAGATGACGCTACTTGCATCACAGAGTACATCAACAAGAATCTGCCATCTGGCATAACTCAGCGTCTTAGCATGGATTACAGACCACTGTTCCTACTGAAAGTCAACAAGCGCCAATATATCATCAATACCAAAGCGCTAAGCTATTCGTTTTTCACACTTGCGTCAGATTACCTTAAAGACGGTGTATACGATGCCAAAATGCACGATCACATTGTTTGGCTAGGTGAAACGTCTCGTAAAGAGATTGCCCAGCGCGAAAACCGTGACATGCCAAATATCGAAGCGGAGTTAAAGCAACTTGAAGCGATGAAACAAGCTTCATTCAAGGAGGCGTCATGTTAGAGCTAATCCAACAAGCGAAACCAGCAACACACCCTTACGGCGATTTCTTCTATGGTAACGACTCAATCAAGTCGCTATTCAGATTTCTCACGGAGGATGAGTACAAGGTATTGATGACTGACACCGAATATAACCCTGTACCTTTCTCATACTTTGGCGATACTGCCCGCGACATCTTGCTCAAAAGCACGATTTTCGGAAACGCTGGCGCAAAGCTATTGAGCGATATCCAGTACACAGACTTTGTAACCTTACCTGATGGTGCCGATCGTAAATCATTGGCAATGACCCCGCGCATCTGGCTAACAAAAGGTGGTGATACATTCACAAAGGCCATCGAGAAGTTCGCTAACTGGCGTAAAGAAGCCATCTTGGATGCCGACTGGAACCGTTCACACATGGTTAGCAAGGAATACAACGATCTTAAGCCCTTCAACATGGAGAAAATCATGTTGGGTTCGGGGATCCCTTCAGGGCTATTCCCTGAACATGGCAGCCATTCTGTAGTACCCGTCGCAATAGATACCAAACAAGGCGATGTACTTATCTTCATGGCCAATTGTTGGCACAACAAATAACACGAACGGGGCCCCGAGCCCCTAAAATAAGCCTTAAGGCCCGCTATGCTTAAAATAATCACTCAAAAGAAACCCGCTAATGATCCGCATGGAGATTTTCTCTATTGCGAGAATTGGGTAAAAAGCAAATTTCGATATCTATCTGAAAGCCAGTTTTCAAAACTGATCAGAAACAAAGGGTTCAACCCCATTCCAATGAACGCATTTGGAGCCAGTCCGTGTGATATTTTGCGCAACCAAACCTTGTTCGGTTCGGAAGGCGAAAAGCTCATCGAGGGGATCCTGTACGACGATTACTATGCACAACCTGATGGTTCACCTCGACGCTCTATGGCGATGATCCCAGGTTACTGGCTAACCAAAGGCGGCGATATTCTTGATGAACTTCTCAAGGGACGTTCTGAGTATTATCAAGAGACTATTTTGGATGCAGTGCAAAATAGAGAGCGCATTTTAGATGCGATTGAGGAAGAAGAACCCATGAACCCGCTGGAAGTCCTTTTTCTCGGCTCTGGCATTCAGCGTGACTTCCACCCGTCAGATGGCAGCTCTTCGCTAACTCCTGTCGCCATGGACACTGAGCAAGGTGACGTGCTTATCTTTTTTGCTAACACTTGGCACAACCGATAATTCTTGTGCAGGGGGAGGGCTCTCCCCGCCCATTTTAATTATCTTCAAATAACAACAAATATGTTGTTTTTATTCTCCGTTTCGGTATAATGGTTTCATTGATTTTAAGCCAACTGACACAGGGGAAACATCATGGCTCTAACAGCACAACAACAATCAATCATATCGCAGGCAGCACCTGCTTGCGTAGTGACTACACCTAAAAAACTATCACCCATTCAACAGATGCTGTTGAACGATGCTATCAACCAAGAATTCATGGCTGAAGCTATCGCTGAAGGTGTCTTTTACGCCGAAGTTATCGAAGATATGTCAGGCAGTATGAACCCGGGTACCGTCGGTTCTGGTGACGAAGTTATGCCTGCACTCTATGCAACACTGGCAGAAGCCCAGTTCGAAAACCAAGGCAATATTGAAGAAATTGAACGTCAAAAATCCGATCCAAACTTCGACCGTGACGCAGACGACCGATGGGAAGGGTTTGTGGTTAAAATTCTGTGGGATGGCGGAGACGATATGATCTTTATCGACATTGCATCGGGCGAAAACCTTGGTACTGAAAACTGGCGTGAGGCGTGTGGCCTTTAAGGTCACACTCCGCCGTTAAAGAAGGTGTAAACATATGGCTCGCATAATTAAAAAGAACCCGTACGATGCGCTACTGTTCGATACAGGGCTCATCCAAAAAGTATTCCTTTGCGCAAGTATTATAATGACACACGCGCAAAACGGGCGTCTCGCTGAGATCTTATCTCGAAAGGACGATGGTTACCCGAAACGCATCATCGATGATACTGATTATCTCATGCACGAAGTGGTTGGTAGTCTTACCCAACATGCTAAGTACATGGGTTCTCGCATTTGCCAAGACTGGAGCGGTTCAAAGGAAAATTCCCCAGAGTTTCTATTTTCCCCGCAGGAACGAGAAATCCTAAGTCGAGTGTATGAGCAGTACAACAGTAACATGCAAGACTTCGAACCGAATTTCGATTCTTTCGGAGATGAAATGGTGATAAGCCATGTTATTGCAACTGCCATTCGTGTTATTGGGTTGTATAACCGTAGAACAACGACGATAACACTCTCCCTTAGAGACGCAATTGACTTCGCTGTTGATATGCTCCCTGATGCAATTGATGTCGAATCTGACTTATTTAACTTTGCTATCAATCAAATTCAGAATACGCTTGGACAAGACTCTGGCGATAATGCAGGTATGTTCTTCTCTGATGAAGGTTTTTTCGATTGTTGGAAAGAGGGGGACAAAGACTACCGCAAAGAATTACTAATGGAATACGTCAGGCACGAACTATCCCATATGGGCGATTAGGAGGTCCCATGAGCAACCACTTTGAAGCAAACCACCCTATAGATGGCTCAGACATCGTTGTTGAATACGATGATGATGGGCGCCTGGTCGGCGCCACCTACCAAGGCGATGGACTCGATGTCGACATCTCTGACGGTGTTATTAAAAACAAAATTCAAGCAGACATTGACCATTACCTCGACGCTGAATAATACCTAAAAAAGCTCATCTACCGATGGGCTTAAAATCACAATAAAAACAACAAATATGTTGTTTTGCCACCCCTTTATGGTATGATGGTTACATATTAATTATCGCACTTAGGGACACCATGATAGACGTTTCACTATTTGGCGGACTGATCACCATCAGTCAGCGGGAACAAGAGTTACAAACCAATATTGAACGCTACGCAATCACCAGCGACGACCCGACAGATCTTGAACGCCAATGGAACGCCCGTATTGACGAGCTTCAATCCAATATTACTCGGACGTACTTTCACTGCTCAATCGACGTTGTAAAACGCGGTATCGAAAATTTCTTTGCCAACACTGACAAAGAGACATTTAACAACCACCCGAAAATCGGCTATTTTCTGTTTGAATTTGAATCTCGTTCTGGCGAGTTCGAGCTTGATGGCAAAGTCCACGGGCTCATTGAGGCGAACGGCCAAGTAAACGTCACCATCGCAGATCAAGAAGAGCTGGTTTATAAGTCTTTGCTCGACTTTTACGAGCACTACTTTCACGGCATTAAAACTACTTATCACTACGCCCACGTCATTGGATTATGGGACGACAGTGACAATCTCAACATCAATGAAACATTCAAAGACGGTCATGCACAGCGCATTCGTAGTGCAAACCCTGTTCGCTCATCTCATTGCTTCGATAAATTCTGGAGTGATCGCGTTGAGGTTATGACCCCTTGCACCTATGCACAGCGCTATAAGCCCATCATGGTAAATGGCCTTTTAATCAAAGCAGAGTATTAAGGAAACACTATGGAACAATCACAAGCTTGGTTTGATGTCGACCTCGTTGGTCAGTCTGGCAATGAAGAATACCGCGTATTAGGTACCCAAGAAGCTGTTGAAAGCTGGGCTAATGGCGAGAAGGCCAACTATGGCTATCTGCACGCCAGTGTCACTGAAGCGGAGCCAGTAGGTGCAGAATTTAAAACTGACCGCAAAGTCAAAGCAATCACATAGGAGGCCCTCCCTCCCTTAACATAAGGATAATGTAATTTGAAAATCATCAGTTCAGAAATATCAAAAGGTTCGCCTAACCCTCGCGTTCGTCGTACATCAGGTCTTCGCGGTGGCGTCGTCACTTTCCAAACGGACAAGCCAGTGTTCAATGGGGATATATTTACCCTACATTTTGATGATAAGGACCGTTATTACAAGGCGGAAGAGATCAGCACCATCGACAAAGAGAATGTTGAGGTTGCTGCGACCGAGTACGGCTATATTGGCTCACGCCTGTCACGCCAACCTAAGTTCGACGTCCGCTCGTTACTGGACCTTGAGTTGACCCAGGTTACCGACGAAGAACAACTAAGACAGATCGCAAAGTCATCAACACTTTGTTAAATATCACTTTAGACATTTAGAGTGAGTTTAGACATTCAAAATAAGCCTGAACCCTTGTGGCTCGGGCTTTTCTTTTAGACATCTTAAAAATAATTTAGATATTAAACAACAAAAGTGTTGTTTTTGCGTGTGTGATTTGGCATAATGATCCTATTGAAATAGTTCATCAACACAGGGGAAACATGATGACAGAAAGCACAACTAACTCAGCACCAAATGTATCGATCCCAACCACAGTACGCCTTAAAATGTGCTACCGCGACGGCGCCAACTGGAAGCAAAGCGAAGATTACGACTACAGCAACGCCAACAGTATCTCTGAAGATGACATCATGGAAGCGCTGCGCTCAATCAACTCAGATGAAATGGTTCCAGCCATGTACGATTTAGCGACCAGTGCACCGATAACTCACCCAGATGAAGAAGCACACAACAACGACGACCACTGTTACATCGAGTTTGATGCGGATGAGCATGTATCATTCCCAGAAAAGGTGACCGATCCTAAATTCGCCGAAGGTGACATTGCTGACATCATTGCGAACATTAAAGAAGTTGCGAAAAAGGGCAGCATTGAGTCTTACCGCGAACTGACAGAGTGTGTTCACAGAGAAAAAATTGATAATGCCAAAGAATCACTTGAGCGTGCCAATTTGGACCTTATCAACAAAGATGAGCTAGCAGAACTTCGCGCACTTAAAGCTAAGTATGAACGCTATGAAGGCGTTGAATTACCGCTCATGGCTGGCATCGCTTACACACACTTAAACAACCCAATGTCCTTTGGTGAAATTGTTCGCCAAGGTATCTCGCGAGAGCGTTTGCATACTTTACAGAGCAAGTTAACGGGCATTATGGGTTTAAAAGATTAATTTGATTACAAGAGGGAGGTCGCTCCCTCTATTGGATGTTTTATGATTTTTGCTATTGGTTCACATACCAACACTATGTTCTCGCTTGATACTGACACACAAACCGTAAGTGTAATCGGTCCCGGTAACAATCAAACTTTTACCGTATCACCCTCGCAATTTGATACTATCAATTCTGGTGACATTGGCGCCATTCGTAAGTTCATCTCTGGGCACATCCAGTCAGACGAGTCGTTTTTGCCACCCACAATCACCAGCAAGAACCTGTCTCACCTACAAGCGATGCACATCAATCTGTGGAACTATGTAACACTCTCTAGCGATAACATGGATATTTTTGATGAGCTATCTGTTCACTATGCAGTGAAACTATTTGAGCGTGAAGATTACACATTGACTCCTACGTCGCTAATGGACGGCACAGGTAATCATTTCATCAAAGTGACATGCACAAAAACGGGTGATGAGTATGGCACGCTTAAAATCGACTTCGATGATATCTATGATACATCAGAGCCTAAATTTCAGTACATTTTCACAATGTCATCGGGACTAAACGTGGAACTGAAAGCAAACGACCTACAAGACGCCATCACTACCCTTTCGATTAAATTCAAAGTGAGTAGTGATATGATCCGTTCAATGGAACAATTTCCACTGGGTGAAGAACGTATTTCCCGAGCACCTGATCAACCTGAACTCAAAGTTGCTTTGTTCGGCGGCCCAGGTTGCGGCGTTTCATCCGAATTGCTTGAAATCCTGAGTGAAAAGCACCGTGGGATCACCGTGGTAACAACCACTGAAGATGAGTTGAGTAGAGATTTGTTTCCACCAATAGGAGGTCTATCTCTGGAAAGCCAGATGAACCTTATTAAGCGTTGTCGTCTGGATGAATTAGGTATAACGGACCTTCGCGGGCCAAAAGAACCTAACTACCCTATTGCTGGACAGCGCCGCAAAAAGGGAAAGAACCGTTACGCATTACCACCACGGTAAATCTTACACTTTCACAGCAAAAATGTTGTTTTTCGTTTTTATCGAAAATCGTCGAGAAAACCCCGTGATCAGAGCGAAGCAATGTCGCGGGGGGATGAATCGACGTCTTCTCAGAAACTTATCGTTGATAACATATTCTTATCCAGTAGTCTATACAGTATATGAAAAAGACGCTCAGATATAACTACAGGCTAAACCCTACGCCAGAACAAGAAGTTAAGCTCATTGAGTTTGGTGCGTCAGCGCGAGGCATTTGGAATCTGTTGTTGTCTGAAAATGTGCGTCGATATGAGTATGATAAAACATTTTTGTTTTACAAAGATATGGCTTCGCTTCTAAAGGAATTGAAGCCATTCGATGAGTTTGCGTGGCTCAAATCTTTTGATTCAGCGGCAGCTCAACAGGTTGCTCGTGACTTAGAAATAGCGATAAAAAACGCCTTTTCTAAAGGTCGATTGCAGCGCTTCCCGAAACATAAAATCTCATACAAAAAGAAAAAGCTTCATAATGACAGCTTCCGCGCCGTCAACAATTCCAACTGTATTCGAATTGAAAATGGCACCATCAGTATTCCGAAGGTCGGTAAAGTGCCAATCGTTTTGCATCGTGGACTTGCGAGCAAAATCAAGACCGTAACCATTCAATATCGTCACGGCAAATGGGAATGTAGTATCACTCAGGAAGTAGAGTGTAAAACGGCTAAACAGGTTTTGGAAAAGATCACTGGTTTTGATATCAACTCAAAGCAAACGGTGGTTGGTTCGAACGGATTTGTGGCCGATAATCCGAAGTTTTTAAAACAGTCAAAAGAAAAGCTAAATCAATTGCAACGTCAGCTTGCGCGTCGAACTAAAGGCTCAAATCGTTGGCACAAAACAAAACAACGCATCAATAAACTACACGGTAAAATCTCAAGGCAAAGGCTCGACTTTGCGCACAAAATTTCACGACAGATAACCAATGAAAATGATATTTTAGTGTTCGAAGATTTAAACGTAAAAGCGATGCAAAAGTTCAATGGCAGCATGGTTGCCGATAACGTAATGGGACTGATAACTCAGTTTTCAAAATACAAAGCTGAGTTAGACGGTAAGCTCTATCATGAAATTGGTCGGTTCGAAAAATCCACAGGAATTTGCTCAGAATGTGGACAACGCTATGTTTTAACATTGAACGAAAGACACTTCACTTGTGTAGCTTGCGGAGCGCACCAAAACCGAGACTTTTCAGCGGCTAAAAGTATCGCTAAAACGGGTGAATTAGATTTAATTGCGGCGGGGATCGTCGCAAGGGTAATGCCCACATCTCAGCAGAAACAATCCATTAAAACGAAAGTCTTCAAATTATAGAAGTTGGGTTGTGGATCTGAGAAAAAAGACGCAGCCTAGCTTTTAAGCTAGACTGTAGAAGCCCAGTGATCAGAGTGAAGCGATGTCGCTGGGTAGTTCACTGTAGTGCAGGAAGATAACTATACCCGCACTGACAAAAATGGCATGAGCGAGTGTCAAAAGTACGAATACTCTCGCAACCCTGAAGGCTGTACATCACGATGGCGCCTAAATGGTGATAAGTGGGAGCGCGTTTACAAGTCTGCTGAAACGGGGCGTTGGCGCAAATCAAGAACAGGCGGATTAATGCTTGACCACCGCGAACGCTACTACGATTTTTGTCACTAATTTTATTCGGCCTCGCATCCTGCGGGCCCGTTATTCTCCAAACAAAGGTAACTCAACCCATGAGCCAGAACGATAAAATTGATATCACGCTTAACGAATTTGATAACGATGGCAATGCCGTTAATACTCACTCAATGGAAATCTCTACAGCGCAAGCATCTGATGTTATTGCTCATGCTGCTCAGGCCATTATAATCCGTCGTGCTGGCGGTAACATTGACGCAGTGCTCGATGAATTAGAAGAAGCACTCACTGTTTCTGGCGTTCTATAGCTCTTAAAGGTAGTTTATGTCGTACTTTATTGATGATAATGGGCAGATCTGGTCAATCAACCAGCATGGCGAATCAAACCACCCTAAAAAACTTCTCATTGAAGGTGATCGAGTCAGTGTTCTTGGCGATTGTGATGGTGAGCCAGGCGCCCCATTGATGACACGTTTGTGCTACACCCTACGTTGATGTCACTTGCCATTGCAATTGAACACACCCCTGCCCCTAGCGAAGACGGCAGTGTCAATATTGAGCAAGCTGTCGCTGACGGCTACCAACGAATTACATCGTTTCATGAATATTGGCTTGATATGAATAGCCGATACCCAGAAGAGTTCCCACTAAAATTTGAAAGGGATAACGCTGGGCTGTGGAATGAGCAAATGAACGACCATTCTGATGATGCACCGAGAGAGCTAAACGCTTAACTAGTAGCTTCCGTTAAAATATTTCAATTTTTAATCAATTATAACAACAAAACTGTTGTTTTATTATTTCATCATGGTATGATGAATATAAATCGACATGACAATATTTAACACGGGGAAACCAATATGTCAGTACGTAAATCACTTTCTATTCTAGCACTTAGCGTATCGTTTGGTGCAATGGCAGTAACAACGCCTGTTGAAATTAAATACCTTGATGACGAAAACGCGGGTGTTAACGACCCTAAGATGATTACACTGGACAATGGCACAGAGGTTTCTCTTGGTCAGTTCCGTAAAGATGCGATTGAGCACGTTGCTCGCGCCGTATCACTTCAGTTCAACACTGATCAAACTTTCTATTGGGACGTTAAGTTCCAGAACAACGCTGGTTACGATGCGCTGACACTTGGCCCTGTACTTACTGAGGTAAGAGCCGAGGTTGCAGCATTAGATCCAACTGGCTCATTGGAAGCTGGCCGTAATTTTCCAAAAATCATCATCGACACATTAACGGGTACTTCTGGCAAGTACGAAGCTGATGAATCGTATGGTGAAACCATGTTTGCTGACTATGCTAACAACCCTCAGTCAGACATTGTGGAATCAAGCGGTCAACCAGAGTTTTACTCTATCGTTTACCATGAACTAGTTCACTATTACGGATTCACAGAATCAAGCTGTTTAGGTGACTGCATCCCAGAACGCAGCTCTACCCCTTCTCATATGTCAAAAGGCATGTGGTATCACGATCATGATGGCGGCATTTCTGCTTATGACAGTGCGTCTCTGGACGAAAAAGAAGAAGCAGGCATGAGCATTGACGGTTTGCTTTATCTTGGCTCTGATGCGACACAAGACGCCGCAGATGCAGAATTAGCTGGTGGCTCTCAAATCTGGAACAGCCAGACTTACCTTGAAATGTTTGCTACACCAACCAATGGCAAATGGGATGGTCAAGTGGGTGGACACCTTGCTGACTCCCTGCAACCTGCTCAGCTAATGCGTTCAAGTGCTGCACGTGTTCAGGATATGGGTATGGCTGCATTCATGCTGTGTGATATGGGCTGGTGTCGTGGCGAAGGTCAGGTTATCGACTTGCAAGCTACTGCAACGCTGGACGAGAACGCAAGTGATGAAACTACAACGTACATCAATGTGACATTCACCAACAATACCAATGCGGTTGTTGATAAAGTAAAAGCACAAGTTCGTCTTGATGCTGCTTACACTGACGCTGTAGTCGAATCAAACGACATTTGTTCTGCTGATGGTAATGTCCTATCGTGTGAAATGACACTATCTGAGCTTAGCGAAGAGCAAATCACTATCTCTGTTGGCGCTCTACAAGAAGCTGGGTACAGCATTGAGGGTGAAGTTTACTCGAATGACTATGATGTTGACCGTAACGGCTTTAATAACATCTTGGACGCAACGCTGAACATTGCCGAAGATGACAACTCAGATAATGGTAACTCTGACGATGACACCGACACGGGCAATGGTAACGACTCTAATACTGACACTGGCACAACGACACCAACTACGCCAGAAGCGTCAAAGAGTAAATCTGGTGGCTCTATGTCTTACTGGATGGCGTTAATGCTAGGTGCGGTGGCTTGGCGCAGAAAGGTAGCATAACCAACAATTAAGAAGGGGTGCAGTGGTAACACTTGCACCTCTTTTTTGTTTTTAACCTGTGAAATAACAACAAAAGTGTTGTTTTCTCCTTATGTTTTGGTATTATTTAGATACTGAAACGAGACATTTTACAGGGGAAACAACATGTCCACTTCACTTCAAATTAAACAAGCTGTCCAAACCGCTATCGAGGAACTTGAGAGTAGTTTCGGTTCAGATTACCCGAGCCGAAGCGATGTTAATTTCAAGTCTCTCAGCAAGACCTTGGGGGCTTTTGATGACGACGTATCACCTTTGTCTGGTGCTATCGAATCGGTCAAGGATGCGCACGTCAACTACTGTATCGCATACGAAGATATGGAAGCCGCAAAAGATGAGTACCAGAACACGCCTGCTGACTCAGAAGAAGAAGAGGAAGCTGATCAGCGACACTCTGACGCTATGGAAGAGTTCTCAAACGAAGGTGGCAGACTGACGGGTGCAATTCAAGATGTTAAGTTTGCGCTGCAAGATTTCGAGCGTAAATATAAACTTTTTGACGCTGCTTAATGAGCTACGGGGTGTTTATCACCCCAAATTTAACTGGAGAGTGACATGACCGACGTATCAACCAAGACCTTAGCTCTCGCTGCGATGGACGAAATAATTGGCGACATGGCCGCTCACCAGTCTTCTGGGCGAGGTTTTTTATCTCAACTTAAAAGCGATATTGAGCAGTCTGATCTTACACCCCAGGATACAATCGTACTTAAGTTGGCTACTCTTCAGGCCATGAGCGAAGATGAATATCGACAACAGGTCAATTTTAACATCATCTACGCAGAGCCATTGCTGATTGAGTGCATCGAGAGAATCAACGCTAAACCAACGCGCTTTGTTAGCTACATGCTGAAAGTGGCAGGAGAAGAGACACTACCCGCCCTTAAACATTTTGCCGGCAACAGATTAACTGAGCTATTCCAAGTGGTAGCAACACATATTGCTCGCGTCAAGCAGGCTATTCACGATGACGGAATGAGCGCTTACTTTTGTGATCATTCAGAAACCAGATCCCGAGAGTACGCTGATATTGCGCGTAGAACAGAAGCTTGCAATGCGTTATCTGACCGGTTGGCTAAAACACGAGAAGCTTACTTCATGTCCATCTCCGAGTGCCTATCTCGCAGCTGATAAAGCTCACTGCGCTGCTGTGTGATATATTCACAGAGTTAGGATGCAGGGGTTTATCATGGATGATTTAAGGAAGGCTATCACTGGAATGAACCAGATGAGTGCAGCCATCAACAGAAGCTTTAAGTTTCGTGTTCTGGACGCGATAAAGGGAAGTCAGGGGATCACTGATATCGACCTCATGCTTCGCCTCAATTTACCTACTTTTAACCACAATAAAAAGTCCCTTCGTGATGTGATACGTTCCTTGGTCATAGAAGGCCTGGTGGTGCGTGAGTGTGGGTTTTTGCGACTCAATAAATAACATTAGTTACAACAAAAATGTTGTTTTTATTTTCCCGTATGGTAATATACCCCTATCGAAGCAATTCATTCAAATTTAAACATTTCAGGGGGAAACACTGATGAGCAACTTTAATACAAAATTCCGCGCTGGCAACTTGTTTGCAGGCATTATTTCTCAGGGCATTTCTGTCGCCATGAATTCAGAATCTAACGGTGATGACGTGATGCCTTTTGTGCTGCAAGAGCTAGGCAAGCAAGACTCCATTAAGATCTTTGATGCTGCGGCTAAATTAATGCCAAACGCAGCGGTTGAAATGTTCAACAAGCAGGCGGACACGTTACTGGATGCCATCATTGTGGGTCTGGCTGGTGTTATCACAAACGACATTTTCCAATTTACCTCAACGGAAAACTATGCCAACGAGTACCGTTTGATTGATGGCAAATTCCCTGTAGTTAAAAGCTCCGGCAAGAAAACTGAATCAAGCGCAGTGAAAGTAAACCTTACGGCGGAACAAATTCAGGCCATGATGGACGATGATCCTTGTGGCGGTGCCTGCAAAATTTAACGGGGCATTACTATGTATATTTTCCGAGATATTCACCCTACGTTGCACGCATCGCTTATGGCGCTCGCTGCCCCCGTCTTTGATAAGGTTGAGCCTGACCATTGGGTTGGCTCACACCCTGACGGTGATACTGGTGACGAATACTGCCCTACCTGCTGTCAGAAGGCCGTAGATAACATCAATGCGGGTAAGACTGCCGATGGGACGGAGTCGCTCTCAAACGATCAGCTGGAGGCCATACAGGAAGAACCAGTATTCGTCGATGGTGGGTGGACGAGTGAATATGACAAGATCCCTCGCTGCACAACCTGTGACGTATTCTTAACTGGCTCGTTGACTGACACAGCCATCGACGGAGAGCTGTCGCACTATGAGCAACATGGTAGCGGCCCTGAGTCTGGAAAAATTGAAATTAGCTCACCTGAGAAAGCCTACGAGCTTTTAGAGCTTGCCGAAGCGGGATTGAGCGACAATCAGATCGGGCGATTAGAAGCCTTTATCCCCTCAGTAGAGGTGGCAACCCAAACAGTTAAAGGCGAGTAACAGCTCCCCTACAAGGATGTGACATGTCTATTCGTTTACCATTCGATGAAGCTCGCTCTGGTGCAAAACGTATTTACCCTGCACCTAATCACTGGTTAGAAATTACTTGCCCTGAGTGCAGTGAAATAACCTGCATGGAAAATCACGACGTCATCTTTCATTATGGTTTGAAACACCGTGTTTTTTGGTGTGAGCACTGTGAAATTGAAACTCCAGGCCTCATTCACAAAGCGACTGAAGACGATATTCTTGTTATCGAGAAACACCCTGAGTTCGCTGGTAAAATTGAGCACAAATGCTTTACCCCCAAATCGGTATCGAAGATTTAATCTCTTAAGCAACCACATTAAAACAACATATTTGTTGTATTTTATGTTGCGAGTTGGTATGATGTAACCTGTTGATTCGGGGGATACATGCCAACTGTTGCACTAGCTCAAAATGCTGACTACAAAACACTGACTGATGGACAGAAGCTTGTCTATCAGGGTGCGCTAACAGGTGAAAACATCCTGATCACTGGCGGTGGCGGCGTTGGCAAATCCCACCTTATTCGCTTTCTGGCCGATAACATTAGAGACTTAGTGCTAACTGCCTCTACAGGTATCGCTGCACTCAATATCGGCGGACAAACACTCGATTCATTCATGGGTTTTAATCAGCACACTACTGATATTCACAGTGCGCGTAAAATGAACCCTCAAACCCAACAGAAGCTCAGAAAACTAAAAATACTTCTAATTGACGAAGTGTCCATGGTTCGTTGCGACAAGTTAGACATGGTTGACGCCAGGTTGAAAGTTGCGATGAAAAACGACCTCCCCTTTGGTGGCGTTCAAGTGATTTTTGTTGGCGACTTTTGTCAGTTGGCTCCTGTTGTTCAAGATGGCTCAGATGAAGCGTTGGCACTCAGAGCCGCTTATGGAAAACGCGTATTCGCGTTCGAAGCTAAAAGCTATCAAATGGCCAATGTTAAGACATTCGTATTGTTTGAATATGTGCGCCAAGATAACGAAATACAAAAAGATATCCTACGCCACTTACGCTTGGGTCGAGAGGTCGACAAATGTGTTGATTACATTAATCGTCTCGCTGTAGGGCAAGAGACGCCTAATGCGCTTCGTATTTGCAAAACGAACCGCAAGGTTAATCAAATCAATGAAGAGAAATTCAATCAACTGCAAGGCCAGATTGTCACTTTTGATGCTGAAATAGAAGACGACTTTAAACCATCAATGGCACCTGTCCCTAAATCAATTAACTTGAAAATGAATACCCGAGTGCTGCTTTGTGCAAACAACCAGCAAGCCAATTACTTTAATGGCGACTTGGGAACAGTCGTAGGCTTCACGAAAAATGCTGTAAAGGTCAAACTCGACCGTGGTGGCTATGCACATGTTGAGCAGTTTGAATTTAAGGCATACGCATATGATGGCTCTGGCAAAGGGTTGGAGAAAGAACATGTCGGTACATTCAAGCAGCTGCCAATTAAACTTGGTTATGCCATTACCGCTCACAAATCACAAGGCATGACGCTTGACGAGGCCGTTGTTGACCTTGGCGGTAATTTTAATGCTGACGGCTTAACGTATGTCGTAATGAGTCGTGTGCGCTCGTTTAGTGGCTTAAAACTAGCAAGGCCGCTAACCGTCCGTGACGTTCAAACCAGTCAAGTAGCGGTTGATTTCACCTATAACGTCAGTATGGCAGCACTGAAACGCTCGAAAAAAGAATTATCGCTGGTGCGCTTAGCTAGTGCCGCGTAACTTTTTTCACTATTTTTCAGATTTTTAAAAGTTTTGTGATACGTTCCTGTTAAGCAATGACATAAGGGGAAACATTATGCTTGGATTAACAATTAAAATTATATGCAGTATTGGCGCACTATGGTTCGCCGCAAACTTGGCTTTTTCGCTGTTTAGCGCGAGTGAGACAATCGCCGCAGACTCGAATGAATTAACTTACGTGATTGATTCACATTCTTTACTATCTGATATAGCAGAGAAAAGAATTGATCAGGAATGTGCCGAATCACCTGCAATGAACGAGGAACATGAACTTTCAATGGGGGATATTTATAAAATTGGCAGCAATGCATATTTAAGATGTCCTCTGGAAGCGTACACTATTGCATTAAGTACGCTTCAGCTGATGGGAGAAACGACATTCACACCAATCAAGGCATCCATTCCTATTGCGACATTTAAAGCAGCACTGAGTGATTCTGACGCGAAACCTGAGCGTTGCTCAGACCAAGTGAACAAACTTATCTTAGCCTGCCCTGAAGTCGCCGAGCGCTATATCAAAAGAATCACTATCCCTGAAGCTACCAGCTAAGCAAGATAGGATATATTACTGGCAAATAACACTATAAGAGGTTGCCAATGGCAAAAGAACAAGAACGCAAATACCTTATCAATATCCCCAAGTTACTCGGGATGGTTGAGAACGGTTTTCCGAATGACGAAAAGCTTGTTAGTAAAGAGCTAATTAAGCAGGCTTACTTGGGCGACAGCGGCGTCTGGGAAGCGTTTGTGACGTTATCGACCCCAAACCGCCTTTTACTGGTTAGTCGGGCGCTCAATCGCGACTATGCGCTATCACTTAAGAGTGAGGATGCGATCCAGCTTATTGAACACCCAACCAGCTCAATGCAAGGTGACGGCTCTTGTAAGATCTCACTTGAACACTGGGCACTTCGCGTTAGAATCTTTGAAAACGGCTCTGGCGAAGTAACCCTAAAAGAGCGCATTGCTGGTGAAATTCGCGGTGAATGTAACGCTCCGGCCGATCCTATGACTGCCCAGGCGCTATTCGACTCTGTAGCAAATCGTATATCAAAAATGCGTTACAACATTGAAAAGGCCGGGTACATCTGGGATGTCGATGTGTTCAATGACTTAAATCGCGGACTCGGGGTTGCGGAACTGGAAACCAGCGACAGAGATTACCCTCTTCTATCTATCATCGAAAGCGAGGTGACGAAGGATCCTCGTTACTACAATGACAATTTGTCATATCACCCCTTCACCAAATGGTAAACAATCAATGGCGCGAACAACAATGCTTTGCGCCTTAATTTATAACTATAAAACAACAAATATGTTGTAATATTCTTTGTGCTTGGTATGATGAAGTCTCAAACGATAAAAAGAAGCGGTAGAGGGCTTATGAACAAAACACTGGTAGGCACATTCTCGGTCCTGTTAATTTTAGCATTTGCACTGGCTGTTGATTTCGTGGTCGTCGTAAACGCTGACAAATTAGGCACACTAATATCACTATTCACGATAGGCCTCACCTTAATGAATGTATTTCTGTTTTACTTTGCATACAGCCTAGCAATGAAAACCATTGACCTGACAGAATAAAGTTTTCCTTATAGCCCGCCACTATGAGTGGGCTCTGTTATGATATTGAAAAACGGATTTTAAGCGGTTTTAAACTGCACGAGTACAAGGACGTATTTACATGATTTTCTCAGTTGTTTATGAGGCACCTCCTATTTCTGAGGTTGCTAAAAAATGCACCATCACTTGGGGCTCTTCTGAACCCCCTACTCGCGAACAAGCGGCAATTAAAGTTAACGACCTTAATGCGCGCTTTCCAGAAAACAAAATTTCAACCATCGACGCCAGCGCAATCATTAGCATCACCCCGGTGGAGGTGTAGATGCCGACTGTTACTGTAAAACCAGCTATTTCTCTTGATAAGTTCACATCGTACTTGGATTTTCGTGAAGCCAATAGCGCGCACCAAATTTACAACATGATTGATTGGGAGCGAATGGAGCAAGTCGCTAAAGAGCACGGTGTCGACAGCGCCGAATTTCGCGGTGCTATGCGTTGTGAACTAACACTAGCTCGTTCTAAGAACGACTTCCAACAGATGGTAAATCAAAATTTTGAGTCCCCCACTTCCAATGGGGAGCGGTTCAAAAATTGGCTGTCTTACGCGCTGTCACGCGGTAAGTCTTAGTGGGAAATCACATTTAAAAGGATTTAATTATGTTAGACAAGAAGTCACATTCCCCAGAATCAATAAAGGTTAGCTTGAAATCCTCTGATGGCGAGGATGAGTTCAGTTACATGGCCCATGAGAACGATCTATCGTTCATGAAATCCCAAATGCTCCTGTTTAACAGTGTGTTTTTTGGGTTTTACCTTGCGTTTTTTAACTTCTATAGCGGCCCTAGAGGTGAGCATTTACCGTTAGCAGGTTTTCTTGGTTTGCATCTTTTAGCCCTATTGGTTTGGGTTGGCATGACTGGGATAATGCTTTACCGAATGTACCTTCTGCACAACCTGATAGATGGCTTTGAGAAGGCTGTTTCTGGCGGGTCCGCAAACGACTGTATCAACGTTGCACGAAGTGTCACAACGGACACCTACTCGCGAACATATTATTTCGTGTCACTAACGGGATTTCTTACTTTAGTGATGTACCTGACGTTGGGTTGGAATATAACCGACCTTGTAATAATGAGCAGTTATATCTCAATAGCGGCTTTAATTCTTATCAATACGGAATTCCGCAAAGGCATCCCTTACGTACATGCCATTCTTAAAACGGAACAGGACGGTAAAACGTGGTCACTTGAAGGGAAGAAGAATCAGCGTGCTTTTACTTCGTTTACGTCTCTTAAGAAAGCTTAGTTAGTCAAAGGAGTTACTATGCGCGCGCTCGTTTCATCACTTTTGATACTATTTTTCTCTACCATGGCAGTCGGGCAAAACGCCGATCCTTTTGGTAATCTCGGTAATGTCATGCAATCATCCGGTGTAATGACGGTCGAAGAGGCATTTCAACTCAATGCGTTTGAAAACGATGCGCGACTGCATGCTGACTTTATCATTGCACCGGGCATGAAGCTCTATCAGCATAAATTGTCGTTCACGAGCGACAGCGCCCAACTTGGTCCACTTGAGTTGCCTCCCGCTGACGATTATGTTGATCCTGAGTTTGGTGAAGTGAAGGTGTACCATGAAATGGTTTCAATAGAGATCCCAATAATCCGGTCTTCACCAGGTGATGTCGTTACTATTCGCTATCAGGGGTGTTCGACAAGTATTTGTTATCCACCTGTTGAGAGAGCGGTCACCCTATCTCAACATATTGTACCTGCTCAGCCAGTACCCCAAAGCGCAATAGCAGATGAAGCCACTTCTGTACCGAATGGTCACGTTGAGGCTACACAGACCACCAGCACAGCATCAACAAAAGCAATGACACCTGAGCTTGCGCCGCCGGCAGAAGGATTCCCAAATGGCGTAGAGAACGATAGCAGCGATTGGAGCTTGCTTGTGTTTTTTGTATTAGGGCTTGGCCTCGCTCTAACCCCCTGCGTCTTCCCGATGTACCCAATTATGTCATCCGTGGTCATTGGTTCAGGCAAGAAATCAACAGCACAGATCCTCACGCTTTCATTTTCATACGTGCAGGGCATGGCAATCGTTTATTCTTCCATGGGGATTGTCGTTGCACTTGCTGGAGTAAAGTTTCAAATTGCTATGCAGCAACCATGGGTAATGATGTTGGTATCCGGGTTGTTTGTCTTGCTTTCAGGAAGCATGTTCGGCCTATTCAATTTCCAGCTTCCGGCCGCATACTCTAATAAGCTTAATGAGGTCAACCAGAAGACCCAAGGGGGCTCCATTTTAGGCGCATTCGCCATAGGTGCCTTATCAGGACTTGTCGCGTCACCATGCACCACAGCGCCTCTCGCGGGCGTATTGATGTACGTTGCCCAAAGCGGCGATATTACCAATGGATTTTTATCACTATACGCACTGACCATGGGCATGGGCGTTCCGCTGATCTTGTTTGCACTCACAAGTGGTAAATTGATGCCAAAAGCTGGCAATTGGATGAATTATGTTAAGCATGGTTTCGGGTTTGTGTTATTGGCTGTGGCCATCTACTTCTCATCACGCTTTTTAGCTGGCATCTGGGTAACCATGCTTTATTGTCTACTTGGCATTACTGTGTTCACTTACATTGAATACAAGAACAGCCTGACTGCACCATCAATCAGACGAAGCCTTATTCACGCCGGCGCGTTACTTGGCTTTGTCATCACTGCAACTTATGGCATGTTCCAATGGGAAGACCACAAGCAGCTGACCACGGTTACTGCTCAAGAAATCTCATCTCACGATATGTTTGAGCGCATCGATTCAATGGAAGAGTACCAGGCACACTTAACTGAAGCGAAGGAGAAAGGTCAGGTCGTTATGCTCGACCTTTATGCAGACTGGTGTTCTGCATGTCTCCAGTACGAGAGGAACACCTTTTCTAATGCCAACGTTCAGGCATCACTAGACGGTGTTAAGCTGCTGCAAATCGACATGTCGACCAACACCGAGTTCGGCACATCAATTCAAGAGAGTATGGGAATTGTTGGTTTACCTACGATCATGTTCTTTGATAATCAAGGGGGTGAGATTACGTCCTCCCGGGTGACGGGTTACCTCGATGCCGATGACTTCATCAGTCACATTGACGACAACAAGGTTACCGAATCCTGCAAGGTTTGCTGACCTGAAAATTGAATAATAAACCCACCAACCGGTGGGTTTTGTCTTACTGCACCTGTGAACTTTTTATCGAGATACTCTCTCCATCACTCCCCATGCATAGCGGTATTTGATACTCGCCATAGTCGTTTACAATATTGGTCAGAATATTGAGGGGTGAATCTATCGGTTTCATCAGGTCACCAGCATTCTTGTCTTGTGCGCTATAAACGACATTTATGCCCTTTCTCACTTCATCAAGCCGGTACTCGTTCTCCCCTTCATCCTGTTTATAGCTCAGCTCTAAAAACACGCGGTGATCATCAGAAATATCGACACCTAGAAACTCTCGTTTACCGGCGTTCACATGGTTAATGATTTCATAAGTCACATTAATGATCGGGGATAACTTTCCGTCGACATAACTGACATGAACACGTTGTTTTACTGTAAGCACAGGTTTTCTGCCCTCTAGCTTGCTGAACTCATAACTGTAGTTAACTGTGTGCTCATTACTTTCTGCGTCAAATATGAGAGTTGCCTCTACCTCATTTTTTAAAGGGAAAGTGTACTTGTATGTTGTTTGCATGTGTTTCTCTGAATCTATCTCTTTAGCAACCTTAATATAACAAAGTTAATGACAATTTTGAATCAAAACGTCTGCTCCATTATTTAATTTCAATTTTTACTACAAATAACAACAAAAGTGTTGTTTTTAATATTCGGTAATGGTAGTATATCTACATCAACTGAGCGATATCTTAAACGGAGGCAACATGCACACACCATACGGCTCAGGCGTAGGAAATATTTTCACGCCAGTATTACTGCAACATGGCAAGATGCGCATCCCGGTACGCCTTGATAAATCCCATCCGGATTACGAGGGTTACCACGAACCGTTCTGGGTATCGCCAGCACAACTTAACGACAATCCGTTGTACAACGTAGTGCACCGCTTTACAGGCGCTCGTGGTACCACTCATTAATTACATGCCAAGGGGAAACAGCATGCTTCAATCTTTCGTAATCACAGACAATGCAGGTAACACTTATCGCAATGTGGCTCGTTCAATGTCTGCCTCTATCCAGAAGGTAACGCAAGAACACAATCTTTCTGAAAATGACATTGCAAACGTAAGTCAAAAAGCCGGCCCTAAGACTTTCGGTTTGTAAGGGCGGGTTTTCACTTTTCTTTCATTAGGCTGGTAAACATTTTATCGGCCTTTTTTTCACCTAAATAACAACAAAAGTGTTGTTTTTATTCTCAGTTTTGGTATCATAACCCTATTGAAAGTTAATGACTTCACAGGGGAAACAGATGGTCGTTGATAGCAAAACATATGAAGCTCATATTCAAGCATTCAAAGATAAAGGTTTTAGAACATGGGAGCGCGGCGGTGACTACCACTCTGGCTTAGAAGTGGACACTTGTATTTTCCATGATGATAAAGCGCTCACTATCGCTTGCTGCGAACCTAAGATGACCAGCAACGCTACGCTGCATATCTGGCATACCGAACTGTTGGAGTCACTTTAATATGGCGTACAACAGACTAACCAAAGACCAAGAGAACGCTGTATCTAATCTCTCGCCAAAGCTTAAAGATCTGGCTGATGACATCTTTCATGCAGCGCAAGACTCAGGCAGCTTTCACGACAGTGCATGTGACATGCTGGAATCTGGCGAACTTAATAACTTTAACGACGACGAAATCCGCATGGTTCTTGAAGCCATGGGTAGCTGGTGGGAGTAAATACAATGCTAAATAAAAATTTCAACCAAGCGCTGGATAACACGAACTTCACTCTTGAGCGCGGTGTGAAACCTATTCAAGAAATGGCCGAGACAATCCTTAATCATCAGCTTTATCGCGACGAAAAGGATTTGAACTTTGTGATTGCGCAACGTGGCACAGAGCGCCCTTTGAGTGACTATGTACGCACACTGTCATACGTTTTACTTAAAGATGCTGGAACACCGATAGCACTATGCATGATTGTGGAGTGTCCTAGCCTTGCTGAGACTCTGAATGCAGGTGACTTGTCATTCCATGCTGACTCATTCTTTTCTGTTCTGGTAAATGAACATTATCGCGGCAGAGGGATAGCCACTTACCTAACAGGTGAACTTGCCAAATTTATTGGTGACTCGTTGGAAAAGAAAGCCAAATCTCACTCTCGCTACTTTGTCGCTGCTGATCCTAATGGCGCTCAATTTGCCAGAAAATATTTTGATGTACCGTTTATCTGTGCTGGGTTTTCTATCAGCAAAGCTGTTAAGCGTGTTGTTATCCGATATACGGGTGCTGACGTACCTGAGGATGATCACTACTTTGCTCAACCCGGGTACGTTGAATCACTACAACAAATGGAGCGTGAATTTGAGCGTTGCCAGTTAGAAGAGGTTGCCGCTTGTGTCTAAAGTCCACTTAAAAGTGCTGGGTGTCGATGCGCGACACATAGGTCAAAGCGAATTTGAACGTAACCACCAGGCCGCCTGTGGTTACGTCAGAGACAATGTTACCAGCGACACGAACAAAGTAACCTGTTTCTACTGCAAGCGCTCAGACGCGTTCTCAGGGCGTTTAGGTTCGAACGAAAACAAAACAACATAGGTGCTGTATATTGAGCCACTTATGGTAATCTAAGTCTGTAACATTTATTTAAGGGAGCTGGAGGTTAACGTGCTCTCATGAAACAACTGGGAGTTATCATGAAGTTTAATTTTTGGGAAAAAGGTAAACTATTTTATCTTAATGGGATTGGTGTAAAAACATCTGTTGGGATCCGCTATGGTCAGGTCAACGTAAGCAGTAGTAATAAAAGTATTGAAGCGCCGTTAAAATCACTGATTGAGTCACACCTTAATGGCTCGATGACCGTTGCCTCACTTGAAAACGTTTTAGTATCACTTTCCGATGCACAAGTTAAACGAGAAGTTGGCTTATCCGGCCGCCCAGGGCGCAAAGTAAACATTGATGATATCGACCTACCGGCGTCGATAGGTAGCCACTTTGAAGAGAAAAGAAGACACCACCACCCCTTATTCAGTCATGCGGAAGCGCTTGACCCCAGCACGATAAAGTTTAGAAGCAGAGACACCGCTGATAACATTCAAATTATTGTTGATCATAGAGAGCCTAACGGTTTAGTTTCCGCGCTAAGAGAAAGCTGCATTCCATCTGACAATATCATTGTGGGTAGTCAGGACGTGGATGTCAGAATCGTTTCCATGGATTCGCTTGATGAGCTTATCATAGAGCGAAAGACCGTAGCCGACCTAAATCAGTCTGTTCAAAGCAATCATGCTCACGATCAGTCTGAGCGCTATTACGACTACATGCTAGAGAAAGCCGAGGCTGGCGTGCATGTGCGCGTTTTGTGGATCATAGAAGGTGACCCCGTCACCGGCACATTACCAAATCAAGCTTTAAATGGCCTACCTCAGCTCGATGGCTGGAACAATTACATGATGATGATTAACGACCAGTTTTTTCATTATACATACTGTACTAGACACACGGCCTACAGCATTATAAAAATGGCGCAAGGTTTCTTTGAACGTACACTTGCTCAGCGCGTCTCTGTCGGCAAAACGGCTCGCATAAAAGCCCAGAGGCGAGAAACCCGAGATAGTGGTGCTACACGCTCCGGCATGAATTTAAAATCACAACTGATGTTCTTAGATGGCATGACAACAAACGTAGCGGATGAGCTATCAAAGTTAAACAAGTCATTTAGAGAAATTCTCGCCATGAGTACACAGGAACTGCTTGAAATTAAAGGTATTGGTGCGAAGCGGGCAGATCGTTTGTTTGATGCTTTCAATATGAAATAAAACAACAAAACTGTTGTTTTCTTCCTCGGTTATGGTATGATGTTCTTATTGTAAATAACATGACCGGGGAAACATATGTCAAAAGAGATTATCCAAAGCTTACTACCAAACAGACAGTACAATTTTAGTACAGTTTCTGGCGCTTCAGCTAAGTCTGTGTACCCGCACGTTTATCTTGAAATGTTCTCAGATGATGATGAACTACGCCAGATAACCATGGTAGAAAATGCACAAGAGATCCCTATTTGGTACTCTAACGGCATTGCCAATTGGGGCAGCTGGAACGAAGATGCATATTCGAAAATCGTATTCGAAATACTTGACTTGCTAGATAAAGATTTAGATGCCTACAACGCAACAGGTGAAAACTTTATCACTCAAGCGATTAAAGATGGCTTACACCCGATCGAAGCAGTCAACAGCTGGCTATCCGATACATATACAGGTGCCAAGGTAACCGTATCACGTCATGTAAAAGATATGCTCGATATTGATTTTGAAGTCAGCGGGGATAAATGCGAGCACGCTATGTGCTGGCGGGTTGTTATTGATCAAAACCCGAAAAAGGGTGATATCTTTAACGTATACTACGGAGAAAACAGCAAAGGTGGCGCATCTTTTGATACCTGCGTACTAAGCTCGATACGGAAGTATTTCCGTGAAATTACCAAGGAAAATGCTCCGAAACCTGATGATGTATATTTGGAAATCTACAAGCAAGCTCAAGAAGTTGCACAACGCATACTGTCACTGAACGGCTACGATGGCGATAGCAAAGCGATTAGCAGTACGCACAAAAGCATCCGTATTCGAAACGCTTTTGATACGGCTTGTGAGATTATGCAGATGCTGCAAGGTCACGAAATGTCTGATATCGTCGAAGACGTGGAAGCCTATTTAAGCCATACCTCTCAGTAATAGGCACGTTTTGCTTGGCCTTGAACTGAGGCCAGGCGTTAAACCCGATAACTTGGTGGTCAATATGAAAAATGTGTTAATTGCTCTAGGGATTACTCTGTTCATTGCCAGTTTATGTGTCGCCTATTACATGGGTCAAAACGGCGCAACCAAAGAACTGACGCTCTGGTGTGCAGGGCTTATGGCGATTGGTTTGTCATTGTGTTCTGCTTTATCAATAAAAACTGACGATAATAGCGCTAAATGATCATGAACTTGCTTCTGCGCGTATTGCTTTTCGCTATCTGGTCTTTTGTGGTCGCCCAGCTTCTTGAATTTGTGAAAAGCTACGCATCAGGCAATGATAGGCTACCGTTTATTGTGGGTGCTGCTGTTCTGGCCGGGCTACTACTTTGGGTATTCATCAAACTGTCAATTAAGAACTTACCTATTGGGTCTGCAACAAAGACAAAATAAACTCAATTTAACCCTTATTTAAACTACATTTATGTTGTTGGTGTGGGCAATTCTTGATATGATAACCCTACTCTGACAAACGAATTGAATTCACTGGCTTTTAAGCGAGTGATACAACCGAAGTCGCGGTGCGTAACGTGAACCTCGACAGAAGACATAGCAAAGTGATGCAGGTGAATTGCCTATTGCACCGTAATCCAATTGTTGTGGCAACTGTTGAAAAAAGTCCGAACTGTACTTGAAGGCGCCAAAAGGCAGGCGTAGTTGATAGGTGAATCCGGACTGGGCGCTCAAAGCTGTGAAAGTCTCAAACAGCTGAATCAGGACTTGGTGCAAAGCACCTGAGCACGTTACTAATGAGCAAAAGCGAGCCCCTGCCGCTATGCGGTGGGGCTTCTCGCTTCCAACAAGGCACTATGTAAGCCACCATTAGAGAACCACCACTCCCTATCCAGCCCATCATTGTGCCAATACATGCCAATGGATGGCGACATTAAATAGGGATTTAACATGATCGTAGAATATTACCTGTATAAGCACCGCACCCTTTCAAACAAATGGAAGGTTGTTTACAAACACCACTTACCGGAAGATCACGAGGGCGCACCCCGCCTCGACGATTACTTTGCCCTCTATGATGTCGTTCACAACAACGACAAGGTCACGTATACGCCCATTAATAACAAATAAGTTCTGGCGTGGCCGCAGGCTCTGTTATTTCTTTTAACATCGAACACAAAAAAGCCCAGCAATAAGCCGGGCTTTCTCATTAATGCGAGTTTGTTAGCCAATGCGTGCTTCAAGCTCTGCAATTAACGCTGGAGTCTTCAGTGTGCCTTTAAGCTCGCTCGCCGTATCTTTAGGCAGGCGCTTGATAATAAGTGCGCCAGCGTCTTCAGCACCGTTGTGATCCGCGAACGACAATAAATCTTTACCATTACAGCGCAAATTATCAAAGATGCTGCGGATCTTTACATTTCGCTGACGTAGCACCTTGCGAATTCCAGATTTATTATCTGACTGCACATAAGCACATAATGATTCACCAATATCTCGTGTCGATGAAGCTTGAGCGGGTGCGACAACTGACATTGCAGATAAAATAAGGGTGGTAGCTACTAGTTTACGTAACATTGGGTTTCCTCCATGAATTTGTGTAGGGATAAATCCGTTTATCGAATCTTTCTTTCGGGGGAGAATTATACGCAGATACTTAACATTAGCAACTAAAATAACAATATTATTGTTGTTTTAAAAATAGAAACAGGGCGTAAACGCCCTGCCTAATCAAACCCATCTTATGAGGAATTAGCCCTTACGGCGTCGTAACCCCATACCGGTAAGCATTAAACCCAGCGCACCAAATGCTAATGGCGCATTAACGCTTGTGGCGTTTTGATATTGACCAATCAAAGGATCCGTTTTCGATCCTAGAGTCATACCACCATCAGATACCAAGAATACTCCGGCCAACATGCCGTAATAAGTGACTGATGTATCCGGCGAATAAGCATTTCGTGATTTGTAGGCAATATTCATTGACGTATAAATACCTGAGAAGGCAACGTTCTGACTGCCTGCAATCTCATGCAATCCAATATAGTCGCCAAACATATCTAGGAAAATCGTCGTGTATGTCGATGACTGCGTTGTAGAGTAACCATTGTATTGAGTTACACCGTCATCCGGGATCGCGTTATCAATAAGCGCGTGAACCTCATCAACGGTCGGCAAACGCCACCCTTCAAACATACCACCTTCACCCAGTTCCTGGGCGACTTCATTGTACGTCATACCTTTCGTTAAGGTGAGGTCTAGCCACTCCTGTCCCGTCACGGTATCGAGTGTTGAATACCCATCACCAGCAACCTGCCAGTCTGTGCTAATAAGTTCTGCTTGCGCGAATGAGCTAAACAAAGCCCCCATTGCCAAAATGGCACTTAAACGTTTCATTATTCTTCCTTGATTTGGTTATCCGACTCTATTACGAGCATCTTTCATGCCAAGAAAATAACGGTATTTAGGCTTTTCAAACCTCTTTATGTAAACAATTCTGACACCGATTCAAAAACCACTTCCTCGCACTTAAAATACCTTTACATACACAACATAAGTGTTGTTTTTACTCAGGGCTTTGGTATCATATAAACCTAGACTTAACACAGGGGAAACATATGTCTACTAACGAATTTAAAGCAAGAAACAAACTCTTGATCCAGTCTCTCGTCAATAAGCAAGAGTCACCTTTTCAGGTCGTCGCAAGCGAGCTTTATGAGGAAATTACAGGCAATACACTTTGCCGCGCCACCGACCCTGTAAATGGTGAAGATTACATGTACAAATCAGGTGAAAACGAGTGCTTAGCTTCACTGAGATTGCACCCAGAAGTGGTAACGTTCTACAACTGGCGAGATGGTATTGTTTCCTCTTCTCTGGCGCCTGAAATGCGCCTATGCACCGCCTTAGAACCTCAGTTGAACATTGTTAGCATCTTATCTACTCGATTTGATGAATTTCAGGCAGAGGTTTAATAGATGAGTGTGTAACCCCCTATATGGAACAACAAAAGTGTTGTTTTATGGGTTCATGTTTGATATTATAAACACAGTTAATAAAGCCAATACACAGGGGAATCAATATGGCTCAAGCAAACAACAAATTAGCATTTCTTATTACTCTTGAACTTCGCATTGATGGACTTGAAAAAACAGCAACGCACTTAATCACTAATGCGGAATCACAAGAAGAAGCCGACCGTCGCGCCTTAGAAGCAGAACTTAACGGCACGTTAGGTGTAAATGCTGAATTTACTTCTGACAAGCAGGTCGAAGACATGGGGGGCGATTGGATTTATGACGTCAAGAGTAGCGTTCAAGTGGCACCAGAGCACATTGATATTATGCGCGGCTATCTTCATCCGCACAGTCGGCTAGATCAATAATCTACCGTAACGTGTATAGAGAATCCGTTTTTCTATACACGTTTTTGTTTCGTGCATATTTATTCTTGAAATTTATACATAAGGAACAGTCATGACTGAAACTGTCACTGAGCAATCAAAAGTGTCCGAGTGGGATTTTTACGGAGCATCCGAAAATGGCGAACTTCGCCGTTACATCTTTGAGTTCGAAGCGCGCGAAAAGAAAGAGCTGGTTGAACACAATGGTCGATATGCCATCATGAACACCAATGGCGGCTACATCACTGTTTCTGGCAAAGTGCTTCCCGAATCGATTAAAACCGACGAGGATGCCATCTTCTTTGCTAAGATGCTCAGCAGCTATTACGTTGAAGGTAAGGCTGATGGCGTCAACCAGAATCAGCGTGATTTAATCGATGTTCTTGGCCTTAAAAAGCACATCAAGCATTTATAACAGGACGAGCTATGACGGAATTTAAACTCGGTGATGAGGTTGTTCTTACTCATCAATACAACGGTTACCCGCGCGGTACCAAGGGCATTTTCCTAGAATTTGGTTACTCCAGTGGATATCACGTCCCTATTATTGTAATCCCTGATGAACGCCTTTCTGAAACACTTGAGTTAGGTGGGTCTTCAACACTTAAAGAGCTGGTGGAGAAGCGCCAGGGTATGGGAGAGGTTGGAACTATGGTCATGCAAACGTACCTTACCATCCTGAAACCAGATAAGCATATGATCACCACGAAAGATATGCTTGAGGAAAAACTGAAAGATGCGCAAAGCAAGGTGCTTGCTGCGGAAAATGATTTGAAGCTTTTCGTCATTTAATAATTCGATAAACAACATAAATGTTGTTTTTATCCCCCTGTTATGGCATGATAACCCTATCGAAACATGCATACAGGGGGAACAGCATGTCTACCAATTCAACAGAATTCACTCAAGTTAAATTCTCTTGCTCAAATCCACTTCCAGAGAACTTGGACACACTAAAAACGCGACTTATTAAAGCATTTAAAGTGCTCAAATCTCGCTGTAAAGACACTGGATTTAAAGACGGGGTCAAAACAACTTCCTATTCGTTTACGGACGGTGACGTAACCATTAATCATTGGTGTGGTGACGCTGAGGTATGCTACACACTTTTAATAAATGAACTTAAGCAATTTACGTATTATTACCGTTGGGGTGGCGGGCACGTCGAATTTAAAGATGGCGCACCCTTGGCCTCAGTCGAAACTGCACTGAATGTGTTACTATCACCCATTGAAGATACAACGGATGTATAAAGGATCACGGATGAAAGAAATTAATTTAGTTATCGACGACAAAACCCCTAACCTTTCGGTCGAGTGCCCTCATTGCAATGCCAAAGAGAGCGTAGAAGCCAGCGCATACACTATCAATGAAGAAGGTTTTTTCCGTCACGGGGTTCATTATGGGCACTCATGTAATGAATGCGGGGATGACTTCATATTTGTCACTTTTGAAGATAAATTACCCTCTGCCCGTGCCATTGTTGTAGGTAAACGAGCCTCGTTCGGCATTTCAGGAATTAAGTGTGACCGCAAAGGTTGTGGTTATGCTGACATGACCGTGCAGTTTGAAGATTATCCAAAATGGTTAAACAAACCCTGTCCTTCATGTGGTGACACACTACTGACTGAAGAACACCTGAAAGAAGCTGAAGCGATGATCATGACAACTCAGCTCATGAACGACATCGATGATGATACGCTCAAGAAAATTGCTGAGCAGGTCGGTGACATCTCTCCAGAGCATACCCGCGCCATGATCTCACAGTTGCCGCAAAGCATGCAGGATGCGTTTAAAAATGCGGGATTACTTGATGCTGTATTAGATGAAAGCACAGACGAAGGAGTACCTCCCAGCCAGGCTGACAATCACAGTGACGCAAGTGTTTCATCTGGCAGCGCCGACTCAGGTGCATCTGCAAGTACATCGGATACTGGAGCATCATCGGTGAGCTTTAGTGATGGAGGTGCAGGTGGATTCTAAACAGCGCATCATGATTGGTGACACTGTATTACATGAAGGGCAGGAAGCGGTTGTTGCTTGTGGCCCTGATCGTCATGACAAGTTTTGTATTGATGTTCCTGTATGTGGCAGCTTTGAATTACGTATTGTTCATAAAAATGAGCTCACGTTTAAGTGCCATGACCCTTATGATACATACGATGTTGATTTACCTTTAAAGAAATCAGCATAATACAGCAATTTATCTTAATAAAGAACAACAAAAGTGTTGTTTTTATTTTCCTCTGTGGTAGTATGATCTTATCGAAATGACATAACCACAGGGGAAACTAATATGTCTTTAGCACTTACTTTTGTTCAACCTCCAGTATTGCCAGAAATATTATCTGAACTGACTGCCAAAAGCTTCAAAACAAGCACATCGCACGATGGCGCCACACTTACTGCGTTTGATTTATTCATCGGCAAAACCAAAATTGGCCGTGTCTACGAAGACGACTGGTCTGGTGACATTATGCTTGATGAGGTTAATTCAGATGCATTAAAAGCGTTTGATGATTACCGCACCCGACCGGACATTGATAAATTCATCATCGAACAAAATTCGGGCATGTCAGACAGAAATTGGGCATTGATTGCGATCCATGTCATTTTTCGTGACATTAACGGTCACAAGTCTATTACTCGAAAGTCAGTGAAAAATCTGATGGTAGGCTCTCGTAATCGCTATATCTGTGTGTCTTGGCCTAAAAGAAATCTGGCAGACATTTCGGCGGGCTCACTGCAAAAAGAAATCCCTAAACTTATTGATGCAGCGGCAAAGAAAGGCGTACCGACAACGATTTTAAACACGCCAGAGCAACTTAAGAGCCTTGGTGTACAGTTCACCGAAGTGAAACAAAGCTAAGTACACAGAGCACTCAGTACGGCCATAATTTCAATTAACACCGGTGTACATTAATAGGCGCTATTTATTAGTGTACACATATAAAATGCGAGGTTTTGCATGGACAACTCTCAATTACCACAATCTGAAAAGGCGCGAACTCTCCCGTTTGGTAAAGGCACTGCCGTTGTTGTTTCCGTTAACGGGCTCGAACGTACATTCCAGAACGCAGCTGATGCGCTATTAGATGAATCATTTGGCGATTTTGTCGATAACTGTGGCTATAACGACACGGGCGGTGGCTGGCGCGATACATATCGTCGCCGTTATACAAAAATGATCCTTGATTTCGCAAGCGATGCGAACAGTGTAAAAAGAATCAACGAGCACCCCCACCTTACTATTCGCAAAGTGGATGTTGTAACTGTTGACCCAAAGAATGACGGCATTAGTCGCCTTATTACTAAGCAAGGCCTGGTTGAGTTCAACGACAATAGCTATGGCAGTGGCATCAGCAGACTAAACGAACTTGCAGCTAAGGCGAAGGTTGATTTTCCTTCATTGAAGGATGACGATATTAATGTGGTTTTATTTGGCGGCATAAGTAAAAAAGGCATCTTAGGTCTGCACTTTAAGGCGCCGGCATCTGATCCTGTTCCAGAGTATTATATGCAGATTGGACAGCGCGAATACATCCAATAAAAAGGCCCAAAAGGCAAGCTATTGACCTTTTGTGTGCATAACATTAAGGCTGAATCAAAATAGAAGCTATGGAATTAGAAAATATGACAATAGTAGAACATTTCATGCAAGGAGAAGCCTCTTTATTATCTACAGCTCTCTTTTCCCTTGGTGTATTAGGGTTGTGTTCTGTAACTTTATTGTTAATTGTGAATTTTCTCTGCACGATTTTCGGCATTGAATTTTTAGAATAATAGATGAAATATTCTAGCAAATTTCAACTTCTTCAACGATAGGATAAAGGCACAAAGAGACTACCCTTTATCTTTTGTGTAACTAGGGGTTATTTTCTGAGCCGGATATTTGTTTCAATAAAAAAGCCTTGATACCCTGTATCAAGGCTTATATGCAATTGAAAGACGTTGTTATATTGGTTTGCGTTATGCGGTCTTGCGTCTAACCAGCATTAAGCCAAATAATGAGATGGCGGCAATTGCTGGCGCCGGAACGTCGGTTAAACCGTTCAGGTTATAATCCACACCAGCTAAAGAAAGCTCATCTGATGTTGATGATACTAGCCACACACCAGAATCACCACGACCAGAAGTGCGAGTCCCTTCATGAGAGCCGTTTGCAAAGGTAATACCGGCAACCTGCCCCCCGATGTACTGACCAACAAAGCTCAGCTTGTCGTTGTACTCAAATATGCCATATTCGTAACCGTCGGTACTGCCACCGAAAAACAACTCTCGAAACTGGTCGCGTTCATCCAAGGTTGCCCCACCAAGCCAGCCAGCAGTGTAAAAATTAGATACACCTTTGAAACTCTCTGATAGCATAGCGTTTAATTCTTCTACAGTGGGCACGCGCCAGCCAACCAGATCACCATTACTGATACGCTCCATAACTTGGTTGTAACTTTGACCTACTGTCACTGTATTTGACAACCAGGTGAGCCCTTGCTCCGTATCGATAATAGCCTGACCGTCGTTCTCACCAAGCCAGTCGCCCTGTGCCAGCTCTGCGTGCGCAGATTGCATGGAACCTACTACAAACAGTCCCGCAATAACACTTTTTAAAATGCTCATTTGTATTCCTTTACAACATTAAAAATCCAACTCATATTTCTATAGCAAATTAAAGGCCAACTCTTAATAATGTAGCAAAAATAATCACAACAAAAATGTTGTTTTTCTGATTCCCTATGGTATGATTAACACATAATAACTTAACGCGACATCCATGAGGCAACATGACCATTCTAAAGCGTCTGTTTAATTGGAAAGAAGAACCTTCCAATGTATTTATTTTGGCAATACCTTTGGCTGTAATTGGCGCGTTTAGCGCACTTATGTTCGCAATATTACAATGGGTGGAAAATAGTGACCCATGGTATTTTGTGATATTACTTGCTGGCATTGCATTATTCACTATACCGGCAGTTCAGTTAACCAATAGAATCAAAGCACTTAAACAGGGGTAAAATCATGGGACCATATGATAACGATAAAGGCGAACACTTCGAATTACCTGAAGTGATGAATGCGCACTGGCTAGTGCATGATGAAACCGATGCACTTTATATCATCGCCCGTGAGGATGATGGTTTTGAAGGGTACGGTGACGATGACGACATCTTAGAAGAGCTGTTCGCGTTAACTGACTCTGAGCTAGAAGATGACGATGCGATGGCCGAAAAAGGTTTTACTTTGGTCTACCAACCGTTACGTCGATTCGAACCTGAAACGGGTTACTATCACGCATAGGAGCGCAACATGCCGACAGAATTAAGTCCGGAAGCGAAAATAAAACGCTTCGATAGAGATGCAGAGTACCAACAAAAACTCAATGCACAGCCTTATCAGATTTTCCGCGCCGGCGAAGATAATCAATGGCGCCCCGTTCTGGCGCAACAATGTGCGCCATACCCTGATCAGGATGACGCAAAGCACTGGGCCATCATAGATGGCAAGCCAGTTGAACTTTCCATCATTGGTAATGGTTCAGAGCCGTTCCCTGTCGGTGACGATGCAGGCCTTAGAATGCATTACCTGCTTATGGCTGGGGACATTACCGTTGGCGAATGTTACACAGAAGAGTATTAGTCAGCTTTACCATTTACGTCGTTCAGGGTCCCCTGCCCTGTACGACACCCTCTAATTGTTCAAAATTCATTTAAACAGCAAATATGTTGTGGTAAGATTCACACTAGCAACATGCAAATTCAAGGATGAATATGAACGTAAACGCTTATTATCGCGTCACAGATGGACCTGTACTCGACGCAATCAAACACCATCTATCTCAACTCGAAACTCTTGTAGAAGCGGCTAAAATTTTTGCCGAGAAGTACGGCGCATCAAAATTTTTTATTTCTGACATTCCAGGTTTACACGTCAGTGGCTTACTATTTGATGGTCAGGTTCCAAATGGCTGGACCAAACCACGTAGAAGCGGCCTGAGTCGCCCAAAGCTGGGGACAAAAGCGCATAGAGAAATCGAATCACTCATCACGTTACCTAGTGAAACAGACATTATACAGGAAGCAACCGGCATCCCCTTGCTGCTCACCTATGAAAAACAAGACATATCAGGTAGCACGATGCTTGGCAACCCAGCAGGACCTTGTAGCTTACTCTATCGGGCGAAGCACAATCTATATGGATTTATCGCGCCAGATATTTCGCATTATGTGAAAGAGTACACTGGCATGGGATACACCATCAAGAATGGCGCCGATAAATGGTCTATGAAAACACCAGGTGTTCATCAGATCAGCAAACAAGAATGGGATGCACTCGTTAATGATGCTAAACGCCAAGAAGGTGCCGAGCTGAGTGAGGATACCGCAAATTAACTTTCAACCCCGGGGTGAAATACCCCAACAATCTAAACTATGCAGCATGGAGCCCGCATATGACTTTTAAATGTGAAGAAAACCACGGTAATAAACTCAATGTAGCCAATTCTGAAGGTAAAGTTGTGCTCAGTGTATTTAGCAGAGAGATGGGCGTTGAACTTCCCGTTGTTCTGACAGAATCTCGCGCACGAGAGCTTGCCAAGCAAATACAGGAAGGTTGTTACTTTCCGGAATTTTACGATCAGGCCGTTACGTTTGTTCGAGAAGAAAACCGCGTATCTATTTCAGGCATTCAGCGTAAATTCCGTATAGGCTACAACCATGCTGCACAAATCGTCGAGACCATGGAACAAAAGAACGTCATTACCGGCCCCGATCATCAAGGCGTCCGCACTGTCGTTTCTGGTGCTGTTGAATTCTTCGATTAAATAACAACAAAAATGTTGTTTTAAGGCGTTATTCTTGGTAAAGTGGTGATTAACATTTGATGGTCGGTCATCACCGCCACAATAAGAATACAAGGTGCAATCATGTCAAAACGAAGCGGCGGCAAAAACAGAGTCTGTTTTCCATGTCGATTAAAGTACCCGGGCAAGTTTACAAGCGACGCCAAGAACACCAACATTACAGATGTGTGTTCTGAGTGTTCCGGTCACCTGACATCTATTCCTGACTCAATTCGTGTACCAAAACGCCATCAGGTTAAGCTCTGGAAGAAACTACAGGCCGATATTAAGGACGGCACAGTAGAAACTCCTGCTGGTAGTTACAATCAGCTCAGAAGGCATTACAGCCAACACCCTGAACACGAGGCGATTGACCGGAAGCTGCGTAACCGTGCAAATCGACGCGAGAAACGAGAGGCTGCTGAAGCACTTGAATCTGCATACCCAGGTATCATTGAGGATTTTCTCGAACGCTATCGTTTTCTACCGAGGTACGAATTCGATACGAATTTGATATGGCGAGAAATCATCGATAAGCGAAACGACCTCACCATTGAAGACGTCTTCGATATGAGCTGGCTCGATAGCGAACGCCTACAAGACCGCATCTATGCATTACAGTGGCATGTCGAATTTGGTGGATTGATAACAGAAGAAGAAAAGGAGGCGTGGTACACGATGCCGCGTGCAGCTAATGAGTAACGTTGAGTATGACATTGTTGAAGGGATGGATGCCCGTGATGTGCGCGAAAACATGAAAAAGAAAACCCGTGACGGTTGGTTTCCGACTGGTGGAATCGCTATCAATTCCGGTACGATGGGATCTCGGTTCTATCAAGCCATTTATCGCCCATTAGAAGAAAAGACACGCAAATAAAACAACATATTTGTTGTGTTAATTCCCCATTGTGGTAATATGTACATATTGAAACGGCATATTATTCACAGGGGAAACAATATGACTGCACGCGAAGCTATTACTCTTACAATCAGAACACTATTAGGATTAAATGGCGCCCGAGATTTTGGTGCGCTCACCTACGAGATAGGTAAAATCCTTTTACCATCTGCATTACTAATTATTGCTTTTTATATGTTGGGCAAGTCATTTTATGAGGTCAATCTGATCACCGCATTAATGGGGTCGGGTTTGTTAGCCTTATCTAAAATCATTATTGATAAATTCCGCAGTGAACAGTCTGCACTGGTTAAATTACCGATCGACGAATTATTCAAACAGTTCAAAGCATCACCGTGTAATCAGTTGAGATTTATCCACTTTGAAACACACAAACGCATTGTTGTTTACTTTGACAAGAAGTACCAATTCACCCTTGGCGAGTGTGAATCAGAAGACCTAGTATCTCACTACATGGAATACATTCAATCCAAAGAGGTATACGGCAAGCACGGCAAAATGGCGAGCATGAAACCTGATTTGTCATTTGACGAAAGAGGCAAAGATAGTGCCCTTATCGCAACGTTCACTCGAAACGTGGCTGCGTGCTAACGCGCAGCTGGCTGGAGTGATAAATGATGCGTCCTGCAATTGAACTAATTTCTGAAATTTTCGTGCCAGAGTCGGTGTCGACACATCCCAATGTAACCCAAATCTGTGATTCCCTTCGAGCCAGAGTCGATCTAGACGATGACGACCGTGTTATTGGCACCCAGAATACGCAAAAACCGGAGTTATATGGCTGGACTGGTGATATTGGCTGGCATGTGGACAATAAGGGTGACGTTTACTTTCTGATCCTCTCTGATAGCACTGGTGTGCTCTTTGCAGAAGGCGAGACGCCCATTTCTTACTCTCAGGGTGACGTTATTCGAATGAACGACTTTACCCGCCATCGCGTTGAGCAAAATGGCCTTGCGGTTGGTTTGTTTATGGGGGCGTTCGAGTATGGCGACGATACGAAGGCAATAAACGCTCTCACAGAAGCCGTCAGTGCGCTTACTGAGCAATATAAGTCTAATTACGACAATGCTCCACGTTGGGAAGGAAGTCCTTTACAGGATAACGAGTGTTACATTTGGCACTTTGACGAAGAGTGCAACTATGAGCGTACCTTGCTTGAACGTGCAACCGACACGCAGGGCATGATCCTTACATGCTCACATGACGGCTGCACCAAACCTGCATCAGAAATTGATCACCACTTCCCGTACATGAGCGATCAAAACCGATGCACTACGCATCAGCGGGGTCTACGATAAACGCATCACTATCTTCGGGCATGCGATCGTGATGTATCCCCATATGGTCGCTTAGACGTTCAACTTCAATTGTCGGAACAGTAATGCGCTCATGTCGCTCAATCAACATACCTGTTGATGAGTAATAATCTACGATATCGACACTATCACCACGTGAATGTGTCCCTCCATCAAAGATCACATCCATGCGTGGCTGGGTATGTACCGGCGCCTCAACTTCGAGTCTGCCAATAGATCTGCACTGAAAACTACGAAAACCATTGATAAGCACGTGATCATCCGTTACCGCGCCATAGTCGCGATCAGCGACCGTATAAATAACCTTGTGCACCAGGGTGTCTTTTTTATTTACTTTCCATGTAGTCGAGACAGTGAAATTAGCCAGATGCTCTTCAACATCGACAAATAAGCCGGTGATGGCCTTACGGCCTTTCTTGCGACAGGCAACGTGGTACGCTTTATTGGGGTATGGTCGACGGGTTACGATGTCTATTCCTGCAACCAGAGTCAGTCTTATCTCTGGGACTTCTACACTAACAAGTTCCGCAGTCACATCAGCGTATTTATTAAAAATCTTTGGCACTAAGTGTAATCGCATATCCTTTGCTCCTTTTGTCCCCAACCATGGGGTTACACATATATTTTGTTAATCAATAATACATCAATTTTGTTGTCGTGGATACAAAAAACCCCGCCGAAGCGAGGTGCATAAAAATCATTGCCGTGTTACTTTAACAGTTGAAATTTTGCTGGGCATTTTGTGCACTTCGCACGCTTAGAGCCTTTTCTGGTCTGCTTAAGCTCTCCACCGCATTTCTGACAAGACACTTCTTTGACTCGCTGTATCATACGCTCATCTATGGCATCTCTACGCTGGCTTTTTGCTGCTTTTTGCATAGGGGTTTCCTTTAATAAACCTAATGCTTTGGCAACTTTACGGTAATCTCTACTTATCCAGCGACCGCCAGGCTCCAAATGCAAACCATCCCCCATCATGTCACCCAGCCTTACAAGCTGGTTATAAAGTCGTGACTCAGCCTCTTTAGACAACCCAGATTCAGTCTTCTCCCCTTCCATGGGACCTCCTTACAACTCTGTGGCTAACTGTTTCAAGAACCCTTTCATGTATTCCGTTCGTCGCTGAGCTTCTCGTTTCGCAGCTTCAGTCCCCATACTTTGAGCTATATTCAACAGCTTCACATAGAAATGATCGAGGGTGTACTTTAAATCCTCTGGCTCTCTGTCTTCACAGAACGGATCCTCAGAATGATAAAGGGGGCGGTCTAATCTTCCGCCTACTTTCATACACCGGGCAACACCTATCGCCCCAATAGCATCCATTCGGTCGGCATCTTGAACAATCTGCGCCTCTACCGTCTCCGGCTTAACGTTCGCACTAAAGCTATGTGCAACGATGGCATGTGCCACATCGTCCAGGTAACGCGCTGGAAAAAAGCTAAGTGTACGAAGGAATTCAATCGCCTTATCTGCGGCCATCTGAGAAGCCCGAGGGCGGTCTGGGTGGTTCTTTGGTACCGAAACACAGTCATGTAACCATGCACCGGCCAGCACAACCCAAATATTTGCACCTTCCTCTTCAGCCAATTGCTTCGCCACTTTCACTACACGCTCAATGTGCGTGATGTCATGCGCGACATCGGCCGGCAATAATTCTCCGACAAATTCACGACAGTGTGCCTCTAATCGACTCAGAGCGATATGTTCACCGTCGATCACCACTTGCTTGTGGTCCATATATTCTCCGTGTTATACGTACAGTGTTGATGAGCTAAGTCTATATTAAATGCGCTCACATAACAACATTAATGTTGTTTTTATAAATCAGTGTGGTAGCATACGGAAATTGAAATTACACAACACAACAGGGGTAACCATGGCGAAAATTAGTCAGAAGCGTAAAAAGTTGCGCCAACGCCGACACCAAGTCGAATTCAACACACTGCGCAACTCGGTAGCGAAAGAGTACAAACCCTCATGGCGGAATTAAAACCGACCCATCACCTTCTTGCTTTATGTCGCGAGATGTTTGAGCGTCGAGCAAAGTATGGTGCCAACTACCCACCCTATTGGCGAATCGCATCCCGAAAGAAATTGTTAAAGGCAGGAATTGTCGAAGATACGGGGAATGGTGAGTTCTATTTTACTGAATCTGGGCTAAATTGGTATTTGTCTAACTCTAAAAAATAAAACAACAAAAGTGTTGTTTTTGTGTCCCTCTGTGGTAATATGGTCTTACTGAAAATCATCATGTCACTACAGGGGAAACAACATGATTTCACTATCTACAATCGCAAGCCAATTTAATACTGACAAAGCGTTTATTGAAGACGCCATTTTACTTATGCAATACATTGTCGCCGACGTTCGTGAGGCGCCAAATGGCATGATCGTTTCTCGCGACGATACCGGTATGAGCGTATCATACCAAGCGTACAAGTGGGCTATTGGGTTCAATGTTCGCATTACCGACGCCGACCAAATTACTCGCATGGAAAGCGCTATCGAGAAGAACATCAATGTACTTCAGCCGATGATCGACGAATATGAGGCCATCTGTTCAGAAATAAACGTGTGGATGTTCTATGGCGCAGAAAAGATCCGCAACTCATATAAAAACAAAATTGATTCTGGCGCCATCGCAGAAGACACAACCTATGAAGCTTACAAAGAGACCATAATGGGCCCGTTACGCGAGGATCATGACATTGCCAAGAATCGAATTTATCTAGGCGAGTGCAACTTACACCCTAATAAGCACCTCCAGTCTCTTGGCTTGAAGTTTATCCGCTTTGAGAGTATTACACCGCTTTATCGTGACTAATCACATAAAAAAATAAGGCTACCGACCGACGTTGATAGCCTTATTTTTCTAACAACACAAGTATTACTTGCCTTTCCGCTTACGCATACCTGCCATACCTAACAAACCAAGCGACGCTACTGCTGCGCCACCTAGCGGCACTTTAAACGCAAGTTCTCCATCAATGGTTACTAAGCTTGCATCCATCACCATGTAAATACCGGTGTAATGATCTGACGAGTAACCTTGACTTACTTCTGGCGCGTAGTAGTGACCAGCCCCTGTTGACGTGGCGATGAATCCTGCACGCCCCATCAAGCTTGCTTCACGGTCCTGCCAGAAATAACCAGAACCATAATGATATCCACTAGAACCCCAGGCACCGCCACCCATAAACTCTTTAAAGGCGTTGTACTCATCCATCTCAACACCGTAAGTGGTATCTGTAAAGTCAACATAGCTTGCATGGTTAGTGTAGGTCCCTTCTCCAAAGAAGTTCTCCCACAATTCGTACACTTGGCCTGCATCGGCAAGGCTCCAACCCTCAAATTCGCCACCAGCCTCCGTGGCTGCCTCCGCGCTATTAAGATGGTAATAACGAGTTAAATCAAATTTCATCCATGCAAGCCCAGTCTCTGTATCGACCGTAACCATACGGTCACCATAGTTGAAATCTGCGTGAATCATTTCCGCTTGGCTTGCACCCGCAACCATCATTAAGCTTGCTGCTAATAAAGTCCGTTTTAACATGCTTATTTTGTCCTGTGTAAAATATAACAACATCAATCGCGTTCAAAGGGCGAGATGCGACGTAATCCTTTACGCTGACATCCCTTTTAACGCTGCCAGTCGAATAGATAGTTCATTTCAGCAATTCCCATGCCAAATATATTGCACTGATAACAACAAAAGTGTTGTTTTTATCATTATTGTTTGATAGTATATTCATATTGAATTAAATGACTCACAGGGGAAACAGTCATGAACAGACTTCAGAAAGAAATCCATCAGCGCCAACTAGCGCAACCGCAAGTAATAGATCGTAAGCGAACCGCGAAAACGAGCGCGCGCGACATCGTCCAATATGGTAGTGCAGCCTCTAATTCTTTCAGCCATTTCCTTACTACTGAAAAAACGAAAGATATCAAATTTCGCGCTACTTCAATTGATATCATGGTAAATAGCCTTGCTGGCGCTAAGCTGGAACTAAAAAGGCTTAACAGTCTGCGCAACAAAGACATTCGTAGACCGGTTGCGGCCATTTATATGGCAAGAGCACGTAGAATGAACGACGGCGTCGCACCGAAAAATATAGGCGAAGCCATTGAAACACTCATTCGAGAGCAAGTCTCTTATTGTAAGGGGCTGGTTCTTTCTGCTCGACAGATCCGTACCGCCGCCGCGCCTTCTATGTGAGGTGATCATGAAACTATCTCAATTGCAGGGGTTGCTCAAAACCCCTAAAAAGCTTCGCGAAATGCTGGTGGTTGACCGTCCAGGTACATCAATGCCCGTTGACACTGCCGAGGCCTTAAGTAAGCACCTGACCGACACTGAGTATGAAAATTACCGTACAGTAAAGTTCGATGAAGAACGTGCCGTTGTCGAGGCCCACTGCCCTGAATCAGATTTGATGCTAGGGTATGTGATCATAAAATAAAACAACATTTTTGTTGTTTTTAAATCTCTTTTTGGTATGATGATTCTATCTTAATGGTTTCCAATTCTAAAGGGCTTAACATGCAAGCAAATGCTGATGTAATTAACGTTGATAACACGATCATCTTTCGCTGTGACGAGTGGCGAGATGGCAACATCAGTGAATTTGATGGACATGTCCAGTCAGTAAGAGAAGACGGCGTGGATGTTGTGTACCTAAGTGGCCACCGCACACGCAACGACTTCATACCTTTCAAAGATATTATCGCCAAGCTGGATAAACGGAAACCCTACATTAGCCTGAAAAATGCGCCATACCGAGGCCATTTCATTGAATTTGAACCACAGGGGACACCAGATGAATCAACAGAACAGAACAGAAGCAGCACAGAAAGCTGACACTCCAAGCAAACCTAAGACACTGTCAAAGTCAGTGCTTGGACACCTAAATCGCCGATTTAAAAAGAAGTAGAGCGCTATGGAACTAATTACCCTAACACCGCAGAGCAATATTGCTGACGTTATCACTCACTTTGTTCAACTTGATGAGCAAGGCCTTACATTTAACCCTGACAACCAGGCTCATGATTGTCTAAGGGGCAAAGGACTATCTCCTGTCGCACTTGGTCAGATTGACGCTAATAACCGTATCGCACGTCAGATTTGTGCAAAAGAGGGTGTTGATTCCTTTGGTATTTACATCGACGTCCATGACTCAGACGAACCTGCCCGAGAAATAAAAGCAGAAAACTACGTAAAATAACAACATAAGTGTTGTTTTAATGGGTGTTGTTTGGTACGATTATTTTATTGAAATATGTCATTAAACAGGGGAAACGAAATGGCTGACAAAACCAACATTGAAAACTTTGAGCTTGATTGGAAAAAAGTTGGCGAGAATGCCAACGCCGACAAGTTAGAAGCGCATGCTTTTGGGCACAAAGTTGAACTCTATCGTGCTTGGGGTGACATGGTTTGGTGTATACGCATAGATTTTCGTGGTACCCGTGGTTTCGAGTCTGAAGATGACGCCAAACAAGCTGCAAATCAAAAGATCCGAAAAAGACTTAAACAACGCTTTGAGAAAGCCACTGCTGACTTGGCTGCGTTTAACGAAGCAGGCTTAGATTTTACTGAACTGGCGGAGGCGTAACCATGGCACAACGTCCACTAGAAAAACGCGAAGCCGAATTCCTTAATGCTTGCGGCGTTGATACGTCTAACGGTTTCTGGTCTGAAGATATTGCATATTGGAAAACCCAGGAACCTGACCTTTATCGTGAATATGTGACGCTAGGATAACCCTATGGACCAGATTATTTGGAACATGGTCGGTGACGCACTGGGGATGCTCTGGAGTATTTTTGCTACCCCAGCAGGTTTTATTGGCTTGCTCTTACTTATATTCTTCGCGGGACTTAAAGTTGCACCCAATCTCATGGAATCATTTTTTCGCAGTTTGGGTTTATTTCTTTACATGATTGCTAAGCTTCTATGGGAAGGCATTGAACGCCTTTTTTCGATGATCACAAAGGATTGAATATTATGGAACCGAACACACAAATTCACATTGAACAAGATGGTATCGACCTTTTTGAATCAACGTGCAACCGTATCATTTCTGAAGTGTTTGGGCGTGACCCCAACTCTACGCTTGTAACAGACATTTCTGATGTCAGCGATTTCAGCGTAACTCAAGAAGAGTTAGATAATCATGTTGCTCTTATTAAAGAAAAGTTTGGCGTCGACATGAAACAGAAAAATGACTGGACCTTGCTTTCTCTGTGCCGCGATATCGAATTGGCAAAGTCAGCAAGTGTTCGTCACTAAACAGAATTACGGCTGGTGTAGCTCACGTGTGCAGTAGAGCGCCCAGGTAAGCTGATCACTTATCAATGGGAGGTAGCGAGTCCACTCTCGCCACCGGCCACCACATTAGGGCCTGCCCAACCCCTGTTACGGGCGGGCCCGATTTTTTAAGGAGAGGGGTATGCATTTGTTTGTTGCTATTGTCGCACTTGTTACTGGTTCTATGTTTCAAGTTGCTGTGAGTATTTCTGCCGCCACCCCAGATGCCAATACGCTTAATTACTTTGCCATATTTGTCGTGGCCTGCATCATCGCAACCAAAAACATGCGTCACCCATACAAGCTGATCACCAAGCGCTCTTGGACAAAGAACTTTGACGCCTACATCGCATCAACCGCGCTAATAGGTCTCATTGTAGACTCTGTCCTCTCTGATGTGACACGAATAGCTAACCCTGTACCAATTATTACGATGGGGTTCATGTACGTCGGGATCCGACATTTGCTGAAAGGCCTTTACCCTATACTTTACGAGCCTTCATAGGTTCCATTAAAATAATTCAATTTATTTTACAAAAATAACAACAAAAGTGTTGTTTTATTCCGTGGGTTTGGTATGATGGACACATATCGAGATGACATGCCAATCACAGGGGAAACAGCATGAACTTTGAAATAGATTCACTTTACATCGTAGCTAAGAATGACCGAGCGTTATTAGAGCGCATCTTCCAGGGCATGTTCGTAGTAGCACGCCGAGTATTAGGTTACTCACCACGCGGAAGCTCTTACCCTTTCACTACAGCAGCGCGCTGGGAAGGTAACGGCGATTTCGTTCAGGATAAAGCATTTTACGACGGTAAAGATGCAATTGATTTGAGTGTTGAGGATTACCCTCACAAGAACACGAAAGGCCGTGACAACAGCAAGTACCACGTTTTCGTCACAATGACTGAAACGAATGAAACTAGCCAGAACGGCATCATTCGTCAACTTCTTACTGAAGCAGGTGAGATCGACGTAAATAACGTGAATACAAATACATTGGCAAAAGAACTGTTCAAAGACTATTTCCAAGACATGGTTGCTTTTGCTCGCACCAGCCAGACGTATGCCAAAGATTGGCAGCGTATTGCTACTAACGAGGCAGCCTAATGGTTGCCCCTAACGCACTCGTAAGTGCGATGGTTGATGCCATTAAAAATGGTGAAGATCACCGATTACTCGTTAAAGAAGAGTTGCGCGCCAGTTTGAGTGGCATCGTTTTATGGGAACAAGCAAAAGACAAAATGCTTTTGGGTTACCAAGGCATGCCTCGCACCTCTAAGAAATTAGTAACGCTAGGCGTTTACATCATCGAGGGTGAATACGTCTGCTTACACCGCGATATCTATAAAGCGCTTAAGGAAAAAGACGCTAAACGAGACCGACTGTTGGAACGACTTATACGAGCCAACAAAGGCGAATCACTAACGGAACAAGAGCTGGCCGAGTTTGAATAACTTGCCAGCCAAAGCATACAGGGACTTAACATGAGCGATACACGTAACCTACAGGACAACACGGAATTGATGAGGCTTCAAGCTAAGGAGTTTAAGCTAGCGGGCATCAGTCATCTCGGCATTGAAGATGAATGGCACCAATCCCCGCTGTTTCTTGAGTTTGTAGGAACGAGCTCCCGTTATGTCAAAGACATATTGGAGATCCCCGATAACGTGCGACTGGATTTATCTGTTTTTCAGCCAGACTCACTCACAGGGAGCTCTAGCACGATGAACATTAGCCGCCAGGTGCGCGAAATAAAGTACCACGCAAAAGGCATCCTACTTAAAATTTTCCTGCCAGAGATCAAAGCGGCGGAAAACGGCTCAATGAATGTGAGTTATGCGAAACCAAGAACCGCATTTATTTATGGCAACACCTATGAGGAAGCTATTTACAAGGCGGGCGTGTTCGCTGATTGTTATGTCGACCTGTCGCTGGCCTGCGATCGATTGATGTTTGAAGATGGCACTCTATTGTCGTCGAAACTTCAGCCATCAAGCATTGGGCGAGAGGTTGTAAAATCTATCCGGAAGATGCTTCCGTATTAACGTATTCGAGCGGTCGGGTCCCCTGCCCGATTGCTCACCCTTTTTGAGTGGCGGGATCCCCTGTCCTGTCGCTCAACCCTATTCCCCTGAGGTAAGCCCCGCTCATTGCGGGGTTTATTTTCACTGATAAATTACCTGACACTATCACAACCATAAAAGTCGCGATGTAAAATACTTATACGTTCTCATCCATTTATCCCAATGAAACAATCATTCAAGTTGGCGCACGCTTTGCACTGCACAAGTGAATCAAGTTTTACGCGACACAGGACATAAAATGAAACGGACTTTACTTGCCTCAGCATTAGCGCTGACGACTGCGTTTGGAGCAAACGCGGAATTACTCTCCTTAGATAGTGATTTCGGCACCGACACGATCACCTACGATACCCAGACAGGACTTGGCTGGCTTGACGTGGAATTCACGGACAAAATTTCGTATAACACCATGTTAGATCGTCTCGAAAACGATGACGCATACGAGCATTATCGCTTGGTCACGTACGCTGAATACGAAGACATGATCAACAAGTTATTCCCGTCACTTTTCACAGCTACAAGTTTTTATCAGGGGAATAAAGCTTCTCCTATTGTTGATACAACTGAATCAGCATTGTTCCGTGAACTTTTCGGCAATGGCAAGCAAGTTGATATGGGGAAAGCCTCCGACGGTGAAACACTACGCTGGGCTGGCTCAAACAGTTGGAACGCAGGCCAGGTTGCATATACGGAACATTACACATCTCCAGGCGGCGCTTCATTAGATTCAAATAGAACCTATGGCAACTCAACAAGCGTCAATGGCTGGTTCCTTGTTTCAACAGGTGAAGTTAATCTAAGCGATGGTACATTCAACGCAAAAGACGTCCCTGCCCCCCTTCTAGGCTTTGCTGGACTTGCTCTACTGGCAATGGGCATTCGCCGCCGGCAGGATTAAACGAACCTACACCTTCTTTTAAAAAGCCTCGCATCTGCGGGGTTTTTTATTACTCAAACCAACGTCCCAATTTACATTTATCCGCTAGCATAAAGCGCAAATATCAGAGAAGGAAACTACGACATGGAATGTCATAAAAACGACCATATTCAAAGGGCGTTCAAGAGAGATGTTGCAGTAAAGGTGCTGACAAGTGCACTGATCATTGCAGGCGTGTCCATTAGCTCTTTACTGTCGCAACAGGGGATCATAAATGACCGCATGGAGATGTTTGGCCCGCTTTTCATTATTATCGCTCTTATTGTTGGAGCAGTTAGCTATAAGGGGCAACGCAAAGAATATAGCAACTTTCGTTTTCGACTTCAGATAAAAAGCAATGCTGGAATGAGCGCTGAAGAGTTCGACAAGAAACTATCTTCAATCAACAAGGAAGAATATACGTGTCGATTCGTTAACGGATCCGTGGCACTCGCAACAGCAATTGCCTTTCTAATCCAAATTATCCCCGGCTCATCAACCGGACCTAGTTACGTTGCCATGAGCGTACTAGGCCCTTTGAGTCTTTATCATGCATACCAGGTGTTCACGGCTTCCGATTGGGTGGGTACTCGACGAGAAATGCTAAAGGCCGTCTATGCCACCACTAAAAACTCATAATGACAAGGAAGTTAAATATGCCTAAGTACACGTCAGATCAGTCTGTTCGCGATGGGATTATCGCAAATTACGAACATCACCGAACGGTTTCGCTCATCGCTATGGTTACCCTGTTAGCTGGTGGGCTTTTGAGTATTGGCCAGGATACCGAGATTATACAATTTCTGTTATCCTCGTTTATGCTTGCTGTAAGCGTTTTATTACTGTTCAATGCTAACGGTGACATGCATGAGCAACTTAAGCAGATGAAAGAACCAATGGTACTTGAAAATGGTGAGTTCAATGCTATTCAACAGGTTCGTAAGCATAACAGCAACGCACTCCTATTTAGTCTAATCATACTTTTTGTAAGTGCCATTTCCATGTACATGCACGTTGATTCATCCTTATCTAACTCTGGCGATTTTTCTGGGGGTATGTGTGGAGTAATTGGCATTATGTGCTGGTTTATCATTCACTCAATTGGTGACATTTTCCGAATCATTCGATTTATAGGCTTGAGTGAACAAATGGTGCGTATACGCTTTGCGCTGAAGCAGCATACAAAAGGTAGTAATGGTGCTTAGTTTGTCTTTTATGCGTTCATCTAAATTGTAGTTAATGACAAAATGGACACTCTCATAAATACACCCATATCAATTGTTTGTGAGAAATTTTTGTAGTTATTCACTATTTCATTTGTAGTTAATCAACAAAAAACAGGGTAACAATGTCACCCTGTTTTTTCTATCTAACAATCGCTCACCATTACGTTTAGTACGATGATTTGCGACGGCCGAGACCGATTAGCACCAACCCTAAAATAGATACCATTAGAGGGGCTGACACATTACTTACAAGGCTCTCACTCTGCGTGAACGTAACATCGTCATAGACGGCTCCGCCATCACCTACAACACCATAGTAACCACCAGCGCTATAGTCAGTTTCATAACTAAAGTTGTTCATTTCATTCGTAACCAGGTTTGTCATACTGACATCAATACGCGTACCGTAGTCGATCACCTCGATGCGGACAGGGCTGTCATAAAAAGATTCGCCAGAATCTGGGTTGTGTTGCTCATAGGTGTCATCAAGATTAGTGTTGTAACTCACGCCGGTATGACCACCTTGGAAGCTATGTACGCGCAGATAGACGCTGTTTAAAGGTTCGTGCCAGTAATCGTATAAATTATCTGTGTCAGCGGCTCTGAGCGCGATTACGGCGATATCGTCATATAAGAAAGATACCGTCATGCCGAAACTGATCGGGGCGCTTTCTGTTGCAAAGTATTGAGTGGACGTGCGGAAGATATCTCGATTAATCGGGCGAAGTGCCTCCCCATACATATTGGCGCTACCATTAGTCTGCTCAAAGAAGTCGCTGTGACTGCCATCACTGAAATTCTCGGTAGATGAGATTGTCTCTGCCTGAGCAAAACCCGCTCCAAGCATCGTTAAACTCAATAAAGCTGCTTTTAAATACCGACCTAACATAAGGCCTCCCTGTTTGCATAGTCCCTGTTATGTGGATATTGCAAAGGAAATGCCACAACTTGTGCCATTTTGAGAGGGGTTAACTCGGTGCCTAGTAATAAAAACCGACACTTTGCCAACATATGGGGAAACTTCGTCGCATTATTTTACATTCCTTCAGTGGTCAACCTGCTACTATAGTTTTAGCAATGGAGGTGAGTTATGGATAACCAGAAAATTAAGCGGCCATTGATGGCATTAAAGAGACGTTTTTTGTCTCGTCAGCGTGAGCGAAAAATTGTATCTGTTGTCGGAAAACGTGATATTCATTTATCTCAGGGGCGATATTTAACGGAGCAGGATATCGATAAAATGAGAGAGGCGGCTTTCTCCAGAACTGACTGACCCAGTAGGATGACCCAGTAGGATGACCCAGTAGGATGACCCAGTAGGATAACCCAGTAGGATAACCCAGTAGGATAACCCAGTAGGATATTGTGGTTTTATGTCAAAAAGAGATAGGTTTTTGATTTATCTTCGAAGTTATATCGGAAAGATTTAAGGTAGAGGCGCCACCAGGGGAGTGGCGCCGCTAAACTTATTTCAAAATGCGGACTTCTGTTGTCTCCTTCAGAACGGCATCAAAGAAATCATCCCCCTCGCGGACATCAATTCGATCATTAGGGAACCATTCCAGCATTGCAACGTTACGCTTATCAACTTCCTTTGGAGGTAACGTTTTACCGTTCCTTTCCAAGTGCAACACTGTCAGTGTATCTTCATCTTCTGAACTAAAGTCATACACACTAACGAAATCAAAATGAACGCCATCCAAGAAAGCGTCACCATGCGGGCTGTCTTTTACCGCATCCAGATAGCAATTTTTGACAATTGCGGCACCTTTTGGCTGTGCATAAAGGGTTTGAAACTTAAACTCGCCAGCCGTTATAGTGACATCTCCCTCTATAGGGATAAGCAATGATTCTTGCATTGAATCCATGCGCAACGAAACCACTTTGCCTAGTACCGGCTTATCCGGAAGATCATGAAATTTCACCGCAGACACCCACTCTTCGTTAAGGGAGGCCGTTAGTTTTTCTTTTATCTCTTTACCCTCCGCCATATACAACGATGTGAGTAGCGCTTGCATCAACATCGCCATGTTACGGCTCCTGAACGCATTGGCATAACCCACCTGAAGTGAACCGATATACAAAGGTACCCATTCGGTCATCTCCTGATTATGCGCGCTTGGTGCTGATAAAGCCCACCCTTGACGCCCTCCTGATGAAACCTCATCACCTTTTAAGAATCCGGCAGACGTACACGGGAAGTGGAAGCGCAAGCGGTCAATGATCCACGGTGTAATTTCATTGAATAGCATCGCAGCTGGCAACTCACCTAACACATCAGCGTAAACCATCAGAGCACGCTCTTCAGGGTTTTCCATCACGTCATAGTGACCAACCTTGTTCCAGTAACCTTGAAGCTGTTGATAGCCATTCGGGAAGCCCAGGTGATTACAGATAACATCACGTAGCTTTTCAGAGCGTTTTGGCCCTACATGAAAATCAAGACCTTGACCATAAGCTGAGTTAATAGAAGCGATGTAAGCGTTAAGCTCTTCATCGTTTTTAGGCATGAAAAAAGAAGGTTTTGTGTTCATAAATACTCCAATATTAACCAAACAATCATGTGCATATAACGTGTCGTTTCTTTTGATGCAGAATCGTTTGGCTCAATGGCTTATGAACTCAAACAAATTATTTATCAATGGATTACCAGTATCGCTCGTGCGACTCGACACAACCGAGGCTCCCGCCTCACGCAGTCCGGTCATAGCGAAGATGCCGTCCAACGTGTTAAAGCCATCATACCGCAGGTGAAATTTAAAAACAACTATTATGTTGTATCTATTGTTGTGGGTAAGCCTAAATGCTTTATAATGGACCAGGTGAAGTAACCATGATTAAGGAAGTTGCATGACTAAAGGAAAGTGGGTACCCGTCGCTGAGCGCCACCCAGACCAAAGGGGTCGATATCGTTGTAAAATCACCAATAACGGTCGAGAATTTGAAGCTGAACGCCGTCTGACCATCATGTCAAATGGACACCACCACTGGTCCGGAGGATGCCGCCCCTTTACCGATCATGATGTTATTACGCATTGGTTGGAGGCGGACTCTAATTAAAGTCCCAGCAAAGGGGGTGCTGTAATGCTCACTGTGAAGCCAATGAACATGGTTACCGTGACTGCTATCCCCCAAGCTGCCATACCTGTGATAAAAAGTGTCGGACTGCACGCCAACTCTTCTGGGGTTTTCCGGCGAGTAAGTTTCCACCATGAAAATAGAAAAATCGCAATACACCCTATACCAAGCACCATAAATGTTATTTTTTCCATCGATTAAAAGTCCTTTTATTAATCACTAATAGCGATTATTGATCACGACAATATTTACCGCAATAAAAACAACAAAAATGTTGTGTTTAAATTTTATCTTTGGTACTATGGCTACATAAGAAATTCATTGTTACTGGGGAAACACAATGAGCACTATTCATCACTTACACTACGTAAAAAGCGGCTCTGGCTTAACTGTACCATCGGGCGATGTACTTCAGGCGAAACTTAATTCGATGGAACTATCGCCAGGCGACACCGTCCGCATGATCGACGGCGCTTTGTTTGGTCGTGTTGTATCTAACTTCACTGACTTCGACCACCAGAACACCGAGGAATTCTGCAAAGAAATCGTCAAGCATGAAAAGGGATTGGCCCTCATGCGTATGATTGGCGGGAAGCTTCACTTTATTCAGTATGTCTATTGTGATCGTCGCATCGTCAAAGAGAATGGTGACACAGCATACCAAGTGCTAGGCGTTGCATTCGGTGAGCCTGTATGGGTTAACGTTGATGATTCTTACCGCTGTTACAATCGCGATTGTTACGACAGTGACAAAGCGGCTTACACCCATGGCCACCAGCTATGGCCACTAGTTTGTTAAGGACATTTCATGGCAACCGAACTCATAGAGCCCCTTAAAGATGGGTTTACCTATCCTGTTTGTATGGCTGACGGCTCAATTCAAGAGCTGTACCATATGCAGGAGCGCTTTTTCGACAGCAATGCTAACGATGTGAGCGATAAAGTTTCATACCGGACCATCTGGGTAGAAATGCGGCATCAGCGTTCAAGTAAAATTTAAAATAAAACAACAAAAGTGTTGTTTTTAAAATTCCCTTGTGGCATTATATCTGTATTGAAAACGCAGCATTAATCACAGGGGAAATACATGCGCATTTTACTTTCTAAAAACTTCTACAGCTCAATGCTTTCAGTGGCAAACCCTAACCCAGTTAAGTGGGATTACACCTACGTACTATCTGCCATCGCTGAGCTAGGCATTGAAATGCCGGTCGATACAAAATTCATGTTCAAGACAGAATTTAATGTCGAGCTTCCAAAAGAGGAAAATGCTCGCGTTCTGGAATACATTTTTGCGAAACACAAAAATGTTAAACGCGAAGAACTTACCGAGTACGTAAACAAAAACACTGGATTTCGCGTCGAACTGGGGAAAGTTGACAAAATCATCAATGATGAACGTGATCTCTACTTCCGTTGCGGCTACACAGGCAAGCTTATCCCTACCAATAAAGCGGAAGGTTATGAGCATGCCAGTTACCTAGAAAATATCGACTATGCACCTGAAAAAATGCGTTTATGGCGATTAAAGAACGTTGAAACAGGCATCGTCAATGACTACACCACTGAGCAGGTTAAAGTTGAACTTGCTAAATACGGCAAGTCTGTAGACAAGCAATCCTTACGACAAGCAATCATTGGCAAATTCGCCCTTGTAGACGAATAACTTACCAGCCCACAATAGATAAGCCCGCCACATGGTGGGCTTTTTTTGTTTTTGGCATGATACCTGCTCGAACAAAGCTCAAACCCCTGAACGCTAAGCGTAAACCGTCAATAGTGTAAAAACTTTCTACACAATAATCGGTCAACAGGGAGCTAAATGGAATTTGCTTTACATAAGGATATTGAAGTGATCAAAAAAACATTACTCGCTGCTACGTTACTTGCAGCCACAGGGGCCGCTCACGCCGGTTTTGTCGAGTATGACTGGGAAACTGCCGGTGATGGCCAAGTTACGCTAGACACTACTTCTGGTAATCTATGGTTAGATCTTGATGTCACTGCTAACATGAGCATCAATGAGGTTAAAGAACTTGTCGCTAATGACGCCCGTTATGCTGGATGGCGACTACCGACTTTAACTGAGCTTTATCAGTTAGCGAGTAATATGTTCGTCACCATTGACCCCGAAACGCAATACCGTGGCACAACACGCCACACTAGCGGAAATGCAGCCCACTACTTAATGGGTCAGGCCGATGGTGGTGCGTACACATATGGCATTTATGAAAAGAACGGCGGCACCTATCTTTTTGGCTCTGGCCCAAACGGACTGTATCTTAACTACGCGTGGGATTCGAGCGGATTGGACTGGAATCGCTCATTAGAGGGGGTTTACCTTGTCTCTACAGATTACAATATTTCTGTAGACTCGACTCAGATCAACAATGATATGAACGTAAGTGACGTATCAGCCCCACTTGGTTTTGCCGCTACCGGTTTATTGCTAGGTTTCGCTGGAATGCGACGCAGAAACGCATAGTTAACTCCAGATTTAATAAAGGCTGCTTTGGCGGCCTTTCTTTTTGCCGGTGTGAAATTTCTGATACAATATCGCCATAGATTGATTCAATGGAATAAACAAGCATGGATAAGGGAAGAAGCCGGTACCTCGTTAACGTCGGAACGGTTGGTCACGTTGACCACGGTAAAACCACGCTCACTGCTGCCATTACTAATGTATTAGCACGAGTTTACGGCGGCCAGGCGCAAGACTTCGCAGCACAGTCATACATTACACCCCCGGACAAAAAACGAAAACCTGCACGCCATCTCGCCAGTTATAAACGCGACAATGCCCATTTATCCAAGCTGTCATCACAGCGTTTTCGTCACCAAAATACCAATCGTAAATAATTACAATTAAAACAACAAAAGTGTTGTTTTATTTCCTCAGTTTGGTAATATGTCTATATCGAAATGACATGCCAATCACAGGGGAAGCAGCATGGGTAATGAAACTTTTTTTCTGAACAAAACTATTAATGAAGGTCTTCAGGCGCTTCATGCAGACACTGATGACTTAACCAGTGATATCACTTGCTTAACCAACATACTTCATGCAGTAGCCGAAGCTGGCAACCTGACGCCTGAGCAGTTCAAAGCGGCCATGAAGTCTGCTTTATCTCACGAACTTGATGAGCCTAAAAAAGAGCGCACTATGCTCACAGAGGGCGACAACACTGTTAAATTTCTTACTGACACTGTCCATTACGTTGAAATTCAACTTGATGACCCATCAACGCATACAAATAATGGTCACCCAAAAACCAAAGCAACAGTATGGATTGGTTTAAATCGCAGTTACCACGACATCATCAACGACCGAACAAGAACACCGCGTTTTATTGCAGGCGACGAAGTGACCAGCGTCTTTTTCGAACGTGCTGATTACTATGAAGCAGCTAATGGTAAAGCGCCATTCTTGCAGTTTAATTGCTCGCGTTGTGGCAGTGGCTTATCACTGAATAAATGCAATGGCTGCGGCCACGAGTTTAAAGATGACAAATTCCGTTCTGGCGGCGCTCCAGCCCTAAGCAAAGAAGTCATCGAACTGATCAAAGCAAAGCAGACTGCATTTTTCGACTTAGAGAATAAGGAATTGACCAATGTATAACACCGCACAAATGCCACCAGCCCTATTCTCTCTAATGGCTTTACAGGTTAAAGCGAAAGAAGGCTCGACCGCTCATGTTGCGGTATTCGTCAACACCTTAGATCTGTCATTAAGCTTTGAGGTTGAATGTGTTGCCGAAGTACCCATGATCGGACTGTTTGGCAGAGAGCTACCAAGCTACGCTCGAAACTCAGCACGCGCAACCGTTGATAAAGTTATCGAGTCGGCAAAAATTACTTTTGGTTCAGGCATTAATAAAGTCGACGTTAGTCCAGCAACAAACGTCATTGACTCTCTGCTTGATAGCTGCCCACAAGATGAATTTAGAAATTCAGAAAACTGGAAGCTTGAGCCAGGGGAACGCACCATTGCTTATGACTCAAATGAAACCCCTATTTATGGTGGCGAGACGGTCATTTGTATCGATGCAACCGAACATGGCGACTCAGACAGTGAGTTTGATCTTGTAGAAAACAAAGTCTACATCGTTGATGAAGTGCATGACGAAGAAAACCTATTAAGCCCTATGATCTTGCTTAAAGACTCCAATAGCGGCCCAGTATTCCCAAATCGTTTTGTCGTGCAAAGTAAAGGAGTGGGTCTTTAATATGTTTACTTACCTCACTTATACGCTGCCGAAGTTCCTCAAGCGAAACAATCTTGATAAGCGTCGATACATGATACCGATTACAGTTGGCGCGGTAACTTTCATATTTTCTTTGCTGCACCTGCTGAGAGCAGATATTGCCATTTCTTACACGTTGGCCTTGTTGCCAGCGTTATACTACGGCTATTTGATTTGTAACCTTGCTACCGTTAATTACGACTTTGACATTGCCGAATTGAACCTGAGTACAGACGCCCACAAGGTGTTGTCAAATATCGCCAAGGTTAGTAATGACGATTTGGTTTTCAGTTTTCTCACTATCAATAAAGAAACGGTCGGACACCTTTCTTTTGATGAGCAACGACGCATATTGGCAGAGATAAAAACAGCCATTGCTCTATGTAAAACAGACCTCACGCTTCGATTCCGCGCTGGCATTAGCAGTGAAAAGATTGAGGATGAAAACGTAAAAAACTTCGTTACCCAACTGATTTCTAAAATCACCATTGAAATCAGATTTAAAGACGTTGAGACGTTACGAAGCAAAGGTATCAATATATAACGTCGTTTTAACTTATTACGAGTTCATCTGCGAGGGCTACTGTTATGGCGAATACACTGCAAATTTGCGACATCATTAGTTATCAAGGGGGTGCGTCTGAACCGCACACGTATCGGGTTCGAAGCTTCCTAAAGCAATGGACTCCACCCCCCTTGAACGAAGATGAATTAGCACTTATGGAGTTGCTTGATGATGACATTGACACTCCGAAAGATATTAAATTGCCTCCGCGTATTGCGTTAGTTCGCTGCACTCCAGAGGAAGCTGAATTTGTTAGCGCTTCTGGCGTATGTGGTATTGTCGCACCACTGACACATGTTCAGCGTATAGGTTGCGCTTCGTGGGACGAAGATATGATCAGAGAAGAACGCGAACGCTACGCAAAACTTGACCCGGATAGAGCTCAAAATCGCCCGGTCTTCATCGATGACCACTGGGGATTTTTGGAATCCAGACAAACCAGCTAACCCTATTTTTAAAGGGGTGGGCGTCCCCTGCGCCTGCCCCGTTCCTCCTGCCAAAACTTTTTTGAAAATAATTTAAAAAAATAACAACAAAAGTGTTGTTTTTTATTTTAGCTTTGGTATATTAGAACTATCGAAGCACAGGACGTAAACACAGGGGAAACATTATGTCTAAGCCAACTAAAAAAGTACAACGCAGCACTCAAGAATTAAACGCACGCTATGCACGTTTTTGTGAATCTAACGACTTGGATTCACGCATCGCACCAGAGCTACAAGTAGCCGAAAATGACAAGCAACGGGTTTGGTTAGATAACCTAGTTGCTCAACTTCAAGCAGCAGAGCTTGACGGTCGCAAACTGGCTCGTGGTCGTACAGAGGTTGTTCGTGAAATCTCTCGCAGCACAGGCGTTAAACGCGCACTAAAAAGCGCTCTAATGAACACTATCAATGTCGTAGTTGATATGTCGCCTAAGCCAGCATCATGGATGCTTGAAGCTCAAAAAGAAGCGGTTCAAGTGCGTGCAATGAGCTACGAGCGCGGTCAACAAATGGCGCTATTTAGCTAATCATCTTCTGGGTAGGTCGCCTGTCATGGGCGGCCATTTTCATTTCAGAAGTCGCTATCTCGCTGTTACTGACAAAAGGAATTACTTACCATGTACGCTGTACACCAATCAAAGTCGAAACGAGTGCTTGTTACAGGTTCCTGCATTAGCATAAGAATCTCTCGCATGCTCTCAGAAGAAGACTTGATCGTTAAAATTACAGAGCCGAACGACTCAAATTCACCCATCCCGCGAAGCCACAACCTTTCTCGCTGGCCAAATAAGCATCGGGTGGAGAAAATGGGGAAGCGTCGCGGCCGTAAATGTCGCAAATAGGATTTTAACGAGCCAAGTGGCGCCACAAACGCCTATTTATATTGGAGCTATAAGAATGCCAAGTAATGCCAAAACAACCGCTCAGCGCGCTGCTGAGGCTTTAGAGCTTATTCAAAAAGTAACTGGTCTTCCGTTACCAGGCACAGAACAGCATCAGGAGTTACTGAAAAAGTTAACCATCACCTACAAAGAGCAAGACCGAGACACTCGCCATGCATGTGCCGAGAACGTCAACAAGTGCACTGACTGGAATGAGTGTGGCGACCTGAGTTCTACGACTGGCGCGCTAATCAGTGCTAACGAAGCCCATAGCGCTTGCATGAACACAAATATTACGTAAGGACGCTTTATGCTTGAATCTGAAATCATCCCTGAATTAATGTCTATTGCAGGCGCAGCAATGGGGTTTATTTTTGCCCGTGTTGCAAGCTGGCGCTTTAAAAGTCGGAGAGACCACCCTTTTTATGAATGGCCAAGTGATCACATATTCCCTGCTCTTTTGTCGCTGGTAATAGTAGGCCTACTCGTATCATGGGTGAATACAGATAATCTCATGAATGGTAGTAATTGGGACGCATACGGCCGACGTGACATGATCATGTCATTTGTCATTGCCGGGCTATTGACTACCATGGTGATCTTGAAGCGAGCATACCGATGCACCATCAGGCAAAGCGAAGAGCGTCTCGAAGAAGTTCAATCGCTCAGAGATGAAGTCTCCGACCTAAAAGGTGGCGTACCAATGCGGGGGCGGACTCACGAATAGACTCTTTTCCGTTGGATAATTTCAATTCTTTTAACTTAAATAACAACATAAATGTTGTTTTAGTGGTTCGGTTCTGTATAATATAGGGTATTGAAAGATTGTTGTATGGAGGTGATATAAATGCGCAAACAAAAAGAAATGTGTAGCAACACTAAAGCTGGATGGATATTTGGATTGGCGGGGGCTGTCATGCTATTCGCAATCTCTGCCGCAAACTACGCATCAGTCCCGGCTCAATAGTTCTCAAAACCCTGCTATCCCCTGTAGCGGGGTTTTTCTTTTCTCCACATCATCTTAACTCCCCATACAGTCAACTGAACCTATGTATAATAACAACATATATGTTGTTTTAAAATGCTCCTGTGATACAATATAAATCAAAATAATGATACGTCGCAGCAGGATGCAGCATGACTGATAAGAAGGAACTTTGGCTTGGTGAAATACCTCTTTTTACTGAGCACGAAAAACATGAAGGTGCAATAAAAGAACCTCATCGTCGCCAGGTTTTGGCGGGGTATAAGGCCAGACGGTTCACCGTGCGCCAGCAGCTCATTGCACGACGCAGAACAAAACATTTTAAACCGTTCCACACGCCTCACCTTGATCGCAAGGTTCGTAGTATCTATCCGCGTGGAAAAGTGTTTTACAGAATGGCATTGCTTACCTATTCACCTAACAAAATTGAGAGAGAGAGCCTAGATGGCTAGATGGTACAGTAAACGGCACAAAGCAAAAATCACCGCTGATTTTAAACGTTACGGATACATCCCCCCTTATGGTGAGATCATGCGTTATGCCATGGCACCGCATAACCACGTTTCAGACTTGGAAAAATGTGAGTTCGACGGCACTTGCGACTTTTGCTCACAACCGAAGCGTGGCACGTTCGTTAGCATGGATCATGGCCCAGACTATACTGAGGCCAACTACTACATTTGCGGAAAATGCGTAATCAAGCGCCACCGTAATGAACACTTAGGTCGCAAGGGCAATTATTTTGGCTACAGCAAGTTTGAACAGTGGAAACGCCGCCAATCACTCTCCGATGGCCAGTTTATTTGTGCGTGGTGCGACGACATTGCAAACAAGGCCTGCACGTGTGCCGGCGCTGAATACTGGCTCAATAAAGATCCTGAAGCGTATGAACGCGACAAAGCTGCATAAGGTAAGCACATGACACTTACAGTAACACCGCTAATTTGCGTCAAAAAGCAATTGCCCAAAGAAGATGGATTCTACCCAACCAATGTTGGTTTTCAATACTTTCAAGGTGGGATCTGGTTAACACCCACTGAGTATTCCGCGTGGGAACCAACACACGACCGTGACGTGACTCACTGGGTTGACGTCAAACAGAAAATCACCCCTATTTCGCTTCAAGGATGAAGATTCATGGACACTCCCGTTAAGCATTACCTCGTCGCTTCTGGCGAGCTACAAAAGGCCATTCTTAAAAAAGTAAATGCCTATATTGAATTTAAAACCGCTGCTGAACTTTTCCGCCAGCGCCACGGTGCGACACATGTTTGCAGCACAGGTCACGAAAATGTGGGCGTTGTAGGCTTGGTGTTTGCTGGTGGCATCGCCCCGGACGGATGGACCAAGCCACGTCGACCAGGTTGCATCAGTCGCGCCAAAAGAGGCACTGACGCACACGCTGAGCTTGCCGCTTTACCATCGTACCCAACAAACACAGAAGTGCTAAAAAAAGCCTGTGGCCTCCCTGTGACAATTGAGCATGAAGGTGATGAGTTGGGCGGGCATATGCTGTTTAAAGAGCTTAACCCAGTAAAGCTGGAAGGTTACCCCAAGTATCGAACGTTTCTCGTTACCGTTCCGGACGTAAAACAGATCATCAACGCGTTGCCGTCATCTGACAAAGCTATCGTTTGTGGTGCTGATAAGTGGGAAATGACGACCCCGGGCGCAGTTGAAATAACTATGGCGGAATGGGAGCACATGAAGTCTCACTTTGAAGCGCTTGAACTCAAAGACGAATTACCCCACATTCCGTGTATTAATTTCGCACATTAACAACAAAAGTGTTGTTTTTATTTTCCTCTGTGGTATGATGGTCACATATTGAAATGACGCACTAACACAGGGGAAACATCAGTATGTTATCTGAAAACGAAGTTACTAAACGCGCTATCACTTGGCACATACTTGCGCTTAATGCTGAAGTGCATTCACCTAATTCTGCACCAGCCGTTCACAGCAAAGCAAATGCCTATATTGCCGTATTAGATTTACCTCACTCATTGCAGTGTGGCAAACGAAGTGTTGACGGTTTACGCAAATACGCAAAAGAACGATTTGACGCCATGAGCGAATCGCGCGGCGACGATGAACATTTTAATGTGAACGCGTGGATCAAGAAAAACACCACTATCGATTTTGAGAGCCACATCTAGTGGTTCTCTCCAAGGCCAATCCATTCGTGATGTTGTATCGCTGGTACAACAATGCAATGTACGCTATGGCACTGCGGTTTTATAAACTGCATCCCACCCAGAGTATGCTCAATCGTCTGCATCTGGATTACATTCACTTTGGCCACGGAATTGACAAAACAAACCACCACCTTCCCCATACGCATTTGTGGGACACACTGGAGGTTGAAACCGTTCCGTTGTCCGACCGACAAAAAACCATGTATCTGTTCACTATGCCGATGGACCATTTCGAAGGTTTCATGACATACGGGGCAAATGCTCGTTATCACGCCCACGGTTTAGAGGGTGAGACGGTCGACCATGAAATTGCGCGTATCGAGCATGCTTACTACATCAAAAAGCGTGATGTATTGAATAAGTGCATGCTAGCAAGTCTTGGCTGCCTACTGGCCGGCACATTATTGCTATTGCGTTAAAAACAATTTTTCGGGGCCTACCACCCCTGTCACTGGTAGGTCCCACCCAATTTATACAGGAGTCACCATGAGTGCAGATAAACAAAATAACTTGTTAGACAAAAGCATACTGAGCTTTGACGAAGTGCTGGCGCTCATTTTAGATGAAATTTGCACTCAAGATTTTCAAACAATCTGTAACTTTGTCGGCTCGGAGACAATTTACCTTTGTCAGTATATTGAGACTGGAAAATTCGTTACAGGTGAAGATAGTGAACTATATGACATTGATGAACTAAAGACATTCTTGACCGAAGAACTTAAAGGGGATGATGGGCAGCGTTTGCTCGACATTAACCAGGAATGGACCAGTTTAAGGCTTGAGTATAAAGGCGACAGTTTATTTGAAAGAACCACTGGCGGGGTCGTTGTTAAGTGGGACGACTGCTGGCTTGCTCCCAGTGATTTCTTTGGCTCTCCAGATGCACACACTTTTAATATCAATAGTGCTGAATTTTTCGCTACAGAAGAACTGGCGCAAGCCCGTATCGAAAAACTCCGCATGTTCCGTAAGTGTGAGAACGTCGAGATTTTACCCGCATAACACATTAACCTAACGAGTCGGGGTCCCCTGCCCCGGCTCATTTTTATCCCAATCAACCTATTTAAAACAACAAAAGTGTTGTTTTTATTTTCCCCTATGGTAATATGAGTACATAGACAAATGACATGTATTCACAGGGGAAACACTATGTCACAAGTATCTCAACAAACATCATCTCTTGGCTTGTGCCCAACGGCAACGGAAACGCGCGATAAAGAAACTCAGAAGCTGACAGCAATCATTTGTGATGAAATGGCTGCAAATGGCGCTGAATGCTTCAAGTTGAATGATTGTATGGAGGTGTACATCTCAGGTATGAATCGTGATGACGCTATCAACCTGTTAAACGACTACATCGCAGATCATGCCCCTATGTTTCATCAGGCCAATATGGAATTCGAATTTGATGAAGACTTCAATGGCACTGACCGCTTTATCATGCTTTATCAAAGCGAAGTCGCGTAAGCGGCGCCAACGGCTCGGGAGGCATTATGAAATTAGAAGTTGGAAGTTATATTCAATCTGAAGCATCGCTCATCCACTGCTTATCTACGGCTAGCTATAACCCAGATAAACAGGCTATTGAGGTTGACGCAAAAATGCTAAGACCCAATATCTTGCCAAAAATTACCAAGCACGGCACAAAAGAGCCTGTTTGGTATGGTAAAACACAAAAAGGATGGGTGGACGTTCGTAACGATGACCCTTCACGCGCACTGTCTATCTGGGAGATTACCGAAGCTAAAACCGATCCTCATGGTTGCGGCTCCACCAGTATGGCGAATTACGGACGTACTGAAATGTGGGCTCGCTACTTCTACAAAGCAAAGCGCGTTAACATAGACGGCAGTGATCACCCGTCAAACGAGGTGTTATCGTTCAGCTCTGCGGGCTCGTTCATTGTAAAAGACCTGACCCGCGTTAGACTGCCTGCTTAATTATCGACGCACACGAATAGCTGGTGCTACGTTATGGCACTGGCTAGGCTCGGCCACATCGACCATTGTGATTGTATTCTATTGATCGTATTTCAGACTGAAAAACACAAATAAAAACAACATTTATGTTGTGCTTTAGTGTGTTTATGTTAGTATAGAGATATATCAAAATGACATGCCAATCACAGGGGAAACAGCATGAAACAAAGTATCTCACAATATCTTGAAGCACTTATCACTGAGAAAGGTCGCGATATCGACGCGGACCTGAATAAACCAGGGCACATCGGCCTGACTTACCGCAACTTGATTGAATTCATCGAAAATGAAGCGGCAGAGCATGATCAAGCCACTATCCGTAAGAATCTTGTGGCGATGGACTTCGCTAACGCTGACGTATTCCACTTCTTAGACCATTTGGTCGACGGCATGATCAAAGCCCAGAACTTAGACGCTTTTGCATAAGCGTCTAACCTGCTTGCAAAACCAGAAGGAACTCACTATGAAAATTATTAAACCATCAGCTATCGCATTAGTTGCCTTAACTATGTCTGCGTGCAGCAGCACGGGCTCATCCCAGTCGGGGATCCCTGAATGGGTGCTGGCACCGCAGGTTGAAAACGGCATCGCATCGACTGAATGCGTTGAGAGCTCAAACAACTTCACTGTAGACCGCAACATGGCCACCTCTCTGGCTCGTGCTTCACTGGTCCAGCAAATCAATCTCAAAGTTCAAGTGATGGACAAAACGTACATCGAGCGCGTTGACGCGTCTGGAGACTCTGTCACGGGTGGTGCATTCTCGTCAGTCTCTCGCCAAATTGCGAACCTATCCATTCAGGGTGCGGAGATGACCAAATCCGACATCGTCAAAATTGGTGAGGTCCCTAACGTTTGCGTACAGGTCGCATTGAATCCCGAGAGAACGCAAATGTTACTGGATGAGATTGTCGCCAAAAGCGGTCGTGAATTAGAGATGGACGACCAAAAGGTCCTGTATCAAGAATTCAAGGCCTATAAGGCGCAGCAAGAGCTCGAACAGGCATTGAAAGGGAGCGCTGAGTAACGCACGGTAAGGTGGCGGTTCACCCCGTCACTTTTTAATAATAAATGCTAACCATAACAACAAAAGTGTTGTTTTCTGCTGTGGTTTTGTTATCATATGTCATATCGAAATGACATATAAATCACAGGGGAAACACTATGTCTAACAAATTCCGAATCGTATTAGCACTGACCATCTCTCCAGAGTTCGACGGTGAAGTTATTAACGCAAGCCAGTTACTGGAATCAATCGAGCGCGAAGGTGATGAAGATGCGCTATCTCATACATTTGCTGTTGATGCGAACATCTACGACGTTGATGTCGACACTAAGGAGCATACGCTGGAGTTATTTGTCGATTCTCTGTTTGCTTTTCCAGAAGACTTGGCACAGCAGGTCATTTGGTCTTGTGAACACGAGTTCGTGACCAAAACAGAGTTCAAACACATCGAATCGTACGCTTAAAGCTGGAGGGGTTAAAACCCCTTCTTTCGTTGAAATAAGTCAATTTATTTTCTCAATATAACAACAAAAGTGTTGTTTTTAAGTTTGCGTTATGGCATTATAACCCTATTGAAATTAATCGCTTTAACAGGGGAAGCACATCATGACACCACAAATTGAAGGTATCAAAGGAAGAGTAATCGAAACACCAAAGGGCGGCTGGGCTGCAAATACATGGTACGTTGCAGAGGTGGCCAGTGGCAAAAATAACGTATTCCATAAAACGTTGGTGTTCTCTGGTGATCAAGGTACCGCTAAATCTGCACGCATCATCAACCCAAGCTACGATAACGTCGTTGATACACTAGCTGACCGTTTTGTCGTTCGCAACATCGAAAAGCTAGGTAAACTAGCTGATTTTAAAGCGTCAAACGATGTTGAAATGAAAGAAAGGGCTTACTATGTCGCTAGCATTAAGCGTGGTGATGATAAGCCAGTGATTGGCCTTGTATTTACTGGTTTCTTAAATGGTGGCAACAACACTCCAGGTGGCTACAGCTTTGTGTATGTGGAAGGTGAGAATTCTGCTGATGAGTACAAAGATTGCGACGTCACATTGCTTCGACTGATCATGACAGAAGCGACATTGGATGATGAAGACGAGGACGAGGACTGGGAAGACTAACACCCAACAACTCCAGCACCTTTCAATAAAGACCATATTCCTGACGTCGGGAATATGGTTTTCTTGCATAAATAACCGATTAAATAACAACAAAAGTGTTGTTTTTGAACCCCTGCTTTGATATAGTTACATTATCAACTTAACGCATAAACAGGGGAAACAATTATGCACCTAAGCCAATTTATCGACAAAGCGAGCGAAGCAGTTATTCAAGTTAACTTAACACTTCAGCAAGCTAAGATGAACATCGCAACCAGCACTGACTTTACAGCAGAGCAAAAGCAAGCCATTTTCGCTCTACTAGAGCCGACTGAACAGTCAATATCCAATGCCTCTCAAAGCTTCATCATAAGCCAAGAGTAATTCAAACAAGCGCCAGTCAAACGGCTGGCTTTTACTGTATCTGATTAAAATCATAAGAGGCATTTATGCAAGAACAACAAAACCCATTACACAACAACGTCAAAGATCTTTGTCTGGCAATGAAAGAGCTGGGCCTACTGGACCTAGAGATCAACTTCGGACGATTTGAAGACGGCACGATTAATTACTTCGGACGTGCAGACAATGGGACAACCTTAGATGTCTGTGTTGGCATCAAATCAATGGATGACTTAGCAGATCTGGACGTATCCCTAGAAGAGACATTGGAGTCGTTCACACACCACAAACACCTTCGCGTTATTGTCGCCAAAAGTGGCGAAGAAGGCATTCTGTACTTTGATAGTTACATTGACAGAGATGCGCTTACTGCCCGAACCAAAGAACTGGCGGCTTATGTAGAAGTCGCGAGCCAGGAGCGAATTGAAAACGTCGACAGAGCTCACTTTTTCACTCCTGTTCACTTTGACCCGAGCAAGGATTTCCGCATTAACGCCATGGTGAAACTAACCGATATCGGCGCCATAGCAACGGTGTCTTGCAGTGACGGCTCCGAGTATGACATTACCATCAACGAACAAACAAGCGCCCTGAATATAACTCGATTCATTAAAGATGTATTCGGCAATGCTGGATACATGGAGAGCCGTGACAAGGCAACAAATATCCTTCTGGCCGTGCTTGAGTACGTAGTGAGCCGCTAATTGCAGCCACTCTGGAGATTGTCATGCAATCATTGAATGAGTTTTTGGAAAGCGCCCAGGGCGGCGAGTTTAACTTCGGCTCAAATGTTCATGGTTTTTACGACGTAAACGACCCTGACGGCGAGATCACAATGATTTCGCATAATGTTGAAGAGTTCACTTACAAATGCCTTGAGGACGTTTACAGGCACTATGTGAAGGAAGAAAGCGTCACTTACCGTTACTCTATGCTTGTTGGTGAGTGGTACGACGACGATACGTTCCACACAGACTGCCCTGACTTTGAAGAGCCAATGAAGCGTCTTTTACCTGTACGTGAGAGCGATGAGAGTGAAGTTTGGAGCGATCCCGTAGAAGTGACATGCAATTATTCCAATCGTATCACCCCCGTCCACTTCAAAGGTGAAATCTTCGACGACGGAAAGAATTAACCCTTTGAACAACAAAAGTGTTGTTTTTGTGCTGATGCTTTGGTATAGTTTCTATATCGAAGCATTTAGCATACACAGGGGAACATTATGCAAATCGACCAAGTTATTGATAACGCCGCGCGCGACTTACCTGAAGGTTTTCAGTTAATATTAGCTATTGAAAATGGTGGCTATGGTGTTGATGTTCGCTGTACAAAACGCTCTCAAGCAATTGACATCCCTGTCGACAGTGACGGGTTAGTTGAATCCGCTGCTGAAGCGATCGTCATGGCCAATGACATGGCAAAAGACTATACGTACAGCCACAATGACGTCCAAGAGACTGCTAAGCAAGTTCACACACGCTTACAGAGTCAGGTTAATGTATCCAGACAAGAAGCCTGTGTTGCATTAAGCATGGATACCGTATCGAATTTGGAATCTGAATTAGGTCGTGCTGCTGAAGAATTTGGCAAATACACCGTAGACGACAAGAACCACTACGTCGTATCTGTTGCCAATATCGACTACATTTTCAAACAAGTTTAGTTACAGCCCTGAGCCGACATATTGTCGGCTTTTTTCATGTTCGCTGCCTAGCGTCGGGGCAACTCATAGGTGATATGTTCGCACGTAAGCTGGATTTCTCTCAGGGTCTGCACAAACAGAACAAGCCCTACCCCCTCTTCGGCGTACTGCTGCACTTGCTCCCAGCCACCAGCATCTAACCATGAGGCATCGTCCAGAAAATACACACTGTCGCTATCTGTAAGCGCGCCAGGTGTACCATCGCCATGTAAACAGCTAACGTATTGCCCGCTTTCCAGATTCGCTTCTAGCGCTTTGGCCAGCATTGTTTTGCCGTATCCCGCTGGCGCGGCAATAATGATAAGGCGAGGGGCTGCTTCCTGTTCCTGTTGGTGGAGAAATTCCGCCACTGCTTTAACTTCATAGCTATAGTCGAAGCGCTGTTCCTGTTCGTTTAGCTGCCAGGCTTTCGCCGTTACGATAGTGCCATCAATGTCAATTGGTCGTTCCATGAACCTGATCTCAATAGTGTGTTTTCACTATGGTATCGGATTTGATTAAAACCGAAATTATTTCACATAAAATACAACAAATATGTTGTTTTATTAAAATACCTGTGGCATTATAACCCTATCGAAATGAGACATACACAGGGGAAACAATATGTCATTTAAAACAGCTAAACAACTACTTGCCGACTTTGTAACTGAAGCTTTCAATGACCACGAAAAAGTTAAGCAAGAACTTATCGAGCAAATCCAAAAAAACCAGCTAACTGGCACCTTTGGTGAAGCTCATGTGCAACACGCACAGCGCACTGAGAGCTTAATCAAAGCACTGGATTTAACACCTGAATTCATTGCTGGTGAAGAGTTTGAAAACCTTACAGACGAGCAAATCCAAGACTGGATTGATGGTTCTTACAAATCAATGAAACGTCGCGAGAATGATTACCTGCGCGGCGGCATCTCAGAACGCGACATGTACCAGCTTTCAGGCGTGGCACAGTATCGTGTCTTCTTAGAGCAGTTTATCAAGTAACGAACGCACTTGTATGGTGGCGGGGAAACCCGCCCCTACTTTCTACTTAAGCTCTGCCTCAGCTGCCATTTGTTCCGCTGAGCCCCAGCGATCGCCCATTGTATTAAGCACATTCACATGCCCTTCAATGACGGCGACAATAACTTTCCCTTCGCGGAATTCGCTGGTTAGTAGGGGTCGCCCGTTGTTCTGCTGGGCGGTAAGGTGGGCATGCTGAACTTTTGTCAGTTGCTCTTCATCGTAATATAATACTGTAACTTCCATGATTTAATTTCCACATCCTTTGTGTTGTTAAGAAGTTTAACAGATTGAATGTTTAATGGTCAATAAACTGCGCAAGAATAAGCGCACCAACTAAATAGACAGGGTAATGCCACCATGCTAGTTATTGTCAATGTATCCCCTGAAGATACTCCTAACCAGGGGGTGAACCAATACGAGGTTCGCGTCAACGACAACGTGCTTGCGACATTTGAACACGAGCGAAAACCTAACGGCGCTGCCCAGTGCCTGCGAGATGCGGCCGACGCCATTGATAAAGCCCACAGCGACCGGGTCGACCGAATAACCGCTAAGATCCTAGAAGCCACCGAAGCTGAGGGATTAAATTTTACCTATTAACAACATAAGTGTTGTTTTAATCTCGTCGCTTTGGTATCATTCCCCTATAGCAACATAGACATGTTACAGGGGAAACATCATGTCAGTACCATATCTGAAATTTACAGGTGACTTCAGTCAACTCAAGTCAATGGGCTTTGAGTTCTGCAAGCTTTTCGCTGGCAACCGCATGCAATGGTCATTCGAGAACGTCAAGCACATGCACTATACGCGCATCTGGAAAGCTGCTAGCCGCATTACACTTGATGATCTCACTAATTACGAAGGTCGCTTCTTTGAGGCGCTTTTCAAACGTCAGAAAGACGATGAACCGCTGGAGTTCCACACACTCGCCGGCACCAACTACCTTCGTTTTGTAAAAAACATACACACTCACGAAGTGAGCCTATGCCCTAACTTTATTGCTGAACGCAGAAAGGCCGATGAAGATTTCATGCAGCGTGCTTCCGAATACCTTGACGGCAAAGGCCCTGAGCCCATACGCTCTGAATGGGAAATTACATCAATTGAAATCGCTGCACTGGCCACGATTGGCGAGTTGCGCAAAAAAGGCTGGGTTGAACTTGCCTACTATGAACAAAAATAAGGGTTCGCACTATGTATTGTGAATGTATTAACTGGGATATCCGTGAACAAATCAAAGCAAATAATGCGTTCATGCTCGGCAACCATCATCCGGATTGCCCTAAGTATTCGACAGAAAAGTTTCCACGCCTGTTCTTTAAGCACGTAGAGACAGGAAAACTGATCCCCGCACCTGAGAAAGTTGCCCATGTCATTGACGTGAAAACGATGACAGATGAAGCTCCTGTCGCTATTGAGTTTCACTGCGTCATGATGACCGACGAAGAGTTTGAGAAAAAACACAGCCGTTTACTTAACCCGCTCTATGAGCCGCAGGTTGGCGATTGGTTTGATCCTCAGGGCTGGACATGGAAAAACATTCGCCCATGGGTGAACTTTGTGGAGCAATGCCCCACCCCTTTCAATGAAGATGACTTCAACAAAGCTAAACACTTTGGTCATATCATTGTACTGGATCCAACAAACAGCGTTCGCCGGTTGGACAGCAAGGAATTCAAGTACATTAAGCGCGAGCTGAAATACTCTGACGTATTCAAATAAGTGAGGCTACATGGACGACACACTTAACCACGGTCAGCACCAGGTACGTTATACAGACGGTAAAATTGACCGAGTCTGTATCGATAGCTATCGAATGGACTTTAAACACTACTCTGATTTCAATGTTGCCCAAGGGCAAGCTGGTGACCTTTGTGTATTCTTGCACAAGCGCTTACTCAAAGCACAAGAGATTGTCGGCAGCAAAGCTGTATTTTCTGGCGTCACTGTCACTGGCAGCGCCGATCAGGGCCATGGGACTTACTTCTGGTTTAATGCAAACTACGGTGTTGCACTGAAACCAGTTGAGCCGCAAAGCGAAACGCTTAAGGTTTACTTGTTCTCGAATACTGATGATCAGTCACTCGAAATTGAGGATCCTATTTTTAAACCATACGCATTTGATAAGGCTGTCACTGACCGCTGGTAATGCTCACTAAATCATGAAAGGGATGTCATGAAGAAAACAACTTTCATCTTAGCGTTGGCGCTCAGCCTGACCGCCTGCGCTTCGATAGCCAAGGATAAGCTACTCGGGATCACACAACTTGTCGACCTTGCTGATGGCGCCGTAATGCTCATTAACCGCAATACGTACGTTCGTGAAGATGGCACCTGCTACCAGGTCGACACTGACACGCGTGCTGTAGATGGCCCGGGGCTTAAAGTCATGGGGAGCACAACCCTTGAACTGGATCATTGCCCCGACTTTGATTCGGGGTATTTACCCGAGTATGACACACCCCCAGAAACCAAGCCGATTGTACGTCGTGCTATTGGGGATTGTGTACAAGAAAAAATCGTCGATACGAAAATCGTAACGTTTGAACATGCCGATTCGAATATACAACAACGTCAACACACTTATGCGTATGCGCCTGTTGACTGTCCTACTAACTGGTAATAAGGAAATATGCCATGAAACACTTTTCAATTTCACTCGCACTCATGATTTCGACCGCTGCTGTCACCGTGTTCGCAAGTACATCATCAAACTCATTCGCAGCTGAACAGCTTACACCTGAACAGATAGGTGAAATCCGACACGCAGCACACATAGAAGCACAAAGGTTAGAGGTGCAGCAAGAGAGCAAGGACAAAGTTCTACATGCTAACATCGTAAAGCATAAATTCGTAACCGCCATTTCGATAGAGACGCATATCGATGAGTTTGAAACAGGCTTAACTATCTATCAGCGTGAGGATGGCTCTTGTTATTCAATCGACACAAAAATTACGGACGTCTCTACCTACGAGAGTGGAATGGGCAAAATTTATGCACCAAGCACCGGCACGGCTCAAAAAGAGATTGATTGCCCTTCACGAGACAAAGTGGAAGGCTAATGCGCATCATCACTGACTCTGATTCTATTAACACTATCAGAGAAAAAGCGCCGGCGATGGTCGAAGATATCGAACGCGAATATGCACAACTGTGCACCTCAGCAAAAGGTAATTTCTTCCAGCGCCTAAGCGCTACCATGAAGTACCCTCACAGCCTGAGATTCTTCGATGAGCGGGAATACCTCTTAAAAGGGGAGCAGCTCGAACGTGCCGTCTTGTTGCGCCAGGTATGGCATGATATCTGGGCGTTAGGCAACATGATGCCAAACATTAAAGGGTTACCAAACAACGTGATCCTCTCGCTCGATCATTACGACACCGAGTGCATTCTTCGCTTATCTCGTTACACAGGCATCGAGATAAACACCTATGTTAGCGACAAGCAATAAGTTGGCATAGATATAGCTATTAACTCCCTTTGAATACGCAAACATTAAAAGGGAGTTGTATTAATGCGTAAACTTTTAAAAGGAGCATCTGTTGCTCTCGTGATGGCTGTCGCAGGTACTGCCAATGCGGAGATGGTATCTACTGACTGGCTTGCCAGTGGAGATGGTTTGGCCACCCTCGATACTCAAACGGGCATTGAATGGATGGATTTAACCCAGACAAAGGGAATGACCGTCAATCAAATCTTAAATGATTCACGCTTTGATGGGTGGCGTCTACCTACGGCATCTGAAGTTGAATCATTGCTTAAAAGCTACCTTCCGGACGTTGATCACCATTACACCTTAACTTACTACCAACTTGGGGCCTGGCCACATTACGAGAATAAGTCTGAGATATCGCAAATCCGTAACATGTTAGACTTTTTTGTAGGTTCCGGCAGTGATTACCAAACTATATACGGGATGTATAGCCCTGAAGAAAACCAAGTTAGGCTCACGGGCGGCACCCTTTACGGCTCTACAAATCAACATGCACGTTTCTACGGCATGGACAATGGCGGTGGCGGCAGCTGGGATTACTACAACAGCGCATACGCGCCTTATCTAGTTAGTGATGGTGGCGTGACGCTAAGTTCAATCAATGACCCAAATCTTAATAAGGAAAACCCGAACGCACCTATCAATGCATCAGCACCGCTAGTCGGTTCTTTTGGCTTGATGTGTTTGCTGACGGCCATGGGAACGCAGCGCCGCAGAAAAGGTCAACTGTAAACTCTCAATACACCTGATTGTAAATTAATCAATCATGTGAAAATAAAGCTGACAAATGTCGGCTTTATTTATTTTAAATTACAACAACAAAAATGTTGTTTTTAAGTTTCGCTGTGGTATTATGAACACATCTAAAGAGATTGTATTCACAGGGGAAACAATGAAAAACGCAATCACATTATCAATTATCGCATCTGTCCTATTCGTATCTGCATGCAGCAGTACACCAACGGACAACAGCCAGCAACGCTTTGAGCAAATCCAACGTGATGCCCAGGAAGCTAACCAAGCGCTTGAGCGCGAGTTTAACTAAGGAGTTATCGCTATGTCTGATGCTATTGTTGCAGGGATCCTTGATTGCCGTACGGGCGAAATCATTGAAACGGTTACCCGTGCTACCGAGAAAACAGCGCTACGACTTAAAGTACGTGACGAGTTAAACAAAGAGCACGGCAAAGATGCGTTCTACGCTTTTGAGCTTGATACTGCTTTGGGTTTCAATCTTTCTTATTTGCGCATGCTTATGAAATCTAATGACCCTGCACTAACTCTTGAAGTAGAGCTATTAAGCGCTCGGTATAAAGTCTATCAAACCACCCAGCAACTAGCCCGACTTGAGAAAGAAGTTACTGCCTGCGAAGACGCATTCGACAAGTGCTGCGAACTATTTGAAAACGGTAGCTTAGAGCTGGAATTCGTACAATGCGGACTTGAAGACGAACTCACTGATCGTCGTGATTCTGTCAGCGGTTGCAAATCAGACTTGGCGATGTACAAAAAACGTGTCACTGAGTTTGAAGCGCGTATTAACCAGCAGAAAGGGGTTCTAGGGATTTTCCCCTCTAAAAAGACATAATCCTCTGT